>Ga0256914_1000814_pt1 | contig 30148 bp, 33 predicted proteins | sample HulkmetaG_FD_191571 | JGI IMG/M metagenome (GOLD analysis project Ga0256914, IMG submission 191571) | Hydrothermal chimney microbial communities from Main Endeavour vent field at the Juan de Fuca Ridge, Pacific Ocean - Hulk | ecosystem: Environmental > Aquatic > Marine > Hydrothermal vents ... | reverse complement strand
GAACTGATCCACAGGGGAGCCTGTATCTACAAAGGTTACTGGAATGCGCCACAAGAGAGTCAAAAGAGATTTAAAAGCATAAAAATACTTAAAAAAGTTATCAATCTTGAGGGAGAGTTAAACGATGAGATCGTAGTTACAAGCGGAGATTATGTCTATAAAGATGAAGAGGGATATATCTATTTTGTATCAAGAAAAGATGATATGATAAAAACAAGAGGTTATCGCGTAAGCCCCTATGAGATAGAGAGTATCATTTATGATAATATAGGCGAAATATCCCAATGTGCGGTCTTCTCGATAGAAAATGAAAAGATAGAGGAAGAGATAGTTTTGGTTTACAGTTCCAAAAAACCGATAGCAAAAAACAGTATTCTTTTTGAGCTGAAAAAGCATATGCCAAATTATATGATTCCCTCTATCATCGTCTATAAAGAGTACATCCCTCTTCAGTACGGAAAAATCGATAAAAACAAACTAAGAGAAGAGGTTCTGGAAGCAATTTAAAGTGAAAAGATATATACTTCTTTTCATCTTCCCTCTGCTTCTTTTTGCAAATATCTATTTCCTGCCAAAAGACTCAAACAAAGCTTTAAACGAACTTCTTTTTTTAATTCAAAATTCCAAAATTTCCATAAAAGCGGCTATATATACTTTTACCCATAAAAAAATAGCAAAAGAGATAAAAAAGGCTGCAAAAAGAGGGGTAAAAGTAGAGATCATCTTTGACAAACGATATAATCTTACAAGAGAGGATAAAAGTATGCTCTTTTATCTTGCAAAATATAAAAATATAGAAATTTATCTTCTAAAAGGAAAACCATATAAAAAAGCCCAAAGAGAGGGAATTATGCATATAAAAGCCGTTCTGTCTGATCACAAAAAGATGATTTTTGGTTCTGCCAACTGGACTTACGGCGCTTTCAATAACAACTATGAGATGCTTTACAGTACAAAAGATTATAAAACAGCAAAGAAATTTGAAAAATATTTTGAAAGCATGAAAAGTTACAGTCAAAAATTCAGATAGACAAAAACACCGGTTTAAACCGGTGCTATTCATTGAAGAAGGAAGTGTGGATAAAATTCCATGGTGGGTGCCCCTTAGCCTCAAGTAGATATAAAAATGTTTCTCAAAAGGAGCGGTGAGTATATTTTAGGCATTAACGGCTAAGAGGCACGGAATAAAATTTTATTTTAAACCGTGGATATATTCCCCGACTGCTTTCATAGCTGCATCATCAAATGCCGCAACTTGACCTTTCATAAGACCACCCATTCCGTGAATATTTCTTGTTCCGGCTTTATAGCCTTTTAAAGCTTCGACCGTTTTGGCAACATCCCAGCCTGTAATAACTTCAGATTTTCCCAAAGCCTTTTTTTCACCTTTTGGTCCGTGGCATCCCGCACATTTTTTATATAGAGCTGCACCGTCAGCCGCCATAAGTGCCGTAGCACCTGCAAAAAGTAGAGCTATCGTTAATTTTTTCATTTTTTATCCTTATTTTATAAATTATTTTTTATTAGCAAGAAGGTACATTACCACTGTCACTTGCATAGTTGTAAAAGAAATCATATATATCATTCATCCATTTGTCTTTTAAATATCCTTTTTTAACTTTAGGACAAATTTTAATGATCTCATCCTCTAACTTTCCATCATTTTTGATTGCTTCCCATTCATCCTGTGTATGCTTTGCAGACATTTTAGCACCGTTAATACCACATGCCTTTTTTAACTTTTTAAGATAAAGCTTTTGTCCTTTAGCAGGATCCGCCATTGCTGATGAACTCATAACACCAGCCAATACTGCTGCTGCCAAAAGTGAGCTGATTAGTTTCTTCATTTCTTTCTCTCCTTTTCTGATTTGTTGTAATAGTATTATAAAAAATAATTGTGAAAAAATTGTGGATTATTTTAAACGACCTATTACTTTGTATTTTTCCCAATAGGTATCTATTGCCTCTTTCAATTCTTTATCATTTAATTTGGTTTTTGATTTTATACCGTACTTATCTATAAGTTCATTTTCAAAGATAACGGTCGTATAATAGTTAGGATCTTTTAAATAATCTATAAGAGCCTGTTTTACCGACTTTTCACTGCTGTACTTTAAGAGGTATCTGAAAAAAAGCTTTTCCAATGATATGGGGAAATTTTGATGACACTCTATACAATTTTTTTCATAAATACTGTTTTGCTCCGCCGATAAAGATAATATGAAAATTATTAACAAAAAAAGCTTTTTTACCAAGATATAATTACCTCCGTTCCCTTTTTAAGTTCAGATTTTATCTCTATATGAAGATCATATTCATTTGCTATCATAGAGACTATACTAAGACCTATACCAAATCCTCCTGCACTGTTATCAAATCTTTTATATCTTTCAAACATCTCATCTATCTTTGTTTTCTCTATACCTATTCCGGTATCTTTTATGCTGATATGTTTTTTAGTAAGTACCACTTTTATCTCTCCGCCTATTATATTATATTTTATGGCATTGGATAAAAGATTGTCAATGAGTCTTGAAAAACGCTTTTTATCTATCAAAAGATAAACCTCTTTTTGTAAATCACTTTTAAAAACAACCCTTTTTGATTGGGCTATTATTTTAAAATACTCTATTCTCTCTTCCAAAACCTTTGAAACATCTATTTTTTCATCTTCTGAAATTATTTTGTTATGAAGTACCAAATATGTCAAATCCTGATAAAGATTGGAAATTGTTTTGGCAGCAACATCAATACGCCTTATTTTGTTGGCTATTCTTGTTTGCAAATCATCTTTATTAATAGTTTCAATATTTGCCAATATGGTACTGATAGGTGTATTTAATTCATGGGTAGTATCTTTTATAAATCTGTCAAGCAGATATATCGTATCCTTCATCGGTTTCAAAAATAGATTCAGTAAAAAATATCCTATTGTAATGGCAATAGCAAAAAAAAGTGTTCCGTAAATTATTAAATTGGTATAAACTTTATTCAGCCATTTTTCATCATCTTTTACCTCTATGACTACATACATAGCTCCAAGATAGTAGGCTTCAGGAAGTTTAATATAAATAATTTTACTCTCTTTCTTATATATTATCTTATTTAGATCAATCTTTCTATCAGTAAGCAAAGAAAATATTTCTACTTCATCACTGTCAAATATTGCAGACTTATATCTCCTGTCTCTTGGATAAGTTCTATCTTTTTCAAAATTGAAATGAAGCTCTTTTAATCGTTTTATTAAATCATTTGCATAAACTTGAAGTTCTATTCTCTTCTTTTGTAACATTAAATCTTTTTCAAAATTATAATATAACATCCCCACAGATATTGATATTAATAAAAATAAAAAAGTATATAAAAATAAAAAGCTAAAAAGGGTTTTCTTTTCACTTTGTAGTAAATTTATATCCCACTTTCTTAATACTGACAATTTTTTCTTTACCTATAATTTTACGCAGATTTTTGATATAAGTTCTAAGGGAAGATCCGCTTGGAGTTTCATCATAATCCCAGATGGCATCAAATATTTTCTCATGCGATATAGTTTGCTCTCTATGCTTTAAAAAATATTTGATTAATTTTGTCTCTTTTTGATTTAACAGATACTCTTTATTCTCTTTATAGAGGATATTGGTATCAAGATCAAAATAGATACCTCTACTTTTGTCTATCTCTATTTTTGAACTGTGTTTTGGTGTAAAATTTCTTTTTATCGCAGAGTTTATTCTTATAAGAAGCTCTTTTAATTCAAACGGTTTTCTTATATAATCATCACAACCGCTCTCATAACCTCTTGAGAGATCCTCAACGGAATTTAAAGAAGTTATATAGATAGCAGGAGTTTCATTACTGAGCTTTCTTACCTCTTTTAAAAGTTCAAATCCGTTAATACCGGGTACATTAATATCAAGTAAAAGCAGGTCATAGCTGTTTTCATAAATTTTTGAAAGAGCATCCTCACCATTGTAAATACTTTCTGTCTCAAAACCGTTATCTTCTAAATATTCACAAATCGTATCATTAAGGTCTATATCATCTTCCAAAAGAAGAATTTTTGATTTCATCACTCTTTCTCTATATAAGAAAGGAGTATCGCAATAGTGCGATACTCTGTTTTATTTATAAGGAACATAATTATATTTGGAAAAACTCTCCGGCATATTTTTTAACTTTACGCCATTTAAGATAAGACCTATATGTTTAAGTCCATACATTTGCACCATCTCATTTAGATTTTTAACATACTCTTTCTCAGAATATTCTGACATAAACACTGCCAACGAGATATCAGAATTTTTCATCAACAATATGGCATCTGTTACCGAACCTACCGGAGGAGAATCGATTATAATATAATCATAGCTTTTTCTGAGCTCATCAAAAATCTCCTGCATTTTCTCCGATTCTATCAAATCAGAAGGATTAGGAGGTATCGGACCTGATGTTATAATATCAAGATTTTTTATATGCTGATGTTCCCATATCGCATCTTTGAGTTCATCTTTTCCTGCCAATATCGTACTCATTCCAACTTTATTATTCAGATTGAAAAGAGAGTGGAGTTTTGGTTTTCTAAGATCCAAAGACAAGACTATCGTTCTTTTCTCACTGTTTCCCAACACAGCAGCCAAATTTGCGGCAATTGTTGTTTTCCCTTCACTCGGTACGGTGGAAGTCAAGACTATTATTTTACTTCTTTCACTTTTAGGCATCGCTATAAAATCAAGATTTGTTCTTATAGTCCGTATAGCTTCACTTGCCAAAGACTGAGGATCATCCAAAACAAACAGCTTATTTGAAGAAACAATCTCTTTTACATAAGGCACAACTCCAAATACCGGAAGTTTTGTTAACTGGACAATATCCTCTTTGGTTTTTATTTTCGTATCGAAGAAATCTCTCATAAACGCTCCAAGCAATCCGAAAATGAGTCCTAACAATCCACTTGCCGATAAAACAAAAAGTTTGATAGGTTTTATCGGTTGGTGCGGCATTATCGCATAATCTAAAATCTTATTGCTTGAAACAGTTGCGGCTTTATTGATGGACATTTCAGCCTGTTTTTCCAAAAGATAAGAGTATGTTTTCTCATTAACCAGATATTTTCTTTTAAGATCTGCCAATACTCTCTCTTTTTCAGGCAGTTTCATCAAGCCGGTTTCTTGAGTATAGATTATATCTTCCAAAGATTTTTTCTTCTCTTTTACACTCTCATACATACTCTCTATCGTATCTTCCAAAGCTCTTTTTGTTTCATCTATCTGTGCTGATATTTTGATAACATCTGGATGATTTTCCGTATAATCCACCAACAGATCATTCTTTTTATTGATAGCTGTCAAAAGATCTGTCAGCATCTTTTCAAGAACAGGAAAGTCAACCGTCAGACTGCTGACGGCACTATAATTTCCTTTTTGAAACTCATCATATATAATTTTCAGATTGTTTTCTTGCAAAGTAATATCATTAAGCTGCGATTCCAAATCACTCAATTTTCTAAGAGTTACATCAGATTCTATTCCAACATCAACGATATTATTTTCTTCTTTGAAATTTTCCAGTTTTATTGCAGACTCTTTAAGTTTTTTACTGACATTTTTTAACTGCTCTTCTATAAATGATAAAGCTTTTGAAGCTTCTGTGGTTTTTTGATTTACACTCTGTTCCAAATAGATACGAGTCAGACTGTCAAGGAAATCTTTTGCTCTTTGGGCATTTGTATCATCATAAACAAGTTTGATTACAGAAGCGTTTTTTGTAGCGGAAAAAACTTCCAGATTATTATCAATAGCCTGGATTATTCTATATTTTGGTTCACTGTAAAAATAGTAACTTCCGTTTTTAAAATCGTTTCTTTTTTTCACTACAAAAGAGAATATATCATTATCAACCTTCTCTGAAAATTTATGAACCTCTTTATATTTTAATTTGGGTTCTACACTCCCTATAAATCCCCAAATCGTATCTTTTATCCTGCTTATCAGAGACTCATCTGTTTTTAACAGGTATGTATCACTGTTTATCTGTTTTATTGTAAATTTTTGACCATAAAAAAGAGGATCTTTGATAACAAGATTTTCTATTTCAAAAGGAGAGTTTCTATATAACTCTACATTTTTAAACCCATCCTTTGTAAAATACCTGATACTGTAATGAACCGATTCCAAAGCTTTGTCTATAAGGTTTCTTGATTTTAATATCTCTATCTCCGTATCTATAAGACTTGCTTTGGTGTCTAATCCCATTGCCCTTATAACGGAAGTAAACTGTAAATCCATCCTCTCCTTACTTACTTTGACAGTTGCTTCCGATTCATAAACAGGAGTCGATATATAATTATATATCGCTCCTCCTATCAAAAACAAAAGCGTTGTAAGAAGTATTAAAAGCTTATGCCTTTTTATGACTTTAAATACTCTTTGGATATCGACATTGTCTTTATCCATCGTTTCTATCCGTGTAGAATTTATCATGATAGTCTATCCTTCCTTCTTCGCTTATTTAAATGTATCATTAACATTAAACATATAAGTATTTGTTAACTCTTTTCCTGTATATAGAGCAGTCAGCAATCTTGTTACAAAATCAACTCCCGGCATCATATCGGCAATAGCCAGATTTGTCGTTCTCATATTGTTGGGAGTTACATATATTATATCATTTGGATAAATTGTTAAATCTATCCTTGACAGTTTATCAAGTCTTGTCAAATCTATGTTTTCCACAATGGGTTGTGAAGGAGTTCCTCTGATAATTTTGATAGAATTTCTTTTGGCAAAATCGGTAAACCCTCCTGCTTCTGACAACACCTCTATAACATTCATCACTTCATTTGTTATAGTCACTTTTCCGGGTCTTTTAACTTCACCTAAAACATAAGCCCTTTTGTTTAAAACTTCCAAAAACAGATGAGCATTTTTAATATATTTGGAATATTCGTTTATTAAAAGATTTGTAGCTTCCTGTACCGTCAAACCCGCTATTTTTATCGTCCCTATAAGAGGCATTCTTACAGTACCGTCAGGATTGACCAAGATACCTATCCTTCCCCCTGTAATTGCGGATCTTATATCTCTTGTACTTAATTCGGGGTGATTGTAAAAGAGTATGGAGATCCTGTCATTGGGAATAATCTTATATTGATAAACCTTTTTTGTTTCCTGGCTTATCTGCCCTTTTTGAACCTTCAGAGGTTCACCTTGAAACAGTACAAACTCTCTTTTTTTAGCCGTACATCCCGATAAAATCAAAAGCGAAAATACAATAGCTGCACAATACTTTATCACTCTCATTGACTATCCTTTATATTTTTTTTACTTTTTCCATATTCATTAATAAATTTCCTATTTATTATTATAGGTAAAAAAACTTTATTGTACTATTAAAATTTAAAATGAAAACAAAAGTTAACATTTATAATTACCAAAAATATTTTTTAACTATTTTTAGTGATTTATATATTTTCAACTGTTATCTATAATAATAACTGCTTCCAATAAAAAATATTATTTACCATTTGTAACAAATGTAAATTTTATTTTACAATAATTTCGGAATATAATTTTAACTACTTTGGATTTCTCCAAATTATTATATCCTTTTGCATAATTATAATCGTCAATTTCAATTTTTTCTGCACCGTCAATCAAAATCTTTGCCAAATTTGTTTTTATACTATTCTCTTCCAATCCGACTTCAATTCCGGGATAAAAATGCAAATGTGAAACTGCTGTCGGAAATTCATCAGCTTTATTCTCCTTTTCTATCGAATCAATTATAATAATTTCATCTTCATAACTTTCAAATTTTCGCAAATGTTTGATACCTATCTTTTTATATCCGTCATGAGTGGCTTCCACCCGATTTTTATCCTCTTTTAAAGAGATTATTTTTGCCCTTTTTGCCACTCTGAAACTCGACCATATTTCAGACTGTTCATAATCACCTATTTTTACAGTATTGTGAGAAGATGTGGATCGTTCAATAAATCTTCTTGCATTGTCTTCATAGGTTGAAACACCGGTATCTACGATAAAAGGTTTATTATCTATATAAAGTTCAAAATTAAAAGTATCACTGTGGGCATGACCGGGTATGTAGTCTGGTCCTATATTTCCCACATCTACGATCATCTCATATCTTTTGCCGTCAAATCTTCTGTAACCGCTCTGTTTCAAAACAGCCTTTTTATCACTCTCAACTCCCAATCTTTTGGCATACTCTTTTAACTCTTTTGTAGTTGGCGCTATAAATTTCGCACTGTCGTTAAAAAGGGGAATATCACCGTTTTTAAAAGTCATGGCATTTAACCACTCAATCATCTCTTTTGCCCTCTTTTCCAAAAGAGCTTCTAGTTCGTGATTAAAATAATCATTGTTTTTTACCAGATTCAAAGAGTCCAAAACTCTAAAAAGTATCAGTTGATGATACATCGGACTCAGTTCAAAATGAGCGCCGTCTTTTAGTATCTCCTCTTGAAGTTCTTTCTCTATGATCTCTTTGGCACTATCGTAAAAACTTCTATCGTTAAAATAGTAGGCTGCAAAAAGCAAAGAAAGTCCGTTTTCCAAAATATGATTGCCAAGCACATGAAATTCCAGATTGTCCATCAAGATAAGATATCCCGCATACAAAGAGTCATCTATCTTTTGATCTTTTATACCGTTTCGTACGATAAATTTAATCCAGTTAATCCCTCTTAACGAAAGAGGATAAGGCTCCAATCCCTCTTTATTGTTGTCTATATCCTCTATAAAATCATAAACAAGTTTTAAAGCGTCATCTCTGTTTATATCTGTTTGTTCCAGATAATTGAAGTAATTTAAATTATATGCCCATAATTTTCCATACTGTGAAAAATTCCAATCTATCTTGGATTCAAAACATTTCGATAAATTCAAAAAATCAAAACACTCTCTTTTGCCTTCTTTATAAAATGATTTTAAACTTTTGATGCTCTCTTGCAGTTTTATATCTTCGCTTTTTGCCTCTGCCGACAGAGGATAACGAAATCCTGTAAGCTTTCTGTATTTTGACCTTCCAAAATAGTAAAGCCTGTAGCCTATCTGAATTTTTTTCAGATACTTAACAGTATTGTAATATTTAACAAACTTGCTCATACGCTCTTTTCTTCTTCTCTCTAAAAGCTGCTACATCAAGTTTTTGAACCACAAGTATTCTTTTGCCTCTTTTTGATTTTTCTATATGATCTTTAAATTTTATGGTAAATGTTATGGCATCTTTTACCTGCTTTTCCATCTGTCTTTTCATCGTATCCGCTTTGACCTTCTCAGGATGTGCCGACTGGACAAACAAAGTTACCTCACCGGGTCTGTCCTGATAAAACTGAGCCTGATCAACAAAGTCATAAGAGTTATAATGACCCGCTCCTATGGATAAAACAGATATGACATTACCCTCTTTTGTTACAAGATACTCCTGAATTCTTCCTCTTATATCATCAACTTTTTTAACGATGGAAGTACCCTCGTAGTATTCCACCCCTCCCTCAATATAATCTTGGGTTTTATAATTTATATAAGGCATCACAATATTATCGAAAGAAAATGTTATTATCTCATCATCTATCACCTGCGTAAGCCCGTATGATCCAAAAAACTCATAGGGGCGGTGATCTATCTTGTAACTCATCGTATTTCTTTCGGTATGACCGTAATGGGAAAGAACAGGACAGTTAAAAAACTCCTTCATCTCATCTATATTTTGAGGAAAAACACTCTCAGAAATCAAAAATACGCCTTTAATATTTTCAACAGGAGAAACATTTTTGGCTTTACAGGCTTTTATAAAAGATAAAACGGCACTTGGATAACCGTAAAAATATTTGGGTTTAAATCTGTTTATTTCAGCCACGATTTTCTCTATATACGGCGCTTCAAGATAATTTCCCGAAGGTTGAAGATAGTTATCAACCATCTCATAATCCCAATAGATATCTTTTTGGGGATCTGCCGTCTCTTTTCCTCTTAGTGCAACCATTTTATCTCTGTATTTATATCCGAGTTGTTCAAACGAATAGAGACTGTATGCCTTTTCCTTGGCTCTTGAAACGCTGATGGGCGCATACATTTTCATAGGAGTAGAACTGCTTCCACCCGTATAGTAAGCTACCGGTTTGTCAAGTTTATCGGTATAGAGATTATCAAGCTCTTTTTGGATAATAGATTTGTTCAGATAGGGAAGCTTTTTCAAATCATCAAAATCTTTAAAATTATCCACCGAAAAATCATATTCTCTAAAAATTTTTTGATAATAGGGAATATACTCTTCGGCAAACTTCAAAGTCTCTACTGTTTTATTAAACATAAATTCCATACGATAATTATCATCGGCATTCTCAAATTTTTCCAATATAGCTCTGTGAACCTCATAGGTATCACCGAATCTCACTGTTAAAGGAAGACTCCCATAGAGATCTCCCATAAAAGCTCTTACCGATCTTGGCAGTTTAAAATATAAATTTCTATATAAATGAAAAATACTGTCAATGTCCATCTATCAACTCCAAAAATTTTTTTGTCTGTCTTATCGAATCAAAAGGTTCGAAAGCTTTATAAGCACCTTCTATAAATCGGCTGTAATTATCTTTGTTAAAGTATAAAACAGCTTCATACAACTCTTTGCTGTTTTTAACATCAACCAACAGTCCCGTTTTTTTATCCTCCACAATCTCCTTTAGTGAAGGAAGATTTGTAGCAATAACGGGAATACCCAAAGAGTATGCCTCCAGAATAATACCGGGATACCCTTCTCTGTAACTTGGAAGTATCAAAACATCATAATTTTGCAAAACGGACAAAACATCCTCAGAGGCAAGAGCTCCTTTGTAGTTTGCTTTATAGTTTTTGAAATACTCCTCATCATACTCTTTCTCAAAAAAATAGCCGTAAACATCCAAAGTATAATCATCACCAAGCATATTGGAAGCATCCAATAACTCGTCCATCCCTTTTTCTTTTCTGATCTGTCCCATAAAAACAAATCTTTTTTTAAATTCCCTGTCAAGTTTGGGTTCTATCAGCCTCTCTCTTACATTTGGAAACCAAAAAGTATTTTTATTAAACTGCGAAAAATAATCAACCAGATATTTGGTTTCAAAAAAATTGATATCGGAATTTTTTAAAATATATTCAATATCCTTTTTAATTATAAAATTTCCTTTTTCATAAACCTTATCGAAATTACCGGCAAATTTTCTAAGACTGACACTCTTTTTAAAAATCTTTGAAAAAAAGATAACAAAAGGAGCCACCAAAATATAGTGATTGATCGTTCCGTGAATAGAGACATGATCAACCGAAAAAACATTCTTAAAAAATTGAAACATCACAGAAAACCATGCATGAACAAAATTTTTATAATTGTAAGAGTTCGTATCTACAATGACAACAGGAATTTTAAGAGTAGAGAGATCTTTTAAAAGCTGCTCAAAAAGTATCATTGTTCCGCCTGTAATAGTCGGATCTTTGATCGTAAATCTCGGACCTATCAGCAAAAGTTTTTTAGACATTTTTAAAATTCCTTTTTGGATTTTTCTTTGTATATATCCATATAATCCAATGCCGTTTTTTCTATGGAATAATTTTTTTCAAAAATCTCTTTTATTTTCTTGTCGTCTTTAAGAGGATTAAGCAGATATCTTTTTATCGTTTTGAGAAATGAGATTTCATCAAAACCATCTGAGAGATAACCGTTTTTTCCGTCTTCTATAACATCTACAACACCACCCGCAGGAGTAGATACAACAGCTTTACCGGCAGACATTGCTTCCAAAATCACTATCGGAAGACCCTCGTATTTGGAAGATAAAACCATAGCATCACATAAAAGCAGATAATCTCCGATATTGGACTTTTCTCCCAAAAATAGTATTTTATCTTTTGATTTTATCATCTGTTCACACTCTTTGTAGTAACTTTCGGTAAGAGAATTTTTTTCACCCTTAAAACCTATCATCAACAAAAGAACATCAAAATTTTCAGATATCAACTCTTCAAAAGCCTCTATCAGCATTTTTTGATTTTTTTGAAAACCGACTCTGCCGATTTGAAGAAACACTTTTGTATTTTCATGTTTTTTCAAAAGTTCTATCTCTTTTTTTACCTCTTCAAATTTTTCACTTTTCTCAACCGCTTTTGTTCCGTTATAAACCAACTTGTCAAATTTTTTGCCATACTCTTTTTTAATGGTATCTTGTACTTCATGACTGATCGCAACAGGAGTAAAATTAAAAATATTATATAATAATTTATATAAGAATCGAATCGGTTTTCCTATCTCTTTGTATGCCACATTATGTACCGTATGAATATTTGGAATATTTAAGAGTATAAGCGGAATAAAAGAATATGCCTGTGCTCTTAAATGGGTATGAGTGATATCCGGACTTACCTCTTTTAGAAAATTATAAAGTTTTTTTATCAGTTTTAGATCATAGCCCTTTTCTTTGTTTAAACTGATACACTTAACTGACGGTAAAAGTTTTTTGTAAAGAATCGATTTTTCTATATCTTTGCCCAAAACACAAAGATAAACCTCATTATTGGAATCCATTGAAAGTTCATTGCACAAATCAATACAAAACTTTTCAGCTCCCCCCGTATATAATTCGGTAATTATATGAACAATCTTCACGACAGTTGCCTCTGCCGGATAGAATTTATAACATTGGCATATACTGCGATACCCAACCAGAAATATTTATCATAAAAGATTCCCAGTGTCATCCCCATAATCAGATAAGCTATCATAGATGCCTGAAGCCAAAAGAGATCTGAATGAATAATATTAAAATAATTTGTTTTTATCAAAATAGCTATAAAAAACAAAAAGGCCGCAAATGTCAAAGCACCCGATTCCGCAAAAAGCTTTACATAGATATTGTGAGCAGCCCTTGCACTCTTTTCCAAATATCCTTTTTTCAGATATTTTTCATTATGCTCTGCGAAAGAGCCCATACCTACACCAAACCAAAAGTTATCTTTTATCATTTCCCATCCTGCCTGCCATGACATATAACGGCTTTCTGCCGTACCGACAGAGTGAGTTCTACCCATAAAATCCTGTATCAGTTTATTATCAGCCACATCAAAGTAGATAAAAGAGGCAACCAGTAAAATTGCCCCTAACATAGCTTTTATAGAAAGAAGATTTTTGATATTTTCTCTGTATCGGACTATTGCGATATATGTGAGTAAAACGATGAGAGTCAAAACAGCCGATTTTGAACCCGCTTTTAAAAGTCCGTATGCTCCAAATGATAAAGAAGAGAGTAAGAAAATCAAACTTTTATTTTGGGTGTACAGATATATGGAAACAAACACAAAAGAGGCAAGTTGCGCACCAAATTCATTTGGATCTCCGGTTCCGCCGGTTGTTCTGAATGTCCACGGGGATATAGGTTCGTTAAAAAAGCATATAATAACCGATGCCATGACGGAAATCCATATAAAATATAAAATTTTATTTAGATCTTTGTAATATATAAAATAATAAAAAATAACAAAAATAGCGGTTGCAAAGAAGATATTATCTATAAGATCTGTTCTTAGATTTTCAAGCTGAACAACAAGCATAGAAATAACCAGAAGAGAAAAAAGCAGTAAAAAAGCTCTGCTTATAGCTGTTGCTTTGGCAGTAAAACCCTTGATAATATCAGCTATATTTGCAGCAATGAAAACCACCATAATAACTTTTAAAATATTCAAACCAAACAGATCGACCAAAAAATTATCATTATACATTCCGAATATAAATAAAAACAGTATAAAATCATTAATTATTCTTAACGGCTGCATATCGCTTCCTTTCTTTTCAATTTGCCAAGCACAATTTTAGCAAAAATAAATTCAATAAAAACTATCCAAAAATTAATAAGAAAAAATCCAAAGATTGGATCATAATCAAAAAAGAGTCTTACACTCAAAACAACCAGAACAAGTCTTGCAATATTCAGTTTCAACTCCAGTATATTATAGTTAAAAGTTTTGGAAAGAAGAGTAAAAAGACTGTAATAGGAGATAATCATATTGGCAAAAATGAGTATAAATACAAAAATACTTGACTGGTAGGTCAGATAAGAGGGTTTAATCACATATACAACCCCTGCCACAACCAAAGAGAAGATCAAAGCAAAAGGGAAAAAAGCAAAAGAGTATTTTTTGACTTTTTGAACATATCTGTTAATACTTTCAATATCAGATATATTAAATTTAGAGATAAAATATGTCCTGATAGATGTTACAAATATCAAAATAAGTCCCAAAAAACTCATAGCATATCCTAATTCCGCCAAAAGAGAGTAGGCTTTCTCATCAGTTAGATACAGTATCAAATATCTGCTTGTATATATAAAAAGAGCCCCTATAATATAACTTAAAAAAGAGTAAGTTACATATTTTTTGACTCTGTACCAAAAAAAGAAAAGTTTTATTTTCCCTCTTATTATATCTAAAAATATATATAGATTTTTTAAATTCTCTTTTATATCGATTAAAAAAACTATTAAAAAAGGGACTATAAACAGATATACAAATATCGTTTCCAAAGAGGCTTTGTCATAGTAAAAAAGATAAGCCAATAAAACAGCCCGTAAAAACAGAACAATAACGGCATTGATAAAAATAGCTCTGATATTCGACTGGGCTAAAAAATAGTTTTTTAAAAAGACCCATGAGAGCAAAGCCATAGCGGAAATATAGATAATACGAGAATCAAGTTCTATATCGTCTATATGAAGCAGATGATTGATAAAACCTCCAAAAAAGGTAAAGGCAAACAGTAACATCAGAAAAAATATGATCATCTGAAAAAAAGCGTTTATTACATTGGACATGGCATAAAGCTGTCTGTAACGCAAAAAACTGACCGTTAATCCAAACTCAAATATAAAAATCATAAGCATAACAACATTTAACGCAGAGGAAAAATGTGCCATTGAAACTTTATTTAGGGTATATGGGATAACAAGAACCACCAGATAGGTGGAAAAACTATAAAGTATATTTGATATCAGATATATAAAGCTCTCATGTTTTATAATTTTTTGGATTTTATCTACCATACAGTTATATTTTCTTTTCCCAATCTAATGCAGTTTTGCATATCAGGGAGAGATCATCATATTTTGGCTCCCAACCCAACTCTTTTTTTATCTTTTTGTTTCCGGCTATTAAAACAGCGGGATCACCTTCTCTTTTTGGAGACATTTCAGCCGTAAAATCAACCCCGCTTACTTTTCTCATCGTATCTATAACCTCTTTGACACTGAAACCGTGTCCATATCCACAATTAAATATATTACTTTTTTTCTCTTTATATAGATAATCAAGAGCCTTTAAATGTGCATTTGCCAAATCTTCTATATGAATATAATCTCTGATACATGTACCATCGGGAGTTTCATAGTCATCTCCGAAAATATACATCTTGTCTCTTTTTCCAAGAGCCGTTTGGGCAGCCACTTTTATAAGATGGGTGGCATTAAGCGTTGATTGTCCTATTTTGCCGTCGATACTCGCTCCTGCCACATTGAAATATCTCAAAGCTATATAATTAAAATCTTTATGCGCATCAGAAGCATCTTTTAAAATAGTTTCACTCATAAGTTTGCTTCTTCCGTAAGGATTTATAGGAAGTGTTTCATCTTTTTCGGTTATCGGCATTTTTGAGATATCAGGTTCTCCGTAAACTGCTGCCGTGGAAGAGAATACAAACCTGTTCACGCCGTATTTAACACACAATCTGATCAAATTTGCAGTATTTGAGGTATTGTTAAGGTAGTACTTCAAAGGATTGGTTACACTTTCAGGGACTATCAAACTGGCGGCAAAATGGATAATTGCATCAAATTTTCTGGTTTTAAAGATTCCTTCCATCTCATCAAAATTACTCAAATCAGCTTCAATAAAATCTCCATAAAGAACAGAATCCCTAAATCCCGTTACCAGGTTGTCAATTATCGTTAAACTATGTCCACTCTGTTCTGCCAACTGTTTTAAAACATGAGAACCTATATATCCTGCACCGCCCGTTATTAGTATATTCATTAATAGCCCCTTATCTGTTTTATTGGTTATATAAAAAATTAAAAATTATATTATAAAAATTATATTATGAAACTGAATTAACTTTATTGTTTTGCAAAAATTCACTTTTGACCATATTTCTCAACCCCTCTTCAAGTGTATAGGGAGGTTTGAAACCACTTTGCTGTAGTTTTTTTGTAGATATTGTAGTATCTGCCGTAAATTTTTTTATACGAATCGAACTTACCGGAAATTTTTTTCCTGTCAATTTTGATAAAAGATCAAAAGTATATCCCCCAAGTATTCCGATAGAGTAAGGGATTTTGGTTTTTATCTCATCATATCCGAGTTCATCTCTTATAATATTTACAATCTCTATGCTTTTTAGATCGGGTTTATCAGCAAAATTATAGATAGTTATCCCCTCTTTTGAATCAATCAAAGAAGAGAGAAGTTTGGCTATATTTCCCACATAACCCATAGATTTTCTGTTTTCACCGTCACCAACCATTATAAATCTGCCTGATTTTATCTGACTCATCAGATTATAGACATTTCCTCTGTTGTTTTCGCCAAAAATCACAGAAGGTCTAATCATAACCAAAGAGTTTTCATCAGAACTCTCCTGCCATTTTATAAAAACTTTTTCCGCCTCATATTTTGTCCGTCCGTATTCATTAAAAGGCTGAGCCTCAAAGCTCTCATCCGGCTCACCCCTGTTAAGACCGTATATGGCAACAGAACTTGTAAAAATTATCTTTTTGATGCCGTTTGCTTCAGCTGCTTTTACAACATTTTTGGCTCCTCCCACATTTACTTCTTCATATAAAGAGAGGGGAGTTACATTATCCGCATGTTCCGCAGCAAGATTATAGATAACATCCATTCCTTTTGATGCTTTAGTCAATGCCTCTTCATCCCTTACATCTGCCAAAACAACAATATCAGGATACTTTTTACTCGGCTGTTTATCATAAATGGTTACTTCATGCCCGTCTTGTAAAAGCTCATCGATCAATCTCGTACCTATAAAACCGCTGCCTCCGGTTACTAATACTTTCAAATCTTTCTCCCTTCATTTATCATTAATTCGGCTATTTTAATTATTTTTTTAGCTTCTTCTTCTCTTATATAATTTTTCCTGATGAAATCTTGATTTTTATCCGAACAAAATCTCTCTTTTGCTTTAAAAAACAATATCGCTTCTTTTAATTCATCTTTATTGTTCGGTCTAACCGCTTTGGCATTTTCCAAATTCTTGACAAACCCAACAGCCGTTCCAACTCCTCCATAGATAACAGGCAGCCCTGTTGAAGCATATTCATACAGCTTAGAAGGCATTGCTGTTTTAAACTTCTCATCTAGTTGAGCATATAAAACAGATGAATTTTCATAAAAATACAAAATCTCATCCCACGACTTTTTCCCCAAAAAGTTTATATTGCCAATATCGTTTGTTTTGGCATAATTTTTTAGCTCATCATATTCCGCACCTTTGCCTATTATATTAAAATCAATCTCTGAAAGTTCTTTTGCACACTCTACCAAAATCTTTAAATTTTGGGCTATTCCTATATTTCCTATGTATGTAACACTGAATTTTTTATTTTGATATAAATTCAAAGAAGATAAAATCTCATACTTCTTTTTTTCTATACCGTTTGATATTTTTAAAATATTATTTTCCCTGATATGGGATTTTATCCATTTTTTTTCATTTTCATTTGTTACGACAATAAAATTATACTTTTTTATACTTAAAATCATAATATCTCTTAAAATTGATTTTATTGATTTTGTAAAAAAACTGTTTTCCCCAAGATATTCCCAAACAAGATCTCTTATATCTATAATTTTTTTGCCTTTTATCAAAAAAGCACAAAGTGGTATCATAAACATATACGGAGTAGTGGCAATCGTTAAATCACATCTTTTGGTCTTAGCTGTTCTGATAAGCTTATAAAGATGTCTGATTTCATTAATAGCCCTTTTAATAAAATTTTTTTGATTAAACTCTTTTTGATTGATATAATAAACTGTTGTCTTATCACTGAATTTCAAACTTTTTGGCTGATTGACACCCTTCTCAGAAAGAGCAAAAACATTGATTTTATAAAATTTTTCCAACTCTTTTACATAAGCTGTTACCCTGTTTGTCGCAGCCGTATTTTCCGGTATAAAATGGGATGTTAAAAAATTAATAGTTTTCAAACTTTATCCTTTATTAAACTTATATAATAATTATTCATTCTTATTAAAAATAGTATCAAAACAATATTTAATCAGCAGTTAAATCTGATTGAAAAAAGTACGATATTACAAAACATCATTAAAACAGAAGGAGAATTAAAAATGAAAAAAATATTTGCCTTGCTTTTAGCAACCGCTATTGCTGTTTTTGCTTTTGATATCAACAGCGCATCAAAAAGTGAACTGATGAGCCTGAAAGGTATAGGAGAAAAAAAAGCCGAAAGTATTATCAAATACAGAAAAGAGCATGGAAAATTTAAAAATATCGATGAACTTACAAAAGTAAAAGGGATAGGTCCAAAAATGCTGGAAAAGATCAAAGCATCTTTGAAAAACACAAACACAAAAAAATCAGCTTCTTAAGATTTTTGTAAAAAACAGTATTACAATACTGTTTTTTACACTGTTATATTCCGATAAATCTCTTATTTTAAAAGTTTTATCGCTCTTTTTTTGATATTTTCTATCGTAAAACCAAATTTTTTAAAGAGGTCTTTGTCTTTTGCACTTGCTCCGAAACTCTCCATACACAAAACATCATCGGCATATCTGTACCACTCAATGCCACTTGATGCCTCTACCGCCAAAACTTTGGTATTTGGATCAATCACTCTGTCTTTATACTCTTTGCTTTGTTCGTTAAAAAGCTCAAAACAGGGAACACTGACTATATTTGCATTTATTCCCTCATTTTCAAGATGACATCCCGCCATCAAAGAGGGCATCACTTCGCTTCCGGTTGCTATGATGGTAACTGTGGCATTTTCTCTTCTTTTGATCAGATATCCGCCGTTTTTCACCTCTCCGAAATCTCTTTTTGGTTTCAGAGTTTTCAGTTTCTGTCTGCTTAGAACAAATCCCGAAGGAGCATTTAAAGAAAGTGCCGTTTTCCAGCACTCTATATTCTCACTGGCATCCGCCGGTCTGAATGTATAAAAATTCGGCAAAGCCCTAAACTGACTCAAATGTTCTATCGGCTGGTGGGTAGGTCCGTCTTCTCCAACCCCAATACTGTCATGAGTCCAGATAAAATACTGTTTAAGTTTCATAAGAGCCGCCAATCTGACAGACGGTTTCATATAATCACTGAATACAAAAAATGTTGCCGTATATGGTATCAAAAGCCCATAAAGAGCCATTGCATTTCCTATGGCGGCCATGGAGTGTTCTCTGATGCCAAAATGCAGATTTCTGCCGTTTGGAAAATCTCCCATATTTTCAAGATAGGTTTTATTGGAAGGAGACAAATCAGCACTTCCTCCCAAAAAGCCCGGAATTGCTCTTGCAATGGAATTTAGGATTTTATGATTGCTCTCTCTTGTGGCAATCTCTTTGTCAGCTTCAAAAACAGGCCATTGAATCTTTGAAAAATCAGGATTCAAAAGAGCATCCAAAGCGGCATTCTGCTCTGCCAAAGGTGCATCGCCAAGCAGTTTTTTCCACTCTCTTTCATAAAGTTCACCCTTCTCTTTTGCACATCCAAATCTGATCATCACATCTTCAGGAACAAAAAAATCTTTTTGCGGATCAAAACCGGCTTTTTCTTTGGAGGCTTTTATCACCTTTTCACCCAAAGGCGCTCCGTGGGTATGAGGATCTCCCTCCATACCCGCCGCACCTTTTGCTATGACGGTATGGGCTATGATCAAAACCGGTTTATCCTGCACATTTTTGGCAGATGTTATCTTTTTGTCTATATCTTCGTAATCATGTCCGTTACACTCCAAAACTTCCCAGCCCTGGGCTGTAAAACGACTTTTTACATCTTCATTCCATGCTATGGAGGTATCACCCTCTATCGTGATGTGATTGGAATCATAAATTAAAATAAGATTGTCAAGATTTTGCCTCCCTGCCAATGCACACGCCTCATAACTGATGCCCTCTTCAAGATCTCCGTCTCCGCAAAAACAGTAAACTTTATGATCGATTAGTTTTGCCGTTTCACTGTTCACAACCTTTTGAACATATTTTTGGGCTATCGCAAAACCTACACTGTTTGCAACTCCCTGTCCCAAAGGTCCTGTTGTGATCTCGACTCCGGGTACTTCGGGGTATTCCGGATGACCGGGAGTTTTGGAATCAAGCTGTCTGAAATTTTTAAGATCATCTGCTGATATATCATATCCTGTTAAATGAAGCCATGAATAGATCATAGCAGAAGCATGACCGCCGCTAAAGATCAATCTGTCTCTGTTAAGCCATTTTGGGTTGTTTGGATTGTGTTTTAGATGAGAACTCAAAACGGTAAGAACATCCGCAAGTCCGAAACAGACGCCGGGGTGTCCGCTGTTTGCTTTTTGGATCATATCCGCAGACAAAAATCTGATAGTATTTGCCATCTTTGTAAGCATTTGCTTATCTTCCATAAAATGTTTCCTTATTTAAAATATTTATTGATAATTTTTTGCAGTTTACTTTTGAGTGTAGGATTTAAAACAGACAACTCCTCATCCAAAAGATGAAGCATCTGCTCTTTTTTCTTTTTTGTCCCTTCAATTCCAAAGAGATTGACAAAAGAGTTTTTGACTGTATCGTTATTTGTAGGCTTACCAGCCTCTTTTGAACTTTTGGTGGCATCTATAAGATCGTCTTCTATCTGAAACAAAAGTCCCAGATTGATCCCGATATCATAAAGAGTATCCGCACACTCTTTTGAAAGATTTGCGATAACAGCTCCCATTTTCAGACTTGCCGCTATCAGTTTTGCGGTTTTGTGAATATGTAAAAATTTCAGTTTTTCAAAATCAAGAGTTTTATTTTCAAAATAACAGTCAATCGCCTGACCCAAAACCATCCCGTAAGCACCGCCGTTTAAGGAGAGTTCTTTTGTCAGTTTCGTTTTTACACTGTCGCTTAAAGGAGAATCGGCTATCAGATAAAAGGCATGTGTATTTAAGGCATCTCCTACCAAAGTAGCCGTTACTTCTTCATAGGTTACATGAAGTGTCGGATGTCCTCTTCTAAAATCCGCATCATCAAATATCGGAAGATCATCATGTATCAAAGAGTAGGTGTGTATATATTCAACAGCTGCAGCCACTCCAAAACTGTTTTTTACAAGCAAAGGCTCATAAGAGTTTACAACGCTTAAAAGAAGGTAAGGTCTAAATCTTTTACCTCCCGCTTTTAGCATCTCAACAAGAGCTTTTTGAAAATAGGGATGAAAACTTTTAACTTCGGGGAGGTTATCAAGCAGATAACTTTCAAATTCCTCCATAAAATTTTTTTCTTTCACTCTATCTTCCAAAACCGCCCATTTTTGAAAACATTTGAGTAGCCATGTTTTTTTTGTCACTCTCTGCCATTTTTAACGCATCATTTACAGCACTGATAAGCAAAATCTGCATAGAATCTTTATCCTCCAAAAGAGAATCGTCGATCTCTATATCAATCACTTCACCCTTGCCGTTAACGGTAACTTTTACAAGACCGCCTCCGCTTTTGGTAACATACTCTTTTGATTCCAAATCATCCTGCAGTTTTTGCGCTTCTTGCTGCGCTTTTTCAAACATTTTTGCCATTTGAGACATATCTAATTTATCAAACATAATCTAAAATCTTTTCAATATTATTATTTTCTTCAAGCAAAACCACAGTCGGTTTGAAACTCTCTGCTTCATCAATATCACAAACTGCATAAGCGATAATAATGATCTTGTCGCCTATCTCGGCTTTTCTTGCCGCCGCACCGTTTAAGCAGATATCTCTCTTTCCTCTTTCGCCTTTTATGACATAAGTGGAAAATCTCTCACCGTTGTTTATATTGACGATATCAACCTTTTGACCCACTCTCAATTTTGCTTTTTCGATAAGTTCTATATCTATAGTTATAGAGCCCACATAGTTTAGATTTGCATCCGTAACGGTAGCTCTATGGAGTTTACTATAGAGCATCTTAATCTGCATCTCTTATGCCTTTCCAGCCATTTTCATCATTTCGATAGGAGAGACTGCTTTATCCCAAAAATCTTCAGGTATCAAATACTCCTCAACTGCTCTTCCACCTATAATATGTTCATCAATAATTCTGTTTATTTTCTCTTTTGTCAAACCTACATACATATAATGTCCCGGCTCAACCAACATAACAGGACCCAATTGACATCTGTTCAAACAGGATGTTCTGATAGGCTGAACTGTTGCTATCAGACCCTTTTCCATTAACCTCTGTCCCAAATGTTGAAAAAGATCTCTTGTGTTTTCATTGACACAACTTGGTTTTGGCATCCCCGGAGGTGATGACTGCTCACATTTAAATATATAAAATGCCGGTTGTGGTATCCCCATAATTTTCCCCTTAAAAAAAATTTCTACGCAATTGTATCAAAAAAATTAATTTTTACAAATATAATGCCTTATGGAAAAAGAATAAAATTACCTATTTTACAAATTTAGGAGTTCTCTGACAATTTTTCTGTCATCAAACGGAAATTTTTTGCCTTTTATCTCCTGATACTCCTCATCCCCTTTACCCAAAATAACAAGAACTTCATCATTTTGCAGCTCTTTTAGAGCCACTTCTATCGCTTTTTTTCGATTTGGAACAGCCAAAACATTTTCCGTTTCGCTAAAACCCTCTGCTATATCTTTGATGATCTCTATGGGATCTTCATCTCTTGGATTATCTGATGTAAGATAGATCTTTTTTGCATATCTTTGTGCGGCTTTTGCCATAAGTGCTCTTTTTGTTTTATCTCTGTTGCCTCCTGCTCCAAAAACCAAAACCGTCTCTTTATCACCCAAAGATTCAAGAACTTTTTGCATACCATCGGGTGTATGGGCAAAATCAACGATTACAAGAGGATTTTCACTGACAACTTCCATCCTGCCGCTGACTCCTCCAAATCCCTCCACGCTCTGACATATCTCTTTTAAACTTTTATCGGTTACAAGCTTGACCGAAGCAATGGCTCCCAAAAGATTATAGATATTAAAAAGACCGTAGAGTTTGGAGTAAAACTCTTCACTCTCGTTAAAATGTTTAACAACACCTTTTATACCATCTCTCAAAGAGTAGGCAGTTACGGTAAAAGATGCACCCTCATCAACTGCATAGGTATAACAGTTTTTCAAATTGTATCGAATATGTTTATCCTCTTTGTTGATAAGTTTTAAAGATTCATCCTGAAAAAAACTGCTTTTTACAGCGGCATAATTTTCCATCGTTTTATGATAATCAAGATGATCCTGGGAAAGGTTTGTAAAAACTTTCAAAGAAAAAGGAATCGATTCTATCCTGTTTTGCTCTATCGCATGAGAGCTGACTTCCATGACAAAATAACTACACCCCCTCTTTTTCGCCAAAAGAATATGATAAAGTGTTTTAAAAACAGACGGAGTTGTTAAAGTTTTCTCTTCCACCCTCTCATCATTGATAAAAAATCCTCTTGTTCCCTGCATGGCACAACCGTAATCCAGATCCAAAAGCATCGAATAAACAGCAGCTGCGGTGGTGGTTTTGCCGTTTGTTCCTGTAATCCCTATGATTTTGATATCTTTATCCAATTCAAAATCTTTTATAAATTCTTTTACATTTGCTATTACCAACGGATTATTGCTTTTTGCATCTTCCAAAAATTTTTTGTTTTGGGCAGTTTTTAAAAAAACTGTTTCTCTATCACACTCATTTGAATTATCAGTAACAAAACGGGCGTTTTTATAAGAAATTTCTATTTTCAAACTCTTTTGTTATCTCCTATCTTATTTAACAAGGCTTCTATCTTCTTCTCATTCGGAAATATTTTCAAAGCATCTTCTATATAGGAAAGTGCCATCTCTTCAAAACCGTTTTCCACCAGCTTTGTGAGAAAATCGATAAAATCCTCTTTTTTGGATATCAGCACTTTCGTACTGAACATAATGTTCTCAAAAACTGCTTTGAAATCTCCCTCTTTTCTTACAATCTCTATAAAATCACTGTAGCTGATACCGTTTTCCATCATCAACCGTTCATCTATATAATCGATAAAGATAGAGGATATTTTGTTTATATTGTTATCTACCGACTCTATTATCTCTTTTACAATTTCCTGAGAATCCACATTTTTCTGTTCTTTGGCTATCTCATAATATTCAAAAAGAGCAACAGCCTCCTCCTCATGCTCAAAAGCAAGATCACAAAGCAAGGCTCCTAGTTTTGCTTCCTCGTCATTTGGAAACTCTTTCAGGGAAAGAGAATAATTTAAAAGTGCATTGTTATACTCTCTTTTAAAAAAATTATCTTTTGCACGCTCTTTAAATTTATTCATATATAATCCTTTACGATGAAAGTTCCTCTATCATACTTTCCATACCGCTTGGAATATTTATAACCTCTATTTCAGGATGAATATCAATTCTCAGCTGTTTTTCTATCAGATATTTTACAGTTTGATTACTTGCCGAGCAGCCTACACAGGCACCCTGTAACTGGACAAAAACTTTTCCTCCTCTTACATCCAAAAGCTTAAGCCCTCCACCGTCCAATGCCAATGAGGGTTTTACCTTCTCAAGCGTCTTTTCTACGACCGGTTTTAATTCTTCATCACTAAAAGGGATCATCTGTTTCCTTTATTTTCTTTTTTTCTCTATTAAACAATATATCGGTTGAAAGTAATCTTAAAATATGAAAAGCAAACGGTAAAATTAGGTAGGTTGTGTATAATATAAAAGTCGTTAACAAAAAGGGGATAAAAACCCTTTTTGTTAAACTAATTCAATAAATGCCATCTCTGCGGCATCGCCTCTTCTGAGTCTTGTTTTGATTATTCTTGTATAGCCACCGTTTCTTTCTCTATATTGCGGCGCTATCTCATTTAAAAGCTTTTTAGTGGCTTCTTTATCCTGCAATACTTGAAAAACGGCTCTATGCGCATTGAAATCGCCTCTTCTTGCTTTTGTCAAAAGCTTCTCAAAAAAGCTTCTAAGCTCTTTTGCTTTGGGAAGAGTCGTTTCTATTTTACCGTTTAAAATCAATGCAATAGATAAATTTTTGAGTAAAGCTTTTCTGTGGGAAGATGTTCTTCCAAGTTTTCTGTATCCGTGCTTATGTCTCATGCTTTTTCCTCATTTGATTTTGATTTTAATTCGTTAATTTTTTCGGTCAATACTTTTACCATATCAGGAGCTAACTCTTTATCAACAGGATACCCCTGCTCCTCCATGACATCTTTTATCTCTTCAAGAGATTTTTTTCCAAGATTTTTCAAACCTTTAAGTTCCTGCTCACTCATCAGTGCAAGTTCACCGAGAAATTGAATATCCGCTTTTTCAAGACAGTTAAAGCTTCTGACACTCAATTCCAAATCATCAATCTTTTTTAGAAGTTTATTAATCTCTTTGTTATCAACATGTTCGATTTTAGGTCTGATATTAAGATTTAAAACCTTATTAAATATCGCCATTTGATCATACATCGCTTCCAGAGAATTTTTAAATGCTTCAACCGGTGAAACCTGACCGTCTGTTTCTATCGTAAAAACAACCTTTTCAAAATTTGGGTTATCTTCCACCAAAACATTTTCTATCTCATAAACGGCCTTTTTGACCGGTGTAAAAAATGCATCAAGTGCGATAAAATTCTCTTTTAATCCGTCTCTTAGATTTTCACTAGGAACATAACCTATACTCTTTTCAACAATGATGGAAAAATTCAATTCACCGTCTTCATTCAAAGTCGCAAGATAGTTCTCCGGCATAATTATTTCTACCTGATCATTCTCCAAATCAGCCCCTTTTATCTCTTTGGGACCTTTAAAAGAGTAATTAAGCTCAACCATATTTGCATCGCTTTTTATTTTAAATCTGATATTTTTCAGATTTATAATAAAATGTGCAACATCCTCAAACATTCCTCTTACGCTGTCAAATTCGTGAGTTACACCCTCTATATAGATAGAAGTAGGAGCATATCCTACCGTACTGCTAAAAAGCAGTCTTCTTAAAGGGTGGGCTAAAGTTATGGCAAACCCTGTTTCAAAAGGATAGGCAGAAATTTTAGCCGTTTTTTCATCAATCTCTTCTATTTCTATTTCCGTAGGGATATAAGGAGAAGTTGTAATTTTTTTCATCTTTACTCCTTATTATTTAGAATAGAACTCTACTATCATTCTCTCTTCTACAGGAATTTTAACCTCTTCTCTTTCAGGAATTCTGGTAAATATACCAAACACCTTATCTTTGTCCACATCTACCCACGGTACGATTCCGGTTTGTGCCGTAAGTTCTATTGCTCTTTGAACCTGCGGATTGTTTCTTGATTTCTCTCTGATCTCTATCTTTTGTCCCTGTTTTACTCTAAAAGAGGGGATATCGACTTTTTTACCGTCAACCAAAACATGACCGTGAGTTACAAGCTGCCTTGCAAATCTTCTGGTTGTGGCAAAACCCATTCTGTAAACTACATTATCAAGTCTTCTCTCAAGAAGTTTGATAAGATTCTCTCCGGTATTTCCGACTTGTGCATTAGCCTCTTTAAAAAGTCTTCTGAACTGTTTTTCTGAAATTCCGTACATAAATTTTGCTTTTTGTTTTTCGCGAAGCTGCGTACCGTACTCACTTACTTTTGTTCTTCTTTGTCCGTGCTGACCGGGTGGATAAGGTCTTTTTTCGATTGCACTTTTACCTGCCAATCTTCTTTCGCCTTTTAGACCCAAACTGACACCCAATCTTCTCTCTATTTTTTCTACAGGCCCTCTATATCTTGCCATCTATCTTCTCCTGATAAATTCTTATGTTCTTACTATTCTATAAAATAATAAATTAGTTATTAATTCGATTATACTCTTCTTCTTTTGGGAGGTCTGCATCCGTTATGAGGAAGAGGTGTAATATCTTTGAAGAAAAGAACTTTTATTCCTTCTGTCGCTCCTATCGATTTTACAGCTGTTTCCCTGCCGGATCCAGGTCCTTGAACCTTGATACCTACCTCTTTTATACCATGCTCTTTGGCTTTGTTCATGGCGTCTTCCACCGCCTGTTGGGCTGCATAAGGAGTTGATTTTTTGCTTCCTTTAAAACCTAAACTTCCTGCGCTGCTCCATGAGATAACATTTCCCATCTCATCTGTTACGGTAACAACGGTATTGTTAAATGTTGCTGAAATATAGACGACTCCTCGAGCTATATTCTTTTTAACGATTTTTTTTCTTGTTCCTTTTCGTTTAGCCATTATCTATAACTCCATTACTTTTTAGCCGCCGCACCGACGGTTTTCTTTCTGCCTTTTCTTGTTCTGGCATTGGTTTTGGTTTTTTGACCTCTTGCCGGAAGTCCGGCTCTGTGTCTTAGACCTCTGTAACTTCCAAGATCCATTAAAGCTTTTATATCCATAGCAACTTTTTTTCTCAGATCACCTTCCACCATAAAAGAGGACTGGATCTCTTTTCTGATAGCTGCTACTTCATCTTCATTCAGTTCATGAACTCTTTTGTCATAAGAGATACCTGTTGCATCAAGTATCTTTCTTGAAGTTGCCAAACCTATTCCATAGATATAAGTCAATCCGTACTCAATTCTTTTTTTCTTTGGTAAATCAACACCTGCAATTCTTGCCATCGACTATCCTTGTCTCTGTTTATGTTTAGGATTTACACAGATTACTCTGACAATCCCTTTTCTTTTAATAATTTTGCATTTATCGCACATTTTCTTAACGCTTGGGCGCACTTTCATAACTGCTCCTAATATAAATTTTTCCACTTTTAGCAAACTGATTAGGTTTAGTGATGTTTCTAAACCAATAATTGAAAAAACAGTGGTATTTTTTCAACTACTCTTCGCACAGTTTTGCAAAGGCACGCATTTTAGCAAAAAAGGGGTAAAAGTTTACTTATATCTATAAGTAATTCTACCTTTATCCAAACTATACGGCGTAAGTTCTACTTTTACCTTGTCTCCGGGCATAATTTTTATATAATGCATTCTCATTTTTCCGGCTATATGACAAAGTACTACATGTTTGTTTGGAAGTTCCACCTTAAATGTTGCATTGGGCAGAGCTTCAACTACTTTTCCGTCAACTTCTATTACATCATCTTTTGCCATCTTTACTCCTACTTTTCAATTGATAATATTTGTGCTTTTTTATCTATTACAGCTACCGTATGTTCGTAATGACTTCCAAAAAGACCGTCTTCACTGATCACAGACCATTTATCCTCTAAAATTTTGGGTTTAGAGAGTTTTTGACAAATCATAGGTTCTATACAAAATACCATACCATTTTTTATCTTGGGACCCTGCTTTGGTTTGGGAGAATCAAGATAATTTGGAATCTCCGGTTCTTCATGAGGTTTTCTTCCTATACCGTGTCCGCAAAAATTTCTCAAAGGTACATAACCTCTGCTTTTTATAAACTTCTCAAGTTCATAACTGAGCTCTTTAAAACGCATACCTTCATGTATTATATCGATAGCATAATAAAGGGCATCTTTTGCACAGGCTATCAGTTTTTCGTTTTCTTTGGAAATTTCGCCTATCGGTATCGTTATAGCAGCATCTCCATACCAACCGTTCTTTTCCACTCCGATATCCAAACCCAAAATATCACCTTTTTTGATTTTTGTCTCATTTGGAATTCCGTGAATAATAACCTGATTTAATGAAGTACATACACCTGAAGGAAAACCGTAAAGTCCTTTGAAAGAGGCTCTGGCATCTTGACTTTTTATAAACTCTTCACCCATCTGATTTATCTCTATAAGGCTCATTCCCTCTTTTATATTATCTTTTAGAAAATTGAGAGTCTTTGCCACAATCTGGTTAGACTCTCTTAATTTTTCTATATCTTTTGGTTTTTTGATCGGAATGGCCATTAAAGTCCTACTGCACTCAAAGTCTCATATTTACTCATATATATTTGTGCTTCAATCTTTCTCATTGTATCAAGAGCAACCTGAACAACGATCAAAACAGCAGTTCCTCCAAAATAAAAAGGCACTCCCATTACTTTGACCAAAACCCAAGGCAGTGTTGAAATAAGTCCCAAATATATCGAACCCCAAAAAGTAAGTCTGCTTGCCACCTCATTTAAAAAACCTGCCGTATTCTCTCCTGGTCTGACTCCTGGAATAAATCCGCCCTGTTTTTTCAGATTTTCCGATATATCTTTTGCATTAAAAACAATCGAAGCATAAAAATAGGCAAAAAAGATTACAAACAAAAAGGTAAGAACATTGAAAAAGTAACTGTTAGGACTCAAAAAATCATTGATCCTTTGAATGATAGGATTGGTACTAGCCTGTAGAATAGTTGATGGAAACATCAAAATAGCAGAGGCAAAAATAGGAGGTATAACCCCACTTAGATTTACTTTGATAGGTATGTAGTTCATCACTCTCTTATTTTGATTTTGCATCATAACTTTTCTTGAATAGGAGATAGGTATCCTTCTCTCTCCAAGCTCTACATAGATGATAAATCCCACAGTCGCCAAAATGATAACCAAAATCGCTATAACAACCAAAAAGTTCAATTCACCGGTATTGACCAAATTGATAGTTCCGCCTATTGCACTTGGAATTCCCGACACAATACCCGCAAAAATGATAAGAGATATTCCGTTTCCTATACCTCTTTGGGTTATCTGCTCTCCTATCCACATCAAAAGCATCGTTCCCGTCAGCATGGAAAATGCCGCCACTGCCACGAAAGTTGTCATATCGATCATTATCGCACTCTCTCCGCCTCTTCCTGTTAAACTCTGAAGTCCTATTGAGACACCGATAGCCTGAACAAGAGTAATAACAACGGTAGAATAACGGATAATCTGCATATATTTAACCATTCCGTCTCTCTCTTTTTTCATTTTACCGAGATTGGGAAAGGTTGCTGCAAGAAGTTCCATGATGATAGATGCGGTGATA
>Ga0256914_1000813_pt1 | contig 30160 bp, 14 predicted proteins | sample HulkmetaG_FD_191571 | JGI IMG/M metagenome (GOLD analysis project Ga0256914, IMG submission 191571) | Hydrothermal chimney microbial communities from Main Endeavour vent field at the Juan de Fuca Ridge, Pacific Ocean - Hulk | ecosystem: Environmental > Aquatic > Marine > Hydrothermal vents ... | reverse complement strand
ATTTCGTTCATGGTAGTAGTTTTTTTGGGTTTACACGTAAATTTAAAGAAGAACTCGTTAATAACAATGCCAGGGGAATATTTTTACGGACGATCGGTCCGGTCGCAAACCTGAAGGCAGCTGAAAATGACTAAGACAGCTCACTGAAAACAAACATGATATCTTTCCGAAAGGAAGTGAGGGAAGAAGAGGTGTTTTTCGTACCTTTTATGATCTATTGATCTGCGTTTATTCTGTCAATGTAATGAGTTACAGATGATTGTGTTCGATAATTCAGGCGTGGTGTTTTGCCGGGCTACGTAGATATGTCTTAACGGTTTCTTGGGAAGAAGAGGGGATTATTAGTGATGACAATGTTTCCAGCGATTGGATATACGATAGAAACGCAAAAAGTTTCTTAAAAAAATTGACTTTTGTTTTTTCTTGTTCGGGGAAATGTTCAATTTTGGGGTTCGAAACGGAGGAGAAGATGCGATCAGGGAAAGGAAAGCGGATGAGAAGCGCGGGGCTCAGGAGGGCTGAGCGGCTGTATCTGGTTCTGATGATGTTCGCTTTTTCCTGGGTCGTGATCGGAGATCTGGTTCAGTTCCATCTCGACCTGATCCTGGGGAAGGGCATGCATGTCTGGCATCAGCCTTTCACAAAGGCGGAGAAAGGGAGTACCAAGACCCTCAAGGTGCAGGAGAAGGTAAAAGAAGGGGGAGGGCACCACGGAGGTCTTGTTTTTGTTATCCCCGGCAGATCGATGTTCGGTTACGAAGAGAGGGACGATTTGCAGGGTGGGGTACAGGAACTTCCTGTTTATCATTTTTTCCTGCCTGTATTCGCGTCGCGGGCTCCGCCGGCCGCCTGATGATCGTTCTGCCCCTGGCGGGTCTTTTTTCGCTCTCTTTTTTTATTTAACCGAACTGATCGGCGGATCATGAAAACGTTCTGGTCCCTGCTGCTGGTGTTGTTACCGTGGCAGGGGGTGGCCCAGGTGGTGGCTGTGCGTGTGGTGGATGCGGTCACCGGCGAGCCCCTGCCGTATGTGAATGTATGTTTCGAGCGGTTGCGTGACGGCCGTCGCAGTTGCACCGTCACCCGTGCGGGTGGGCAGGCTTCTGCGTTGTGGCCTGACAGTAGTCTGGTCACCTGCACGTATGTGGGGTACCGCACCCGTCAGGATACGCTGGCGGCCGGCGGGGCCCGCGAGATCGCCTTGCAGCCCGACCTGCTCCATCTCGACCAGGTGGTGGTGACGGCCACACGCACCCCCAGAACGCTCGAACAGGTGCCGGTGATCACCCAGGTGGTCCGGCGCGATGAGGTCACCGAACGAGGCATCGCCACCGTCACCGAAGTGCTCAGCCAGGATATCCCCGGCGTGGAGTTCCAGCGCGGCGGCTTCGGCCCGGACATGAAGATGCAGGGTCTCGAGGCCCGCAACGTGCTCATCCTCCTCGACGGTGAACGCCTGGCAGGAGAGTCGGGCTACAACGTCGATTACTCCCGCCTCAACACGGCCGACATCGAACGTGTCGAGGTGGTCAAAGGAGCCGCTTCAGCCCTCTACGGCTCACAGGCCATGGGAGGCGTGGTGAACATCATCACACGCGAGACACAACGCCCCCTGGAAATGAACGCCGGCATCCGGTGGGGAACACCCTATGAGCGGAACTACCCCGACCTGCAAAAAGGGGATGATCTGTATACCTATAAAAAGAACCTCGACAGGATCAACGGCCAGGTGGATCTGACCGCCGGCATGGCCGGAAAACACCTGCGTACCCGTACCTCCTTCATCGCCCGGAGCGCCGATGCATATCTTCTCTATGACCGGGAAGCGGTGGAAAAAAAGTACCTCAACATCGATACGGTGATCACGGAGAAGCTCAACCGCTATCCTACAGGTATCCCGGGTTACGGCGACTGGCAGCTTGACCAGAAGATCACCGTACCGGTCAACGACAGCCTGGAGATAGCCTTTCGCGGTTCGTGGTACCATCATGATGAATATGATTTCGTACCCGACAAGGTGCATCAGCGTTATCTGGACCAGACCCTGGGAGGCAGGGTGCGATGGAGCCTTTCGCCGAAGGTGGAGAGCGAGTTCTCGTGTCATTACGATCGTTATTCCAAGTACGACTATTATGAGAAGCTTTCGGAGAAGTCGTTGCATTATCGCAACACTTTCCTCGATCCGAGGGTGATGGTACGTGTGAAGACGGGAGCGCGTCACCGTCTGACGGCCGGGACGGAGCTCTTTGACGAGGCTTTGTTCTCCGACCGTCTTTTCAGGGACACGCTGGGGGAGCGGGGCACCACTACCTGGATCCTCTTCGCTCAGGATGAGTTCGACCTGACCGGTCATCTCAACCTGACGGTCGGGATGAGGCTGGATCGTCATTCGGCCTTTGGCGCACATCTTTCGCCCAAGCTTTCGCTGATGTACCGCCTGAAGCCCCTGACCTTCCGCTTCAACTATGCCCGGGGGTTCCGTTCCCCTTCGCTGAAAGAGCTGTACATCGACTGGCATGTGGCCTGGTTCACCATACGTGGCGATACGCACCTGCGGCCTGAGACCAACCACTATCTTTCAGGTTCGGTGGAGTTCACCCGGCGGTGGGCAGACCTCTCGGTCACGGCCTACTATAACCATCTACAGAACAAGATCGACGGTATGTGGCAGGAAGGTCAGACGGTATACCAGTACGTCAATGTGAGCGAGGCGCGCATCTCAGGCGTGGAGGTGATGGCTCGCCTGCGTCCCTGGCGGATGCTCTCCCTCGACGGTGCCTACTCGTGGGTCCATGACCGCCGCCCCCAGGATGAGCTGGTCTCCTCGGTGAGCCCGCACAGCGGGAACGTGCGACTGGCATGGTACCTGCGGAAAAAAGGATGGAACATGACGGCTACCCTCTCCACCAGGATCATCGGGGCCAAAGACCTGGTGATGAGCGATCATCTGGTCTATCGGGGAGAGTATGTGGAAGGGTTCTATCCCATCCATTTCGATCCCTATGCCATCTGGCGCCTTTCCGTAAGTCAGTACCTGCATTACGGTTTGCGCCTGACCGCCGGTATCGACAATCTTTTCGACTATACGGCCCGAGTGGTCAGTTTCAATACTTCCATGAGTCCGGGAAGGACCTTTTTCATTACGATGAGGTTCGAACCCTTCCTGCCGGAAGGAGAAAAACGAAGAAAAAACAAACAAGATCATTAATGTGTAAAAAAAATGAGAGTTATGAAAAAATGGAATGATTTAACGTGGATTTTTGTTTTGGTGTCTCTTTCCCCTGTGTTGTTCACAGGTTGTTCGGATGATGATACGTCGCCATCGGGTGAAGATGTGACGGTGAGCCTCACCACGAAGAACAATGTGAAAGTGGACACCTGGGTCTATTTTTCTTTTGAGAAAGCGTGTGAGGTGGAGGGCATTGATTCTTCGAATTTTCAGACCTCCACTGACTGGGATATTGCTTTTCACAGCCGGCATGTACGTCTCAACGGAGGGGCTTCGGGGCCGGGTCTGGCGGAGGCGGTCGACCTGGGTCAGGTAAGCTGGGAGACGGTGACGGTGGCTCCCGATACCGGATATGTGAAGGACCGGTGGGTGGACAGCATCCTCTTTGCCGGCGTGGGTGAGGAGGGACCCATCATGATAGGTACCTGGCTCAATCCCGCTTTTGAGACAGCCTTCACGGTGGACCTGAACACTTATCCTCCCACCTACATGGCCAACAGGAACGTATATGTGGTCCGGACGGCTTCGGGGCGTTACGTGAAGCTGATGATCACCGACTACTACAACGACAAGGGGGAGAGCGGCTATATTACTTTCCGTTTCCGGATGGCTCCCGAAGGGTCGAAGGAGTTCGGACTCTGAGCGGGATGGTTCATGTGCCGTAGGAGTGACGGGGTTCGGTCCTGGGGGTTCCGAAGAGGGATGTGGAGAAATAGCGTTCACCCCGGTCGGGGAGGATGACCACGATGAAGCTCCGCTCGAGTTGGCGGGCCAGCCGCAGGGCTGCCGCCAGGGCTGCTCCGCTGCTCATGCCGGCGAGGATGCCTTCATCGCGGGCCAGACGGCGGCTGGTCGCGAAAGCCTCTTCGTCGTCGACATAAAAGTGCCGGTCGACCAGACGGGGATCATAGATGCCGGGAAGTTCGGATTCCTGCATGTTGCGAAGGCCCTGGATGGTATGACCGGGCAGAGGTTCCGCTGCCACGCACGCTACCGGCAGATGATGGTCGCGGAAATAGCGGGCCATCCCGGTGAGGGTGCCGCCCGTGCCCAGGGCGGCCACGACATGGGTGACCTTCCCGCCGCTCTGTCGCCATATCTCAGGGGCCGTGGTCCGGTAGTGGGCCTGCCAGTTGGCCGGGTTGCTGAACTGGTCGGGATGGTAATAACGTCCGGGTTCCTCTTCCAGAAGGTGCAGGATGGTCTCTCGTGCCCCGTCGGTGCCGCGCGAGGCCGGCGTGAGCAGCACACGGGCACCCAGGGCCTGCAGCATCATCCTTCGTTCCTGTGAGACCCCCTCGCTCATGGCGATCACACAATCGTAGCCTTTCACTGCCGCCACCAGTGCCAGACCTATGCCGGTATTGCCGCTGGTAGCCTCGATGATCGTCCGGCCCGGCAGGAGCTGACCCTCCGCCTCCGCAGCCAGGATCATCGACAGCGCCGCCCGGTCTTTCACCGATCCGCCCGGGTTCATACCTTCCAACTTGACCCACACACTCACACGGCCGGAAGGGACAAGCCGCTTCAGCTCTACCAGAGGTGTGTTCCCGATAAGATCAAGCACATTCTTCATGTCGTTCGTTCTTTTAGGGCAATAACAAAAAAACTCCCGGACAGCTCCGGGAGTTTTTTTGCGGTATCTGTTATCGGATCTTGAAGGTGATCAGTCAGGCATACCGCTCCTTCCTCCCGGCAGGAGACCGGAAGCACAACAACAGAAGGTATGCCGATGATCGTGCAACATGATGACGGGGCAAAGATAGATCATCTTCCCGAAAGATCATTCGAAAAGACCGCCCAGGAACGAACTTTCTCCTTTGCGGCTGTTCTCTCCGCCGGGGGTGAGTTGCTGGATGAGTTTACGTACGGGCATCGACTGCAGCCAGACCTTGCCCGTTCCGCTGAGGGTGGCGAGGAAGATCCCTTCGCCACCGAAGAACATCGAAGTGAGGTTTCCTGCCCTGGCGATGGAATAGTCGATGGCCGGTTCGAAGCCGACGAGGCATCCGGTATCCACACGGAGGGTTTCCCCGTGCAGCTCTTTTTCCACCACGGTACCGCCGGCATGTACGAAGGCAAGACCGTTGCCCACCAGTTTTTCGAGGATGAACCCTTCGCCGCCGAAGAAAGTGGCTCCGAGCCTTTGGTTGAAGGTGATGGTGATGTGGGTGCCTTTGGCTGCACATAGAAAAGCGTCTTTCTGCAGGATCACCTGCCCGCCCAATGCCGCCAGATCAATGGGTACGATGGTGCCTGGATATGGTGCGGAAAAGGCTACGCGTTGCTTGCCTGTACCCATATTGGTGAAATGGGTCAGGAAGATCGATTCGCCCGTGAGCCCCCGCTTGGCTGCCGACCAAAGCTTGCCAAGAACGCCGGAAGAGGCCTCGCTGCCGTCTCCCAAACGGGTCTCAAAGGTGATGCCTTCCTCCATATAGAACATACTGCCTGCTTCGGCGATCACAGTCTCGCCGGGATCCAGCTCTATCTCCACGAACTGGATGTCATGTCCTTCAATACGGTAATCAATCTCATGGGATCTCATGGTTGAGTTTTTTAGTTGAGGATAAAAGTAATTTTTATTTTACGAAGAAATACTGCTGAAGTTTTTTAAATTTAGCCGGATCTAGGGGGGCACCTGACAAGATCCGGTACTATGAGATCTTTATTCGTTCTGTTGTTGTGGTTACTGGTTTGGCCGGGACCAGTTCTGGGACGCAACATCTATGTATCGGCGGTGCATGGATCGGATGAGGGGGACGGCAGTGCGGCCAGTCCTTATGCCACCATACACAAAGCTTTGGCCACAGCTGTCCCGGGAGATGTGGTTCTGCTCACCGACGGAGTGTTCCGTGAGGAAGTGGTTATTACCGTGTCGGATATCACCCTTCGTGCCACGGGTGAGGATGTGACCATCACCGGAACGGATCTGGTGAGTGGCTGGGAAACGGACAACGACACCCTCTATTGGGCCTGTGTCTCCCAAAAAGTGGGACAGCTGTTCATGGACGGGATCCCTCAGGTAAGGGCAAAATTTCCCAACCAGGAGGTCGATACCGATCTTTTTCATTTTACCACCCTGCATGGGGAAAGAACCTCTTCTTTTCTCACTTCCGATGCTTTCACGCAGCCGTCGGGTTTTTTTGACGGCGCCACGGTCTGGATGCTGCTGGGAAAAAGGTGGGTGGCTCTGACCGCCCATGTGGACAGATATGCCGGGGGGAGGATGGAACTGTCGAATATTTCAGCCAGTTATGAAGGATCAGGCATTTTTTTTGTAAGCAATTGCCGCAACTGTCTGGATCACGACGGTGAATGGTACTGGGAGAACGATACTTTGTACTATTGGAACAGCCGGATAGACCCCCGGGAACACCGTATGGAGGCAAAAGTACGCGACAGGATCATTCATGTTAACGGAGCATCCCGTGTCATTATCGACGGCGTGGATGGTTTTGCCGGCAGTGTCATCCTGGGGGAAACGCGCGAATGCAAGTTGCTCCGAGGGACGTTCCGTTACCTGACCGATTACGACTATCTGGGAGAGAGTCGCACTTACATGCGTCTGTCGTATCTTAAACCCACTTCTTACGGGGTGGGTATCGGTCTTTTCGGTGTCAGGGATACGATTGCCTATTGTCATGTGGCCTGGAGTGCGGGGGATGCCATTACTTTGTACGGTGACAGCAGTGTGGTTTACCGCTGTACGGTCCATGACGCCAATTACAGGGCCACCGACGCTTCGGTCATCTCCATCGGAGGACGTGGCGTGAGCATCCTGCGCAGTGATCTGTTCAATGCGGGCCGCGATCTGATCACCAACGGCGATGCCAAAGGGTTCAGGATCATGTACAACCGGCTTCATACCATCGCCCTGCTGGCATGGGATGTGGGGATCTTTTATAGCTGGGGCAAAGATGGCGGAAACGGGGAGATCGCTTTCAACCATATCTATGATGCCTATTCCGGCAACCCCGACCCTTCGTGGGGAGCCGTGGGGGTATACCTCGACAACGGTTCAAGGAATTTCCTGGTCCACCACAATGTGATCCACGACATCAAGGGGATGGGTATACAATACAATTATCCCGGTTACAATCTGCGTTCATACCATAACACCGTTTACAATACCACCATTGAAATGAGAGCGGTGGGCGACGATGTGCCAGGCGTGACTCCCGGGGAGTGTCGTCTTTATAACAATTACACGGACCGCAGGTTGCTCGATGTTTACTGGACCGATCTGAAGAACAACTGGGTGAGCGGTCTGGATTATCTTCAGGGACGTGATACGGGGAACTTTCTTCCCCTGGAGGGAAGTGTGCTGGTGGATCACGGGATCTTTGTGGATGAGATCAGGGAAATCCCATATTCCGGCGACGGACCGGACATCGGGGCGTATGAGCTGGGCCTGGAACCATGGGATGTGGGACCCGCTTCGACGGCAGAGGTGAAGAACGAACATCTTACCTTACGGGATACCGCCGGGAATCTTTTGCGCGGGACTCCGATGTTCCTGGCTGCCGAATTGCCGGAAGACCTGCAATTTGCACTGGACCCGGAGAATTGGCTCCGCCTGCGCCGCAACGGTCTCAACACCGTGCGACTTTGCTGGGCTGACCCCTGGTATGCTCATCAGGGCAAAGCACATTGGACTGTGGAAGAAGTGTTGCCCTATCTGGACAGCTGTGTGGCCAATGCCCGCCGTACGGGCATGAATGTGATCATCACTTATTATGATCCGGGGGCACAGGATCTTTATGATACCGCCTTTTCATTTTCGAAGGAGACGGTTTTCTGGGAAAAAGTGGCCCCGCGCTACGCTGAGTTGGACCATGTCAGCTATGAACTTGCGGATGCTCCTGTAAATATTGCGGAAAAATACACGGTTCAGGATTTCAGGGAGGGATATCTGCAATTATATAATGAGGTAAGAACATGGGCTCCCATGCGGGAAGTACTGATGTTTTCCTTTGGGGAAACAGAAAAAAAGATCGTGGGAGTGGTGGAGGAGTATGCAGGATCGCTGGCGTGGGATCATACCACGGTGGCCTACCATCTGAAAGGGACGGTCACTACGGCACCCGTGCTTTCCGTCATGGCGAACCGGCGTGCCATCTGTACACGGTGGGACTACCCCTGGAAAGAAGGAAATATACCGGTGGATGGGTGCCGACAGAACGTCCAGGCACTCGAACGTATCGGTGCTTCCTGGATCGATTGGCGGGATCCGGCCGATACCTTACTGGATGAATACATGGATTCGCTCCTTTTTGATGCACACCGAGAAGGTTACTGGTGGGGGATGCCCGTCGACACCATTGCCATGGAAAGGGTGAACCTCTTACAGGACACCGTGCACCTTGTTGCCGGTTTGTCTGTACGGCTCGAAGCCCTGGTGATGCCCGCCTTGTCCCGTGATCCCGGGATCGTCTGGTACACCTCCGATCCCGGGATGCTGGATGTGGACAATACCGGACGTATTACGGCCCATTACATTGTGAACGGAGACACGTTGGTTGTCTATGCGAAGGCTGCTTCCGGATGTTGCAGCGACAGTTGCCTGGTGATCATTGAGCCTTCACCGGACAAATGCGCTTATCCGGACTGTGTGCCACACCCCATACCCGGCGAGATCAACCCTACCTGGTTCGACAATGGGGGGGAAGGGATCAGCTATCACGACCTTTCACCCGGCAATGCAGGGAACGGTCCCCGCCAGGATGAGGATGTGGATACCGAATACCGGCTTGAAGGAGGTTCCATAGGAGGAATAGAATCGGGAGAGTGGCTGGATTACACCATCCATGCTGAAGAGAACGGCCATTATCAGATCTCGATATTGTTCGCTGCCACCAGCCGGTACGGCCGTTTTCATATCGAGGTCGATGGCAGGGATGTTACCGGGATGGTTTATGTCAATGCTTCGGGAAGTTACAACAGTTTCAAGGCCACAGAGGCAGGTACCGTATACCTGGAAGCGGGAGACCATCTGATGCGTATTGTTTTTGATTACGCCTACTACAACATGGGAACGATCACTATCTCCCGTGTGACGGGGACCGAACCAGGTGTGACGGCAGAAAAAAATTACGTTTCGGTTTTTCCCAACCCTGTCAGTGAGAAACTTTTCTTTGTTTCCCGTGTTCCGGTCGACCACTATGTTATCTTTGATATTACCGGCATGGTGGTCATGAAAGGAACATTGTACGGAAGAGAGAGCATTTTGGATGTAAGCCGGCTTGAACAGGGATGTTTTCTGATCGTTCTCTACCAGAGGAAAAAAGTTGTGTTAAGAACGAAAATAGTCAAGCTGGAGGAGTAAAGAGCTTAATAAAAGAAGAAAAATTTTTGCAAAAAAGCGAAGAAATATCTTATTTTGGAAGGTTGGGAAAAGCCGGAGGCTGCGGTTGAGAGAATTACTAGGGCGTTTTTTTGGAGGGGCGGGAGGTGCATTCAGCATCATTCCGTGGTTTACGAAAAGGAATGAGATTCTTTTTGTCAATGAGACGGATCAAAAGTGATGCCTTCCGAAAGATTATAGGGGAGTGGAGCCCCCGTCAAATCCTTTTTTAGTGAAATGAACGTATTTACCCTTTTTATTAACCTAAAAAACAAAAACCATGAGATTTAAATCTTTACTTTTTTCATTGGTATTATTGGTGGGCATCTCAACAGGTGCTCAGGCAAAGATCTTGGAGGCGAATCAGGATACCATCAAGGGCTTGATCTTCTCCGAGACGGCGTATGCTACCGCTTTCAATGCATACTGGGAACTTACCAACATGACGGACGACACCATCGATCTGGGGGACATTGATTTTGCGATGATGATGCCGTGGGGTAAGGCGGGTGAGACCTGGGATCCGGGTGAAAACCATCATGCTCTGCCTCATTATTTGTTGGCTCCGGGCGAATCGTACGTGATCGCCACCTTTTATGATTTCAACCCCAAGCAATATGCAAAGGGGTTGCCCGGTTATGTTGAGAAATTCACCCGGGACCGGATGTGGGAGCTGGCCGATCTTCAGATTCATTATGAAGAGTATAACAGCATCCCGCATGAGGACAGCATCACGCCTGGGTGGCAGTTCCTCTCCAATTTATGGAACGGCAGCCGTTGTTTCTTCCTGCGCCAGAATATCAATGACACAGCCTGGTATGTGATCGACCAGGTGGGAGGGGTCTTTGATGAAGCTGACGGCACCAACGGAGACCATCCTTACGATGTGGCGGGTGTTACCGATGCTACCTCTCACTGCGTTCTGATCCGTAAATACAGTGTGAAAACAGGGAATCTCGATTTCGCCAATGCACGCGGTGTGGGGGAAGAGGATTCCGAATGGATCGTGGTGAGATGGGAACCCGATAATTATTGGCGCGATCCTTATTGGACCGTGGGTAACCATGGCAATTACCAGTTGGTGGATACCATGCTGCAGAGCGATGTTGTGAATATCGATTTTGCCAACAAGACCATCACCGTCCCGTGGGGAACACGCAGAGGGGACGACATTCTGCATAAAATGAAGCAGCAGCCGGGACTGGCCTGGAATTACATTCTGGGGCCCGAGAACGATTCTCTCACTTTTGCTGCCCAGACGGGGGACAAGCTCCTTTTCGTGGCCTGTGGTGATGTAGCCCAGCGGGATACTTTTAAGATCATCGTTTCCGATCCGACCAACGACTGCAACATCGTGGTGCCCCGAGTCACTCGTGATCCGGAAGGCTGGTGGAAACGGGCTGTGGATTTCGGCCAGGTTAACTGGCCGCGTGTCACACGGCATGAGTCGGGTCAGGATACCATCACAGGAACACTCGGAGGTATTCCTTACGGTACACGGGTCGACTCGCTGCTGAAGCTTCTGGACTTCCCGCCCAATGCAACCTGGGAGTTCATCTGGGTGGACGGTCTGGAAAAACGTGCAGACCTCAAGAACGGTGATATCCTCCGTGTGACCGCCGAGAACGGCGAGGTGAAAGATTACTACATCGCCGTACGGGAAATGAGACCCAGCCACGATGCCAACTTGCAGTTCATCACCTGGCCCGACATTCCTGATGAATACCGTGGTCTCTACGGCTGGAACGGAGATACGATTCCGGGATTCAACCCCGAAGTATATAACTATCGTATCCAGGTGCCCTTCGATTACAACGGCATTCCTTCGCTGGTGGCCCGTCCGCGGAGTGTCAATGCCCGTGTGGAAGTGACACGGGCCCAGCATCTCTACGGACCCGTCGAAGGACGCAGCATTGTCTTCAAGGTAACGGCCGAGGATGATACTACCATCCGTATCTACACCGTTGAACTGGTCAAGGAAAAAGACCCGACGATGATCCAGCCTTTCTATGCAGAACCCTTCTTCTCCGAATACGTGGAACAGGAATTCTGGGGCAACTCCTATCTTGAGATCTGCAACCCCGGCAACCAGCCGCTGGACCTGAGTCACTATCTGATCACTCAGGCATGGGACGGTACCGATCCTGCCTATATGATCTCCATGGTTCCGGCCTGGGACCACAGGTATCAGAAGTACATACCTGGCCGTAAATGGACATCCGATGAAGCCGAATGGAACACTGATCCCCTGGTGGCACAGTTCGACCCGTCGGTGAACGCCATCGTGGATCCGGGCGATGTCTTCGTGATGGCCGTCCATAACACGCTGAATTTTTTCTACAGTCAGGAGAATGCGGATTTCTATAAGGAAACCGTGCTGTCGGAAGTGGATGTCGAGTTCCTTTCTGTAGACGGTCCTAACTATGACATCAGTGTGAGAAACCAGTGGGGTGAGGATGATCTTGATAAAGGAGGAACACCCTTATGGCAGTGGCTGCAGGGCAATGTGCTGATGTACAAGATCCTCAACGATTCGGTAAGAGCCGGCAGCAAACCCGCTACCGATCCCAAGGATTTCGAGCTGATCGAAGAATATGGCATGCCGGATGCTTCCAAGAAGGTCATTTGCGGATACGTGAACCAGCCTAATACAACCTACCGTCGTAAGCCTGAGTATACCATGGGAAATCCGGTCTATGGAGCATCCTTCGGTATCAACGGTACTGATTGTGAGTGGTATCACCTGAACCTTAACGACTTCCGTAATCTTGGTTATGGCTGGCCGTGGTACTACTACATGCTGGGCAGCGACTTGGGTAAGCATTTCTTCAATCCTCCGACCTATTACATGTCGACCGTAACGGCATATCTTTACAAGGTATCGGAAGGTTATTCGCTCAATGAGTCGATCCGCGGTGTGATGACCGGAACGAAGGTTCAGGACTTCCTGGTCAATATCTTCAAGGCCGACGAAGGACAGACACTTTATCTGCTTTCTTCGACCACGGACGGTGATACACTTGATATGACCGATGTGTTGAACAACGGTGATACCCTTCTGGTCATCTCGGCCGACGGTAAGAACATGACCAAGTACATCCTGGATGTGAACGATCAGGGCCTCAGCCATGATGCGGTTCTCACCTCCGATGTCTATACCATCGGTGTGGATGGCAACATGGGTACGATCGCCGGTATGGATTATGGTACCACCATACGGGAAGTGCTGGACAATGTCAACGTTCCTGCCGGTGCAAGGCTCAACGTCGTCAACGGCAAAGGAGCATACGTGTCACTGACCATGCTCAACTACGATACGGCTTATGTGGATGTGACCGTTTCGAAGAGTGTGATGTTCGAGGTGCGTGCCGAAGATGACACCACAGTGATCATGTACAGCCTCAAGCCCAACGAGTCGGACGACAATGCATTCCTGATCTCGTCGGTCTATGAAGTGGACGAAGATCTGATGCTTGTGAAATACGTGCCGCGCGGTACGTGGGTGGCTACTTTCCTGGCCAACGTGGATATTCCACAGGGTGCTACCATCAAGATCGTGGACAAGTTCGGTCTTGATCGTACCGAAGGTTATCTGGCCGACGACGACAAGGTGATCGTGACCTCCGCCAGCGGGAATGTGACGAAGATCTATTACATCTCACTGCTGGCAACCCGTTACATTCCCGAAAACGCTTATCTGGCGTATATCCTTTCGGATACCTACACCATCGACCAGTTGCTTTATACGGTCTCGGATGTGCCCGAAGGAGCTACCGTCGAGGATTTCCTCTCGAACGTGACACCGGCTCCGGGTGCTACGGTGGTGATTGTCGATGCCGAAGGGAACATCAAGGATTCGGGGGCACTGCAGCCTACGGACAAAGTGATGGTTACCTCGAAAGTGGGGCATGTGACGGTATACTATGAATTCACGGATGTCACCGCCGCACAGGATCTGCTGGGCGAAGGTGTCCATGTCTTCCCGAACCCCACCAGCGGAACGGTGAACATCAGCGGTGTGCCTGCAGGTGCACGGGTGAAGGTGTTCAATGCGCTCGGAAGCGTGATCAACGACTTCATGGCTAACAGCGATTTTGTGACCCTTTCGCTGGAGAACCGTCCCGTCGGTATCTACATCATTGAACTGCGTAAGAATGACCGGGTGATCGGTCGTTACAAGCTCATCAAGAAATGATGAAGAATAGCTGAAGACAGGGAAGAGCCTGCGAATCGCAGGCTCTTCCCCCTGTCTTTCTCATGATGCGGAGGCAGCTGCCTCTTCCCTTTCTTTTCATCAAAGGATCTCCCAGCATTCAAAGGACGGTCATGTTGCGGAAAAAGACTGCCCGGGGGGGTACCTGCTGTGCAGTTGAAGGATGACAGAGCAGACAGTTTTTAATTGGTTGTTATGGCGGTTAAAAAGTTCTTCCTGGTCGTCGGAGTGATACTGTTCCTCCTCCAGGGGTGTAGTTACGATGACAAATACGAGAAATATGAACGGCCTGAATGGCTGGCGGGTAAAGTGTACACCCAGATCCTTCAGATGCCGGAGCTCTCTGTTTTTGCCAAATGCATCAAAAGGATCGGGTACGATACGATCCTGGATGTTTCCGGCAGCTATACCGTCTTTGCCCCTTCAGACGATGCATGGAAGGAATATCTGGCTGAAAAGACCCCTTATGACTCCATCGAACAGATCCCGCTCGAAGAGTTGCGAAGGATCGTCAAATATCATATCATCCAGAATGCCTGGAGTAAGATCCAACTGCGGACACTGGATGTTTTCGGATGGATCGACACCCTCGATCCCAACAATGACAAACCCAGAGGCTTCAAGAGGGAAACCCTTCTGAAGGAAGAGAACCGGAAATACGGTGTGGCCTCCTATAAACCGGTGGGAGAACGGGAGGATAAAGTGATCATTGTCGACACCAACTCGTCCCACTGGTACAGAAGGGTCATTACCGACTCACGTAAATATGTACCCATCTTTTATCAGGAATATTTTGATATCTACCATCTTGATCCGTCGGATTACACTTTTTATTTCGGAAGGACCTTCGACGGGGGAGATGATCTCTACTATGCCGGTGCGAAGATCGTCAGTGATGAGATCTTTGCAGAGAACGGTTTTATCTATGTGATCGACAAGGTGGTCGAGCCGCTCAACAATGGGATGGAAATGATCTATTGGGATGACCAGGATAAGAAATACAGTCATTTCCTAGCGATGGTCAATCTTTTTCCGCAGTTCGAATACAATGAAAAAGCCACTTTTGAACAACCCGGTGCCGAGGAGGGTTTGGAAGTCGATTCCCTTTTCGATCTTTCCTTTCCCGATCTGGCATTTGATCTGAACCTCGAAAAAACAAGCCCTCCAACCGGGACTTATGGCCTGCCGGAAAATGTAACGGTGAGGTACCACCATGGGCTGATGGCCCCCGTGAACAGCGCTTTTGACAACTTCATCGACGAATACATCCGTACCCCGGAAGGCTGGGGTTCCTTGGCCAATACCCCGGATAAGATCAAGCGGATCATCGTCAACTCCTATTTTTCATTCAACACCATCTATCCGTCCGATTTCGAGAAAGGATTTTATAACGGTGAGAACGATCTGATCTTTCTGAGCGAATCGGACATCCTGGAGAAAAAATTCGGGAGCAACTGTTCGTTCCTGGGCCTCAACAAGGCCATCGTTCCCCGGGCGTTCAAAAGTGTGACGGGACCGGTTTACTTACGAAAAGGTTACAGCAAGGTGATGTACGCGATCGAGAAATCGGGACTGTTGCCGGCCCTGAAGAAAAGGGATAAGGATTATATGTTTTTCGTTGAGTCCGATATCAATACCGATCTCGACTCGTCGCTCTTTTATGATCAGCAGAACGACCGCTTTTTCCTGTATCTTCGTACTCCCGGCAGTGGCGGGACCAAATACAATCTTTCCATCGATGATCTCAGAACGCTCCTGCTCAACCAGGTGGCGGTGCATCAGCCCACGGGGATCCCGAGGAAGGAGTTCATTCCTAACCTGGCGGGAAATTATATCATTGTCAACAATGAGACGGGCGAGGTTTCCGGTACTGCACCCACCACCGACGGATACCTGGGCCTGGTGGAGATGCCGGAGTTCCCTGTCGTGCTGAGTAACCAGGTGGACAACGGAATCACTTACGACGTGAAGAACTGGTTCAGCTTTTCGGGCGCCTCCCTATATATGGAGATCTCAACCAAATACCCCCGTTTTCATGAACTGCTGCGCAGAGCGGGACTTTCCAGTGACAACGAGTACCTGTATACTTTTGTCTCCGACAATGAGTTCTATACGGTCTTCATTCCCACGGATGAAGCACTGGACAGTGCCCATGTGGATGATATGACGGACGATGAGCTCAGGGACTTCCTATTGTTCCATTTTGTCCAGGGCAGTCTGATCTTCACGGATGGGAGCAGCCCGCCGGGATATTACGAGACGGTCCGCCTTAGCGAGAATTCCACCGAATTCACCAAGCTCAATACCAAGGTTTATATCGATCCCGGTATCGACCGGATTTCTTTCCCCGCTGCGGACGGAAGTGAATATGCCGTGGTGGAGGAGGCCGAGGGCAAAACCAATGACCTGACGGTGGTGGTGATCCGTCAGGACCCCAATCAGCCGCAAGGGCTTTACCCGCGTATGTACAACAATGCGGTGATCCACAGCATCGACAAGGTGTTGGATATAGAGAAGCTCAAGGTTCAGAGAAAATAGTTGGAAACGGTATAAACGTCCACCGAAATGATGAAAAAATACGGAACAGCCGTTCTATGCCTCCTCTTTTTTGTGTTCGTGCCGTTCGGGTCGTGGGCCCAGCAGAAGACCATCATCCGGGGGAGGGTGCTCGACGCCAGCGACAAGACCACCATCATCGGTGCCAATGTGGTGGAGTATGATGCTCAGAACAGGATCGTCAACGGGACGATCACCGATGTGAACGGAGACTTCGTACTGACGGTCAAGGATCCTTCCCACGTGGTGAAGGTCAGCATGATCGGTTACAAAGCCAAACAGATCCCGGTCACGCCGGGCAAGGTGATCAGGGTGGAGCTCCAGCCTGAGGACATGAAGATCTCGGAAGTGACCGTTACGGCCAAAGCTCGTTCGACCAACAGTCTGGTCAACATTGACGACCGTGACAAGGCTTCCTCCAGTGTGAAGATCGATCTGATGGACATGCAGGACGTGGGGGTCGTATCTGCTGCTGACGCCTTGCAGGGGAAAGTGAGTGGCCTGGACATCATCAGCAGTTCGGGTGACCCGGGTTCGGGTTCACAACTGGTGATCCGTGGCCTCAGTTCCATGGGGAACAACCAACCCCTCATAGTCATAGATGGAATCCCCCAGTTCCGGGTAGGAAAGAATTTCGACCTGACCTCAGCCACCAGTGAGGATATCAGTAACCTGGTGAATATCGCCCTGCAGGACATCAAGTCGATCGAAGTGCTGAAAGATGCTGCCTCCACGGCCATCTACGGGTCACAGGGAGCCGACGGTGTCCTCCTCATCGAAACCAAGAAAGGACGCATGGGCAAAGTGAATTTCGATTATCAGTATAAGTACAACCTCAATATTCAGCCGCCGCCCATTCCTATGCTCAATGGGGATGAATATGTGATGCTGCAACTAGAGGAGTGGCACAATGCAAAAGGGATCTTTGAGGTGCCGCCGGAGATCGCTTATGACAAGGATTTCAAGGATTTTTACAACTACTCGGCCAACACCGACTGGCTGGGAGAGATCACCCAGAACGGTCAGACCCACGATCATTATTTCAGCATCTCGGGGGGAGGTCAGAAAACCCGCTACTTTACCTCGTTCGGCTATCTTAAAGAGAACGGGACTACGCTGAACACCGATTTCGAACGGTTCACCTCCCGTGTCAACCTGGACTATTTCCTTTCCCGGAAGCTGTTGTTCCAGATCAAATTCAACTACACCAACAGCCTTACCGGACGTAACCTGGAACTGGGAGGACGGAATATCCGGGAGATGGCCTATATCAAAGCACCCAACATGAGCATCTGGGAATATGATGAGAACGGTATACCTACGGGCGAGTATTTCACCCCCATCCACAGTTACCAGGGAGACGGGGTGAACTATTTCAATCCGGTGGCCGTGGCCAATCTGGGACTCAACGATACGCGCCTCAACAATTTCGAGAACACATTCATGTTGCAGTACCGACTGAACAACTGGATCACCCTGCGTGAGACCGTGTCGTTCCAGTATTCCGGGAGCAAGAACAAAAAATTCCTTCCTTACAATGCCATCGGTGCCGACTGGTTGTCGTGGGACATCAACAATGCATCGGAGAGCAACAACCTGAACAAAGCTTTCCGGACGGAGACACAGATGAGCTTTGGTTCGCCCTTCAAGAACGAGAACCATCAGCTCTCAGGAGCTTTTACCTGGGTGACCAACCAGTCGGGTTACGAATGGATGGTGATCATCAGCAACAAGGTTCCCAGCACCGATATCCAGGATCCTGCCGTGAGTGCCGGGATCGGCTGGATCGGTAACGGTTCGGGTGAGAGCAGACTGTTGAGCGGGATCGCCAACCTGAACTATAAGTTGCTGGACCGTTATATGGTCCAGACGATCCTGCGTGCCGATGCACATTCATCGTTCGGCAGTAACAACCGCTGGGGATTGTTCAAAGGGGTCTCGGTAGGATGGCGTTTCTCCAGCGAGCCTTTCATGAAATCGCTCGACTGGCTGGGGGAAAGTAAGTTGCGTGCCTCATGGGGCGTGTCCGGCCGTCAACCGGGAGATGTATATGCGCGCTTTGCCACCTATGCCTCCACCCGTACCGGTAATTACATCCTTGATCCGGCCATTGCCCCACAAAGCATCCAGCTCAACAACCTGCGTTGGGAGACCGTCTCCTCCTACGACGTGGGGCTCGAACTCAACCTTTTCAACGACCGTGTCTACCTTGAGGCAGATCTCTATGAGAAGATCACCCATGATATCCTTTTCAACAGGTATGCCATACCTTACAGCACCGGCTTTGACCAGCTGAAATACCTCAATGGCGGTGAGATGACCAACAAGGGATGGGAACTGATGGCCGACTTCAAGATCATCCGCAACAACGACTGGCTCTGGTCGGTCAATTTCAACACTTCTCAGAACATCAACACATTTAACAAGTTGCCGGAGAACTTCAACAAAGAACGTTCCACCTCCATCGGCAATGGACAGTATCCCAAAAAGGTGGTGGAAGGGGATCCGATCGGTTCGTTCTTCGGATTCCGGTATCTGGGTGTCTGGCCAAGTGATGCGGATGTGGTGGCCAGGGATGCAGAAGGGAACATCATCCGGGATTCACGGGGTAACCCCATCCCCCTTCGTTACAAGGACTCATACGTGTTCAGGGGTGGGGACCCCATCTATGAGGATGTGAACCATGACGGGCAGATCGACCTCAACGACGTGGTCTATCTCGGAGATTCCAACCCCGATTTCATCGGCGGGTTTGGGAGTACCCTCCGCTATAAGAACTTCATCCTTTCCGCAGCGTTCTATTATCGTCTGGGATTTGACATTATCAATGGCATTGCGATGCAGACCGAGGGGGTGAACAACAAGAACAACCAGAGCAAGGCGGTGCTGAGCCGCTGGCGTACCCAGGGACAGAACGAGCCCGGCATGACCCCAAGGGCCTACATGGACCATCCGGCCAACAACCTGGGGTCGGACCGGTACGTGGAGAAAGGTGATTTCCTGCGCCTCAACAACATCAAGATCTCCTACCGGCTGAGCAAGCATGTGTGTGATATGTTGCATGTGCGTCGCGCCGACATTGCCCTGAGCGCACGTAAGGTGTACACCTGGACCGGTTATACCGGACAGGACCCTGAGGTGGGACAGAATGCGGTCGACCCCTTCTGGATAGGTGTGGATTATGCGCGTACCCCACCTCCCCAGGTATATACCTTGAGCATTGGTATCGGTTTCTAATCTGACGGATCATGAAAAAGCTGTTAAAAAACCTGTTGTTGATCTTTCTGCTGTTGCCACAGGTGTCATGTAGCGACTGGCTTGAGCTGGAGCCTCCGAATGGTCTGATCCGTGACGAGTTCTGGAGGACCAAGGAAGATGTTCAGGCGGTCCTGATGGCCGCTTACGGACAGCTGGCTTCCATGAACAGAAAACTTTTCATATTCGGAGAGATCCGCGGAGATATGCTGGATGCCCGGTATGGGCAACCTCTTCAGGAACGTTACCTGATGGAGAACAACATCTATCCGGACAACTGGCTTACCAACTGGCTCGATTTCTATAAACTCATTGACTATGCCAACGAGGTGATCAAGAATGCGCCCCTGGTTCAGAAAGTCGACAATACTTTCACGGATTACCAGCGGGATGGTTTCATTGCAGAGGCGATCTTTCTGAGAAGTCTTGCCTATTTTTATCTGGTGCGCTTATACAAGGAAGTGCCGCTGGTGCTGGAGCCGACGGAGAGCGACGATAACAGGTTCTACCTTCCCAAATCGTCGGAGGATGAAGTGCTCGACCAGATCGTCGGGGATCTGGAGACGTATCGTGATTTCGCACCCCAGAACAGTTTCCCCACCTTGGCGGAGAACAAAGGACGTGCCTCCAAGGCGGCGTTTGATGCTTTGCTGGCCGACATTGCTTTATGGCGTTTCAATTATGAGGATGTGATCAGGTATGTCGACCGTCTGGATGCATTGGACCAGTACATACTGCTTCCCAGCGGTAAGTGGTTCACCCTGTTCTATCCCGGTAATACCCTGGAAGGGATCTTCGAAGTACAGTTCGATGACAAGCTGCAACAACGCAACAGTTTGGCGGGGATGACCGACCGTTACAGCTATCAGTACATCCCGAGCCAGAAAGCGGTACAGGCATTTGCTTTTGAATATTCCACGGAACTGGTGCGCGGTGAAGATGCCACCATAAAAAAATACGGAGAGAACGATTTCATCATCTGGAAGTATGTGGGGAAAGCTCCCGACGGTCAGACGGTGCGCCCCGGCGACGAATACAGCAGTGCCAACTGGATCGTGTACCGTTATGCGGATGTCCTGCTGATGAAGGCGGAGGCACTTTCCCAGCTCGAGCGTTATGCAGAAGCCTATGAACTGCTCAACCGGGTGCGTAACCGTGCGGGTATGCCGCCTGAACAGATCGCTGATAACCCCGTGGCCTACGAAGATGCTATCATGAAAGAACGGGCACTGGAGTTTGCCTATGAGGGAAAGAGATGGTTCGACCTGATGCGCCTGGGACGACGTAACAATTACGCCCGCAAGGACAAACTCATAGAAGTGATCGTTAGCAATGTGCCGTCAACACAGAAAAGGATCCTTGCCACGAAGCTCACCAACCCTATGGGATGGTACCTGCCTATCTACCAGAAGGAGATCGAACGAAATCCTAACCTGGTCCAGAACCCTTACTATAAATCGGTGGAAGTGAAATGAAAAGAATAAGGAATATTTTGATAGTGTTCGGGATGACCCTGGTGCTGGGTGCCTGTGAGGAGCCAGACCGGCATGTGCAGTTCGAAGATGCCCAGCAATACTCCATTTATACCTACCTGATGGAGCACCAGGATATCTTTTCCAGTTTTATTGCCATCCTGGAGCAGGGGGGATTGGACAAAACGTTGAGTGCATACAATCCCGACGGCCCGAACTATACCTTGTTCCTACCGGACAACGAGGCCCTCGATCGTTTCATTCAGGAGAGTGATATGTTCAACTCGCTCGACGATATTCTTGAGAATGTTACCTATTGTGAGGAGTTCAGCCGCTATCATGTGCTGAATATGGCAGTCCATACCCAGGATTTTCCTTTCGGTGCCTTCCCGGAGCCTACCCTCTCAGGAGACTATCTCACCGTCAGTTTCATCATTGAACAGGATACTTCTTATTACAAGATCAACAACCAGGCTGCCGTGACCGTTCCCAATATCCGGGTCTCCAACGGTTATATCCATCAGATCGCGATCGCCCTGAAGCCGATCACCTTTACCACCTATGAGTGGCTGGGCAGCAACGGCGTTACCACGATCTTCAAGGATGCGGTAGATCTGACCGGGAACCGGGCCCTGCTGGATTTCAATGTGAAAGAAGAGGAAGAACGTCAGCCGGTGACCCTTCTGGTGGAGCCCGATGCCGTGTACATGGAGCACGGAATCCATAATGCGGAAGAACTGGCCGCATTCATCAGCCCCGATGATCCGAACTATACAGACTCGACCAACCCTCTTAATGCGTTCGTACGGTACCATATTCTCACCGGAAGCATGTTCCTCAATGATTTTGAAGATCATGTCACCAACTATACCACCTACTCGGAGGTGCCACTGAACATCAACGGAAAGGGCATCGACATCATGATCAACAAAGGAAAAGAGGTTTTTGACACCCTTGTGCAGGATGGTGATACTACCTTGCTGGATTACATCACCTTCTTCTATGATGAAAGCAATGTCCTGACCCAGAGTGGTGCGGTCCACCTTATCGATCAGGTGATGACCGTACAGCCTCCTTCGCGTGCCGATGTGGCGTTCTCTTTCTGGGAAGAACCTCTGCTCAACAACTACCGCAAGAAAGCCGGCACTTATCTTATCGATGATCCCTCCGCATTGTATCATATCACCTGGGAAGGGGCCGACCTGTTCTTTGTGAAGCTTTCAAGCGAGCAGAAATATGTCTGCTGGAACAACGACTATCTGCAGATCGACGGAGATTTCATCATACGTTACAGTATTCCGAAGATCGTGCAGGGAAAGTACATCGTCTACATCGGAGCGGATGCATTCAGCAAGGACAATGCCATGATCGAAGTGTACATCGACGGTAAAAAAGTGAGCAACCTGGTCGACCTGACGAAAGGGGGAAATCCCAATTATCCTTTCAGGAGAATAAAGGTGGGCGTGATCGATTTCAAAAAATATGATTCCCATGTGGTGGAGGTCCGCTCCCTGATCCCGGGACGGTTCCTGTGGGACTATGTTTATTTTGAACCTGAAAAATAAACGGAGAAGATGAGCGTGAACAAAGGTGTATATCTCTTGTTGCTGGTTTTCCTCCCCTTTGCCGGATGTCGGAAAGAGTGGAATGACCATTACGGTGATTTTCCAGCTACCGTCGACATGAATGTCTGGAAAGCCATGCAGGAAGATGAAAGGATTTCTTCGTTTGTGGAGATCATTCAGAAGAACCATCTGGATACCTTGTTTGATACCAAGGAAATATATACAGTAGCAGCCCCTTCCAATGAAGCCATTGCCGGTTACGGAGGTGCAGGAGCTTTCGGCGATATCGTGCTGAAATACCATTTCTGGATCCATTTTATCAACACATCGGATATTCAGGGGAAACGGAAGGTTCAGACAATGACCAAGAAATTCGCCTTGTTCGAGAAAAAAGGGGAGGAAGTGAAGATCGATGGATGCGATGTCACTTATCAGAGCCCGCTATACAGGAACGGCAGGTATTTTGTCCTCGATAAGGTGCTGGAACCGCGGCCTAACATTTACGAATATTATGCCGAAGTAAACCCCGTGCTCACAAGATACATCGACAGTCAGGACACCCTGATCCTCGATAAGGAGAAAAGCCGGCCCATCGGTTTCGATGAAGAGGGGAATACCATATACGACACAGTGGCGACGCTTGAGAATAAGTTTGAATGGAAATATTTTCCGGTGAAACATGAGTTCCGGACCAAAGCTGCCACCATGGTCTTCCCCAAAGCGGAAGACTACAACCGTGCACTCACGGTCATGGCCCAGGCGATAGGAGGCAGTTACCAGGATTACCGGGACATTCCCGAGGAGTGGCAATACGACGTTCTTATGCCTTATCTGTTGTATCAAGGAGTTTTCTATGGCATGATCGAGCCTGAGGAATTTCTATGGAGTTCACCCACCGATACGGCCAAGCTGCTGAACGTTTTGGGTGACAGTGTGGTGATCACCTACGTGCCCGTCGACAAGATGATCTGCAGCAATGGCTATGCATACAATTACGAAGATTTTGAGATCCCCGATTCCCTTTACAACGGCAACAACCGTTATGAAGGGGAATATCTGGTGCAGCAGACCGGGAGCAACCGTTTTGCTTGGTATGAGTTCGTGACGGTGGAAAGCTCCATTCCTTTGCAGCCCGCCAAAGACCTGGTCAGGGAAGCTTCCAACGATACGATCCTCCGGGTGATGTTCCCCTCAGGTTACAACGGCACCTTTTCGATAGAGTTTGAGGGTAAACTGCTCTTCCCGCGAAAATACAGGATGATCATCAGGACCCACATGGATATCGGAGGTGTTTACAACATTTATGTTAATGATGAACTGGTGCGTACTTTTGATTACCACGATTATGTGATCTACCGGGGGGTTCTGCCAAGTGTGGTACCAGGCAAGCGTTTCCGCCCCGACGGACGATACAACAGCTTTGATATGTGGGTGAACAGTGTTACCGAATACGGCAAACCCAGGATCAGGATCGAGTATGTCGAACCGGGAGAGGTAGCATACAACGGCCTGGTGATCGATTACATAGATTTTGTTCCTGCAGAACAGTAAAAGATAAGGAAGTGCTGAACATGGAAAAGAAGATCCCAGTCAAGATCGAAAGGACCGGCCTCCATGGCCCGGCAGGCATATTCCGGAATGTTTTCAGGGAGATGGCCGAAGGGCTGCTCCGGCCGGGCTTGATGACCATTGCAGTGTTCCTGTTGTGGGTTGGCGGGCTCGTAGCCCAGGACTCACTGGTCGTCAGGGGCGTGGTGGTCAACAGCCGTCATGAGCCCGTATCGAACGTTTCCATCGGGGTGGAAGGATCCTCCCGGATGCCCGTGGTGACGGACAGCTCAGGGGCTTTTACCCTTACCGTTCCCGATGGTGACAGCTGGCTGGTGGTGTCGCCTTCATCAGGATACAAAAAAAGAAGGGTCTACCTCAACGGAAGAACTTCCTTGACCCTCTGGCTTACCGCTCTGGACCGTGAATCAGGCGACGATGTTCTGCAGATCCTTTCGGTGCCTCATCCCCGAAAAGACATAGTGGCCGCCTACAGTTACCTCTCTCCTGAGAATGTCAAAGAGACTCCTGCCCTTTCCATCGATCAGTATTTTTCCGGTCGTGTTCCTGGTCTGGAGGTGATGAACCACTCGGGAGACCCCGGGTCGGGGACTTCTCTCTTCCTGAGAGGGGTGCATAGTCTGAACGCCACAACAGGTCCGCTTTTCATCGTGGATGGTATCCCGCTGATGACCAAGGGGGTGTTCCGTTCCCTTCTGGATGGATATGAATACAACCCGTTACTGGCCGTCAACCCTCTGGACATCTCCATGGTGACCGTGGTCAAAGACCCCGTGGTGACGGCTGCTTACGGATCCAAAGGATCGGAAGGGCTCATCATCGTTGAGACGCTTGATCCCAGTGCCACACAAACTTCGATCGACCTGGACGTGCGCAGCGGCTATTCCCTTCAACCATCTCGCCAGATACCTCAGCTCAATGCCCTGCAACACAAAACCCTCGTCTCTGAAGTGCTCTTCTCCTCCGGGATACCGGAAGAACAGATCAGAGAAGACTACCCCAACCTTTTCCTTGAACCGGATGATCAGCGTTTTATCGACTATCAGCACAATACCAACTGGCAGGATCTGATCTTCAGGAATGCGGCGTTCTATAATGTGAACGTCAAGGTGAAGGGAGGGGATGCGATCGCCCGGTACGGCCTCTCCTTCGGTTACAACAGCAGCAACGGGATCATCCGGAAAACAGGTTACGACGGGTATAACCTCCGTTTTGTCAGTCTTCTCAATGTTTTCAGATGGCTGAGGATGAATGCCAGCGTCTCACTGGCCTACAACAATGCCAGCCTTAAAGAATCGGCCCTTGTTTCCCAGACCAGTCCCATCATGACCAGTCTTGCCAAGTCGCCCATGCTCAACCCTTACAAATACGATGATGAAGGAAGAGAACTCAACATCCTGGCAGAGGTGGACGAACTGGGGGTGAGCAATCCCCAGGCGGTCATTGACAATTATGAGGCAGGGTACAGCAACTTCAACTTCCTCTCGACCCTCGGTTTTACGGCGGATATCAATAAATACCTGATGGCCCGGACCAACTTTGGTATCGTCTACAACCTGTTCAAGGAACATATCTTCATGCCCAACATCGGGATGGAATCGTATTACAACGACGAAGCCTACAATGTTTCCAAACTCAACAACAACAGCCTCTCCGGCTTCTACAACAACACATACCTCACTTATCACCGTGCAATTTCTCGGGATCATGTCATTTCTTCGGTCAGCGGGATGAATCTCTATACCAACAAATATGAACAAGACTGGGGGCTCACCAAGAACGCTCATCCCAATGACCAGTACAGGAACCTTCAGGACGGGGCCTCCAATCTTCGTGAGATCGGTGGTCAGAACAGAGCATGGAACTGGATCTCCTTTTACGAATACTTCAATTACGCATATCAGGACAAGTACATGGCGTCGTTCTCGTTCTCGTTCGACGGTTCTTCCCGTGTCGGGAAATATGCCGCCAATACCTTGCGGTTGGGGGTTCCTTTCGGGGTCTTCTGGTCGATGGGGGCAGCATGGCGGCTTTCCAGTGAGGATTTTCTCAAGGACCGTTCTTCCGTCGACGATCTCAAACTTCGGCTGACGTGGGGACGTTCAGGCAATGACAACATCGGGGAGGAGAATGCCACCAATTACTACCGACCGGCCAGGTACCGGGAAACGGTCGGTCTGGTCCCTGCGGTGGTGCCCAACGACTCGCTCACCTACGAGACGGTGACCCAGCTTGATCTGGGAGCCGATCTGGCCATGTGGGGCAACCGCCTGAGGGTCTCGCTCGACCTTTACCGTTCGGTGTCGGACAACCTGTTGTTGTACGTTCCCATACCTTCCTATTTCGGTTTCAGCTTCCGGCCTGAGAATGCCGGTAAGATGCGCAACCTCGGTGTCGATCTGGGGCTGTCGTATACGCTCCTTGACCGGGGTTACCTGACCTGGGATATCTACACTACCTTCTCTTATGTGGCCAACCGGATCACCGAGATCAAAGGAGGTAAGCTCGTCACGGAAATTCCTGGTGGGGAGATCGTCAACATGCCGGGGGAAACGGCCAACAGTTTCTACGGATACATATACGAGGGTGTCTATGCCACGACAGAGGAGGCGGAGACGGCCGGCCTCGTGAATGCAAAGCTGATCCCCTACAGGGCCGGAGATGCCCGCTACCGGGATATCTCAGGTCCGGACGGCATGCCCGATGGAGTCATCAACGAATACGACAAGACCATCATCGGTTCCGCCCTTCCTGAATTCTTTGGAGGCCTTGGCAACCGGGTCCGGTACCATCGCTGGAGCTTCCGTCTTTTCCTTCAGTTCGTTGGGGGACGGGATGTGTTCAACTACGTCCGTTCCAGAAATGAGAGCATGGAAGGCCTGGAGAACCAGAGCAGTCATGTGCTCAACCGTTGGCAATATGAAGGACAGCAAACCGATGTGCCCCGTGCCGTCTATGGCGATCTGCCCGGTAACGCCGACTTTTCCACCAGATGGATCGAGAACGGGTCCTTCCTCAGAGTGAAAGAACTTTCGGTAAGCTATACCTTGCCGGGAGAGTTCCTTGTCTTCAAAAATGCCCGATTCTATCTCTCGGCTAACAACCTTCTTACTTTTTCCAGATATCTCGGATATGATCCGGAATTCTCCTATTCTTACCTTCCGGGTTATCAGGGGATCGATTACGGGCTGACCCCGTGCCACAGAGAGTTCGTTTTTGGATTTAAACTGGGATTCTAAGTATGAACAATATGATGCGGTTCAAAAGAACACGTTCTCTCGGTATTCTCTTTGCCGGGCTGCTCATGCTGACGGCCATGAGCTCTTGTCAGAAGTTCCTGAACCCTGACCAGGAGATTGACATTACCGATGATAAACTGTTCAATGACTGGTACGAATACCGGTCGGTGGAGATGGGACTCTATGCCTTGCAGGCGCAACTGGTCGAGCAGATCATCATCCTGGGGGAACTGCGTGGCGACCTGCTGACGGTGACACCGAACGCCGACCCGGATATGGTGGAGGTGTATAATTTCAGCATTTCCAGGGAAAACAAGTACGCATCTCCCGTCAATTTTTTCCGCCTTATTTCGGCCAGCAACAATCTGATCCGTGTACTCAAGGAACGCCATCCTGAGGTGATGGACCCGGGAAGTCCCGTGAACAACTATGACAAACTGTATGGCGAGGCCCTCTGTATGCGCGCCTGGGCTTACTTCAACGCCGTCAGGATTTACGGGAAGGTACCTTTCATATATGAGTCGCTGACCACCATGGAGGAAGTGAACGACTATCTCAACTCCCCCGGCACTTATATCGACAGTGTTTCCATTACTTTCGGCATTGACGGCTATGAGAACGATACGGTTTATAACGAGCCCGTTGAGCTGGAGAAGAAATACTTTGACGAGCGGCTGGTGATCGACTATTTCACCAACGAACTCGAGAAAAAAGTGAAAGCGGTGGGGGTCAACCATTACATCTACAACAACGATAAGACCTGGGAGGTCACGATCTGGAACCCATATGCCTACCATGCCCTGTTGGGTATCATGTATCTGACAGAGGGCGACCTGGCCCAGGCAGCCCGTCATTTTGAGACGATCGTCTACAACAATACCGACAACCTGCGTTACCAGCTTGACAGGACTTTTTCCTATGGTAACTGGAAAAACATCTTCACGGGGATCGACATCCGGGAACATATCCTTACCCTATGGTTCAGCAAATCCTATCTGCAGCAGAACCGTCTGCAGGAGATCTTTGACAACCGCTCTCCCCACAAATACATGCTGAAACCAACCCTTCAGGCCGTTCTGAAATGGGAGACGATATGGGATGATTTCACACTCCGCATCAACAACCAGTTCCCTGATGAAACCAGGCTGGAAAAGAAAGGCCGTCCTGGTGATTTTTACAGAGGCTACGGGGTGTCGTATGCCTATCTCAGGAACGATGAGATGATCCCCGACAGTATTGTGCAGAAAGCACTGTTCGTAAGGTCTGACGGTGACTTCTACCGTTCCGGACAGATGATCGAGGGTGCGGATACGGTCGTATGGAAATACTGTATCCATAAAGGGGTCTTTGACGAGGACGCTAACTTCCCGGTATATCGGGCTGCCGGCATCCATCTCTGGCTGGCCGAAGTGTATGTGTACTGGGCCTTTGAACAGAACGGTATTGTTCGTCCCTTTACTTCCAATGCCGTGAACATCGTCAACGACGGTTCCAATTATGCCACCTCCGCCAGCCGCCCCCAGATGGGTGTTCGCGGACGCGTGGGCTTTGGCGGTCAGTATGACGGGATCAGCGTGGGGAACATCAACTATCTTCATGATCCTTTCTCCAACAGGATCATCGGTTATCTTGATCTGTCCGGTAATTTTGCAGCCAAACAGCGTTACCTGATGGACCAGATCCTGGACGAGAAAGCCCGTGAACTGGCTTTCGAAGGAGAGAGATTCTATGATCTGATGCGGGTGGCCAAACGCAGGAACGATCCGTCATACCTGGCTTCCCGTGTGGCAGCCAAATTCCCTCCCGGGAAAAGGGAAGAGATCTATAACTATCTCCTTGACCCCAACAACTGGTACATCCACTACTTTGACGAATGATCCACGGATCCTTTATGATCCTCCCTTTCGTCCAAAGGGGAGATCCTCTATGTGAGAAAGAGGGAAAGATCGCTGCGCTCTCCTACCTGAACCTCCCTGCAGGCCGTTCGTGCAGAGAGAGATAATGAACAGTTCCCTGCCGTTTTCATAAGGCAACGGACCTTCATGAGAACTCTCATCGTGAAGGCTAGTACAATCTTGCTTTGAAGACAATGTCCTTTCTTGTCGATAAGAGCGGGCAGGGCTGGTCCGGACGGGTTTATTGCCGGGACCTTCTTGCAGGGTATATCAGTTGTTCAGGGAGGGGACAGGCGGTGAGACTCACTTTCGGTGGCAGGCTGCCAAGATGAGGGAAGAACCCTCTGCCGTTATGAGCGGGTGCCGGACAACCCCGAACCCTGCACCGTCCTGTTCAGTATCGGGTCGAACCCGGGGAGTCAATGCCTGCGTGGACACTCACTCACCGGATATACTTCCGAAGTGGCGTTTGCAATGAAAGGAAAAGGACGAAAAGAGAGACGCGAGGACTCCCGGAAGTTTTTACGGGGACCGATGTACGCCGAAAGATGGAAAATTGAGGAATATTTGCGAAATTTGGCCAGGAACACAGGTCGAGGGACAGATCATGAGGAAGATCTTTTTTCTGTTAATGGCGGCAATGATGGTCGCTTCCTGTTCCCTGATGAACGAAGACCATTTCTCTTTGCCAGAGCCGGAATTCATCCGGGGGATTTCTCTCCAGGCTCCCATGAAGGATCCCGCTCGTTTTATACGGTTTATCGATGATGAGCTGGCTCCGAGGGGTGTGAACGTGCTCATCCTGCGTATCAATTATGACT
>Ga0256914_1000812_pt1 | contig 30193 bp, 22 predicted proteins | sample HulkmetaG_FD_191571 | JGI IMG/M metagenome (GOLD analysis project Ga0256914, IMG submission 191571) | Hydrothermal chimney microbial communities from Main Endeavour vent field at the Juan de Fuca Ridge, Pacific Ocean - Hulk | ecosystem: Environmental > Aquatic > Marine > Hydrothermal vents ... | reverse complement strand
AGGAACCTCCGCGGATCCTCCCGGGCGAACGCCCGCTCGTCCGGCAGTTCCAGGGAGACGTAGTCGTGCCGCGGGAACACCGCCCGGGCCAGGGTGGTCTTCCCGGACTGGCGCGGCCCCGTCAGCGTGACCACCGGGAACCTCCGGGCGGACTCCCGCAGCTTTCTCTCGAGCGTTCTCCGGATCATCGGCCCCCTCCCTTCTCGTGCAGATTGAACATTCAATGTTCAATCCACACGCCCCGGGCCTGCGCCACGACCCGCCGCGGGGCCGTCCCGGCGGGAACCGGGGGCCCTGCAGGGGGGCCGGCGGGGGAAAGGACCTTCGCCGGCGCAGAACCGCCCTGCACCACGCGGCAGCCCGCCGCGCGGGGGCGGCGGGCTAGACTGGGGCCGAGAGCGGGGCCACGGCCCCGCGGGGAGGTGACTGATGGACCGGAGTCCGCGGCACGCCTTGCTCCTGCTGGTCCTGGCGCTCGCGGCGGTCGGCGGGACGGCTCCCGCCTCCGGGGACGAGGGTTCGTTCGGGACGGGGCGGCCCACCGCGTTCGCCCTCCGCGGCACGATCTACGCGCTCGCCGAGGGAACGGACCGGCTGCCGGACTTCCCGGGACTCGAACCGATCGGCACGGTCTGGACGACGACGCTGAACGTGCCGCCGCGGTACTTCTCGCAGGGCTTCCCCGGGGTGACGGACCGCTTCGAGTGGTTCGCCATCGACTACCGGGGGGCCTTCCACTTCCCGGCCGACCGGGAGGTCACGTTCTGGCTCCTCAGCGACGACGGGTCGCGCCTCTACGTCGACGGGAAGCTCGTGGTCGACAACGACGGCGTGCACCCGCCGCGGGAGCGCTCGGGGAAGGTCCACCTCTCCCCCGGCATCCACGCGATCGAGGTCCAGTACTTCCAGGGCCCCCGGTACCAGGTCGCCCTGGTGCTCTCCTGGGACGGCCCGGAACCCGGGAAGAAGGTCCCCTTCGACAGCCGGGCGTTCTCACCGGTGGAGGTCGAGGAGGGGGACTGCGAGGTCACGCTCCGCCTCGGCAACGGCATCCTCTTCGATTTCGACCGCTCGGACCTGCGGCCCGACGCGGAGGAAGCCCTTGCCGCGGCGGCGGACGAGATCCGGAGGCTCCCGTGGAAGCGGGTGATCGTCGAGGGGCACACCGACGACCGGGGGAGCGATGCCTACAACCGGGAGCTCTCCCTCGACCGGGCGCGGGAGGTCGCCACGTGGCTCGTCGGCTACGGTCTCCCCGCGGACGCGATCGAGACCATCGGCCACGGCGAGAGCCGTCCCCTCGTCCCCAACGACAGCGAGGAACACCGCCGGCGCAACCGGCGGGTCGAGATCCGGGTGAAGCTCCGGTGCGGGGACGAGGCCGTGGCGGGGGCCGACCGGTGGACGCCGCCACCGACGGTGCCGGTCGCGGAGGCGCCGGTCGGGGAGATCGATCCCGCGCGGCTCGACGAGGTCCTCCCCGCCTGGGAGGAAGCCGCCCGGGCATGGAAGCCCGCCCCCGACGTCGTGCGCGCCCTCCGGGAGGCCGGCCCGGCGACGATCGAGGTCTTCTTCGGGGCCTGGTGCGGGGACAGCGCCGAGCACGTCCCGCCCCTCCTTGCCGCCCTCCGCGCCGCGGGGAACCCGCACCTGCGGGTCCTGCTGGTCGCCCTCGACCGGGAGAAGCACGAGCCGGGGGGCCGGGCACGGGCCCGCGGGATCGAGCGGGTGCCGACGGTGATCGTCCTCCGGGACGGCCGCGAGGTCGGGCGGGTCGTCGAGACCCCGCGCACGACGATGGACCGGGACGTCGCCGGGCTCCTCGCCCGCTAGAGGGGCAGGCTGGCGACGGCGTCGAGGTCGTCGAGGTCGTCTGCGCCGGCGAGGAGGCGGCGGCGGCCGGCGAGGGCGATCATCGCCGCGTTGTCTCCGCACCAGCGGAGCGGCGGGATCGAGAGGGCGAGACCGACCTCGTCGGCGAGCCGCGTCGCCTCGGCGCGAAGCAGGCGGTTCGCCGCCACGCCCCCCGCGACCACCAGCGATCGGGGCCGCTCGGCCTCGATCGCGGCGCGCACGCGCCGGAGCAGTTCCCGGACCACGGCGTGCCGGAACGAGGCGACCAGGTCGCGGATCTCCCGCGTCGGTTCGTCCTCGGGGTGCTCGAGCGGCTCGATCCCCTCCCGCGCCATCCAGTCCCGCACCCGCGTCTTGTACCCGGAGAACGAGAAGGCGGGACCTCCCTTCACCCGCACCTCCCCGAACGGGTACCGGTGCGGGTCCCCTTCCTCCGCGACCCGGTCGATCGCGGGACCGCCCGGGTACGGCAGGCCGAGCATCTTCGCCACCTTGTCGAACGCCTCCCCGGCCGCGTCGTCCCGGGTGCGCGCGACCTCGCGGTACACCCCCGGCTCCGGCACCCGCCAGAGGGTCGTGTGCCCGCCGGAGACGACGAGGGCGAGGGCCGGGTACGGCAGGTCCGGCGTCTCGAGCCACCCGGAGACCACGTGGCCCTCCAGGTGGTTGACGCCGACCACCGGCAGCCCCCGGGACCAGGCGAGGGCCTTCGCCGCCGAGACGCCGACGAGGAGCGACCCGATCAGGCCCGGCCCCCGGGTGACCGCGATCCCCCCGACGTCGTCGAGCGCGATCCCGGCCTCCCGCAGCGCCTGCCGGATCACCGGGTCGATCGCCTCGACGTGGTGGCGGGCGGCGATCTCCGGCACGACCCCGCCGTACGGGGCGTGCAGCTCCACCTGCGAGGCGACGACGGAGGAGAGCACCCGCCCGCGGGGGTCGAGCACCGCCGCCGCGGTCTCGTCGCAGGACGACTCGATCCCGAGGACGATCACGGCGCCTCTCCGCGCACGAAGGGATTTCCCCGCCGCTCCGCGCCGATCGTGGTCCCCGGCCCGTGACCGGGCAGCACGATCGTCTCGTCCGGCAGCGTGAACAGGCGCTCCCGGATCGACCGGAGCAGGGTGTCCAGGTCGCCGCCGGGAAAGTCGGTCCGGCCGATCGACCCCTGGAAGAGCGTGTCACCGGAGACGAGCACCGGCCTGCCGTCGATCTCCCCGAACAGGCACGTTCCACCGGGGGTGTGGCCCGGCGTCGCGATCGCCCGCAGGACGAGCGCGCCCGCGCGCAGCTCGTCCCCGTCCCGGAGGAACCGGTCCGGGGGCGGCGGCGGCTCGACCTCGAGGCCCCACCGGGCGGCGCTCTCCGCGGCGCGTTCCATGTACGGGAGATCGGCCTCGGGCGCGACGAACGGGCAGCCCGGGAACCGCCGCTTCATCTCGGCAACGCCGCCGACGTGGTCGAAGTGCCCGTGCGTGGCGACGATCGCCACGGGCACCAGCTCCCGGGCAACGAGGAAGTCGGTGACCCGGTCCGCCTCCTCGCCCGGGTCGATCACGACGGCCTCCCCGGCCGCCTCGTCGCCGAGGATCCAGCAGTTCACCTGGAGCGGTCCGACCGGCATTCCTTCGATCATCGCGTCACCGCACCTTGAGGGAGATCAGGCCGACGAGGGCCAGCATCGCCGCGACGATCCAGAAGCGGACGACCAGCTTCGGCTCTCCCACGCCGCGGTGCTCGACCGCGTAGTGGAACGGCGCCCGCAGCACCAGCCGGCGGCCGAGCCGGTAGCCGAGCTTTTCCTGGACCAGCGACGTGAAGATCTCGAGGACGAAGATCCCGCCGACGATCGGGAAGAGCATCTCCTGGCGCGTGAAGAACGCCATCATCCCGAGCGCCCCGCCGACGGCGAGGGAGCCGGTGTCCCCCATGAACACCTCGGCGGGATAGGCGTTGAACCAGAGAAACCCGAGCAGCGCCCCGGTGAGGGCACCCCCGAAGACCGCGACCTCGCCCACCCCCGGGATCGGCGGGTAGAGCAGGTAGCGGGCGAGGGTCGGCGTGCCGATCACCGCCGCCAGGACGATGTAGACGCCGATCGCGAGGGTCGACGTCGAGGCGACGAGACCGTCCTTGCCGTCGGTGATGTTCACCGCGTTGACGATCGCGAACAGCACGAAGACGATGAACGCGCCGTAGAACAGGGGTCCCGCGTCGAACAGGGGGTACTTCCAGAACGGCACCTGGACGATCGTCCGCAGCCCGGCGGGCACCGGGTTGGCGTCGCTGACGAAGAAGGCGGCGAACGGCACGCAGAAGGCGAGGAGCAGCAGCGTCTTCACCGCCTGGCCGAGGCCGGCGAGGGACGACTTGAAGCGGACCTTGAGGAAGTCGTCGAGCAGGCCGACCAGGCCGAGCCACGCGAACCCCGCGACCAGCGGCGGCAGGAAGGGGCTGTGGAAGTCGCCCCACAGGAAGAGCGAGGCGAGCGTCGCGAGGTGGATGCCGACGCCGCCCGCCGTCGGCGTGCCGCGCTTGCTGAACTGCTCGATCGAGGCGAGCTCCCCGGACGTGTCCCGCATCCCGAGGCGGTAGAGCGCGACGATCACGCGGTGACCGAGCAGGATCGACAGGGCGAACGCGGTCGCCATCCCGACCATCGCCCGGAAGGTCAGGTAGTCGAGCAGCCGGAAGAAGCCGTAGTCGATCCCGAGCCCGCGCAGGGCCTCCACGAGCAGCCCGATCATTCCTCGGCCTCCAGGGTGCGCACGACCCGCAGGAACCGCTCCCGCAGCACGAACTGGGGCCGGAAGCTCGACGACGTGATCAGCATCCGCTTCACCAGCCGCCGCACCCGGTCCCGGTCCGCGAGGCGCCCGGCCGCCAGGCCGTCCTGCACGGCGTCCAGCAGCGCCTCCCGGTACCGCTCGTTCCGTGCCCAGAGGAACCGGCCGGCCACCCGGTGAAACGCCTCCTCGTCCAGCAGGAACACCGCCGCCCGCAGCGCCTCGGCCCGCACCTCGAAGCTCTCCCGGCCCCGGTGCAGCCGCGCCAGGATCCCCGCCCGGATCGTCGTCGCCTCGTCTCCGTCGAGGGCTTCCACCTCGCGCCAGTAGCGGCGGTAGAGGGCGACCGCCTCCCGCCGGACCTCCCAGTAGGGATCCCGCAGGCCGGCCAGGATCATCCCGGCGAACCAGGGCTGGAACCGCCGCGCCTTGCCCAGCGCGGCCAGGGCGTTGCGCCGGAGGAACCCGCGAAAGCCCCGGAACCCGTCCCGCAGGAACGGGTAGAGATCCTCCCGGCGCAGCGCTCCGACCAGCTTGATTCCCCGGTTGACGGTCAGCCAGTTGTCCGAGCGGAGGTATTCCTCGACCTTGATGTCGTAGAGCCGGTGGTAGAGGCTCTCCGACGGGGCCGCGTCGAGGAAGGCGACCAGCGAGTCGAACGTCCGCTGGAACCGGACGAAGGGCGGCTCGTCCACCTGGGGCACCCAGTCGAGTTCCCTCCCCTCGAGCACCTCGGCGAGGAACGCGACGATCTCCCCCGGTTTCCAGGTGCGCATCACGCCCCGGGCCGCTTCCTCCATCTTCCTCCGCTCGTCGGGGCGGGCGAGCAGTCCCTCGATCCGCTCCAGCAGTTCCCCCGGCTCCACGTAGTCGATACCGGTTTCCGGATCCCGTCGCTCGAAGACGACCTCGGCGGCCCCCCGCTCCGCCACGGCGATCGCCCCCAGCTCCTGGTGGTCCCCCGAAAGGCCCCGCTTCGGGACCAGCACCGCCGCCCTGCCGAGCACGCCGAGCTCCGCCAAGGCCCCCGCCCCGGCCCGGGTGACGACCACGTCGGCCGCCCGCTGCCAGAGGGGGAGGTCGTGGAGGTAACCGACGAGTCGCCAACCGATCGAACCGTCGGTACGGCGGCCGACCCGCTTCCCCGGGTCCCAGCGCTCGCCGAGGGACTCCGCGAGACGCCGCGCCGTGTCCGCCCCGGCGTCGTAACCGTTTCCGCGGGCAAGCCCGGACCCGTGCACGACCAGGACGTTCGGCCGCTCGAGCAACCGGGGTGCCAGGGCCGCCATCGCCCGGTTGATCGAGCGCGCTCCCATCGAGCCGCCGTAGGCGAGGACGACGAGGGTTCCCGGCGCGATCCCGAGGCGGCGGCGGGCCTCGTCGCGGGACGGCTCGGGGTCGAGGAGCTCCCGCCGGACCGGGTAGCCCGCATGGACGCACCGGTGGCTCCAGATGAAGTAGGCGCTCTCCCGGAAACTGACGGCGACCACGTCGGCCAGCATCGAGGCGGCCTTGTTCAGCAGGCCGGGCACGATGTTCTGCTCGTGGATGACGATCCGTGCCTTGAGCACCGGGCGCAGGAGGAACGCGGCGATGACGACCGGCGCGGAGACCCAGCCCCCGGTGGCGATCACCAGGTGGGGCCGGAACCGGACCAGGCGCCAGCAGGCGACGGCCACCCCCGCCCCGATTCGCACCCCGGCCCGGATCCGCGCCACCGGCGAGCTGCCGAGGATCGGCGCGCTCGGCACGAAGGCGAGGGGAATCCCGCGCCGGGGAACGATCACCTCCTCCGCCCGGCCCCGGACACCCAGGTAGAGGGTCTCGGCGACCCGGTCCTCGGCCGCCAGCGCGTCCAGGATGGCCAGGGCCGGGTAGACGTGTCCACCGGTCCCTCCACCGGTCAGCACGACACGCAGGCGCCGCGGCCGGGGCTGCCGCCACAGGACCAGGGCGACGAGGCCGTACACGCCGAGGGAGAGCAGGCCGGCCCCGAGGAGCGCGAGGGCGTGCTCGGTGAACCCGGTCGCCCCGGCGAACGCCCTCCGCATCGGCCACAGGACCGCGCCCATCGCCCCGAGGGCGGCGGCCAGCTTGAGGTGGCTGGCGAGCAGCCGGCCCGGGAGGACCCGCACGCCGACGCGTCCGAGACCGAGGAGGAGGATCGTGATCTGCACGTAGAAGGCGATCACCGAGGCAAGGGCGATCCCGCCCTGGGCGAGGGGCGTCCGGAACAGGAGGACGTCACCGACCACGTTGACCACCGAGGCGACGATGGCGGCGAGGAGCGGCAGCCGGTTGTCCTCCTGGGCGGCGTAGACCCTCCCGAAGAGCACGATCAGGCCCATCGGCAGGATCGCCGGGGCGTAGCACGTGAAGGCGAGGGTCGTGGCCGCGAGAGAATCGGCCCCGAAGGCGCCCCTCATGTAGAAGACGGCGACGACGTCCCGGGCGAACATCGCCAGGAACAGGACGATCGGGCCGAGGATGAACAGGTTGAGATCGATCCCCAGGTGGACGAGGCGGGTCGTCTCCGCCGGGTCGCGCCGGGCCCGGAGCCGGCTCAGCTCCGGGGCGATCGAGCGGCCGATGGCGAGGGCGGCGATCGAGAACGGGAGGTGGACGATCCGGAAGGCGAGGTAGAGGGAGGCGATCGCCCCCGGCCCGACGAGGGAGCCCACCGCCCGGTCGACCAGCGTGACCGCCTTCGTGAAGACCGAGGCGACCAGGATCTTGCTTCCCTCCGAGAGCCCGGGGCGCACGCTGGCCGGGGGCTCTCCGGGCGCCCGGGCGGGCAGCTCCCGGACGATCCGCCAGGCCGCGGGAAGCTGGACGAGCAGGAACGCGACGCCGCCGACGATCCAGGCGACGGCCAGGGACGCGACCCCCATCCCGAACCGCAGGTAAAGGACCACGAGGACCGCGATCACTGCGGCGTTCTGGGCGGCGGGAGCGAGGGCGTAGAGGAGCTGGCGCCGGGAGAAGAGAAGCAGTGCCCCGGCAAAGGTCGCGAGGCCGACGAGGACCAGGTAGGCGACGAGCACCCGGGCGAGCCGGATCGCCTCGGCCATCCACTCCGGGGAGAGGCCCGGCCCGATCCAGGGGACGATCCGCGGGGCGAGGAACCAGAGGGCCGCCGCGGTGACCGCGAGCCCGACCACCGTGATCCCGAGGATCCGCAGCAGGTACGAGCGGGCCTCGCTTCCCCGCCCCTCCGCGACCAGGCGCCGGTACCGGGGCAGGAACGCCCGCTCGAACATCTCTTCGCCGAAGACCCGGCGGAAGAGGTTCGGGACGGTGAAGGCGACGACGAAGGCGTCGAGGTCGGCGGCCGCGCCGAAGAAGGCCGCGGCCAGGATCTCGCGGACGAAGCCGAGGAGACGGGTCGCCAGGGTGCCCGCCGAGAGCAGGACGCCTCCCTTGAGGATCTCCCGCGAGGATCGCTTCATCCGGGCCCCCGTCCGGCGCGCCGCGCCGCGCCGCCCGGATTATTCCACGAATGCCTCCCGGCGACCGTCCTCGCCCGGGGGCGGCGAGCGCTCCCCGCGTGGCGGACGAGGCAGGTCCGGGAGGGGCTCCGGGGGGAACCCGCGGGCGTCGAGCCAGGCGAGGGCGAGCCCGGCGACCCGGCCGTAGCTGCGCACCCCGCCGCGCACGCCGTGGACCTCGAGGTACCCGCTGTACGCGCGCCGGACCCACGGCGCCTCCCGTCCCAGGTGCCCGCGCACGAACGCCCGGATCGCCTCGAGGTCGCGCCGCACCGGCGGGGAGAGGCCCGCGGGTGGCACGCGCAGCTCGAGCCACAGGGCGAGCCACCCGGAGTAGCGCACCTCCGGCCGCGGGCTCTGCCAGCACGCGACCAGGCCGACGAACGAGGCCTCTTCTTCCCAGGCCAGCCCCGCCAGGTGCGCCCGCTCGTGGGCCACGTCGAACGGCAGCAGGCCCGGCGCGGACGGCCAGACCAGGTTCGGTTCGCCGGTGAACGGGCCGTAGGTCCCGGAGACCCCCCAGCGCAGGAGCAGCGGGCTCGCGAGGAAGACCTTCGCCCGCCCGGTGGCGATCACGGGCAGGCCGAGCCGGCAGAGCGCCATCGCCTCGAGGACCCGGACGTGGCGATCGAGGGCGGCGACCACCCGGCGACCGCTCCATCCCGGGTGGTCCAGGCTCTCCGGGAGCGCGACCACCCCGCCCGGTCCCTCCGGGCAGCCGGCCCGCACCCGGTCGAGCCGGCGGGCGACCCGGGCGACCAGGCGGGCCGCCGCCCGGCCCCGTGGTGTCGGGCCGAGGCGGAAGACCTCCCGGGGCGCCGGGCGCAGGTAGTTGAGACCCCACAGCCCCATGAAGACCAGCCAGGTGCCGAGGGCGGCCGCGGCGAGCCTCCGGGCCAGTCCCTTCCAGCGCGCCTCCCGGAAACCGGTGACGGCGGCGACGAGGAGGAGGACCGGGATCGCGGCGAACGTCCATTCCGCGAGGGAGAAGGGGACGAACCCGGAGAGCGTGGACAGTAGCCGGGCGACGGGCGGGTAGACCCCCCGGGCGTAGAGAATCTCGACGAGCCCGCGGACCGTCTCCATGGCGCTCACCGCTCCCCCACCCGCTCGACGAGCGCGGGGTGGAAGACGAGCGCGAGGCCCGGGATCGCCAGCAGGGTCGTCGCCGCGAACCAGCCCGCGTAGCCGAGCCGGGCGACGCCGAGGCCGCTGATCGCCCCGGTCAGGTCGCGGGTCGAGGCGAAGAGCGCGGTCAGCAGCGCGTACTCGACCGCCGCCCGCTCCTTCTCGCAGGCCCGCATCAGGAGCGAGAGGAACGCCGCCGTCCCGAGCCCGCCACAGAGCGACTCGACGCCGGCCGCCGCGAGGACGACGGCGCGGCCGCCCCCGGCGAGCGCCGCCCCGGCGTACGCCAGGTTCGAGAGCGCCTGCGCGAGGCCGAGCCAGAAGAGACCGCGCAGGATCCCGAGCCGGGCGACCAGCCACCCGCCGACGCCGGCCCCGGCGATCGTCGCGACGAGGCCGAGGGGGCTTGCGACCAGCCCGATCTCGCCGAGGCCGAGGCCCGAGTCGACCCAGAAGGTCCGGACCATCGGCCCGAGGGCCGCGTCCGGCCACTTGTAGAGCAGGACGAGCAGCGCGAGGGGCACCGCGCCCGGCCGGCCCATCCACCGGGCGACCCCGGCGAGGAGCGAAGGCCGCTCGCCATCGGCCGCCTCGAACGGGAGCGGCGGCGCCAGCAGGGCGGCAAGGCCGATGGCCGCGAGAAGGAGGGCGAGCCCGAGCAGAACCGGCCGCCACCCGGCGACCCCCGCGAGGGCGACGCCGAGTCCCCCGGCGAGGAGCATCGCCACCCGGTAGAGGGCGACCCGGACCGCGTTGGCCGGACCCTCCTCCCCCTCGGGGACGATCCCGATCGTCCAGGCGTCCACCGCGACGTCCGAGGTCGCGGCGAGCACGGTGAAAGCGCCGAGCAGGGCGGCCAGCATCCACGGCGATCCCGGCCCGGCAAGGGCCGCCAGCGCCAGGACCGCCCCGGCCCCGAGCAGGCAGCCGAGGATCCAGGCCCGGCGCGTGCCGATCCGGTCGACCAGGGGGGACCACAGGACCTTGAGGGACCAGGGAGCGGCGAGGGCGGAGAGACCGCCTATCGCCTCGAGGGACACGCCGGCCGCCCGGAGCCAGACCGGCACCAGGTCCTTGAAGATGCCGAACGGCAGCCCCTCTCCGGCGGAGAAGAGACCGACCCAGGCGAGGCGGCGCAGGCGGGCGGATCCGGCCATGGGCGGAAGGATACACGCCACCTTGACCGGCCGCGGGGAGCGTTCTTATCTGGAAGAACGACGGGGTCCCGGCCCGGGGGGTGGAGTGCTCGCGCTCGTGCAAGGAGGAGAGGGATCATGCGGATCGCCCAGGTCGCTCCCCTCTACGAGAGCGTGCCGCCGAAGCTCTACGGGGGGACGGAGCGGATCGTCCACTACCTGGTCGAGGAGCTGGTCCGGCAGGGCCACGAGGTCACCCTGTTCGCCAGCGGCGACTCGGACACCTCGGCGGAGCTCGTCTCCTGCTGGCCCCGCGCCCTGCGGCTCGAGGGGAAGGTGAGCCAGGGGCTCGCCCCCCACCTGCTCGCCCTCGAGCGGGTCGCCCGGCGGGCGGACGAGTTCGACGTCGTCCACTTCCACGTCGACTACGTGGCGTTCCCCTGGGCCCGGAGGATCGGGACGCCCAGCGTCTCGACGCTCCACGGGCGCCTCGACATGCCGGAGCTCGGTCCCCTGTTCGAGGAGTACCGGGACCACCCCCTGGTCTCGATCTCCGACGACCAGCGGAGGCCGCTGCCCCACGCGAACTGGATCGCGACGATCCACCACGGGTTGCCCGAGGACCTCTACCGGCTCGAGAAGCGGCCGGACGGTTACCTCGCCTTCCTCGGGCGGATCTGCCCGGAGAAGCGTCCCGACCTGGCGATCGCCATCGCCCGGCGGGTCGGGCTGCCCCTGAAGATCGCCGCCAAGGTCGACCCGGCGGACCGCCGCTACCACGAGGAGGTCGTGAAGCCGCTGCTCGACCACCCGCTGGTCGAGTTCGTCGGGGAGATCGGCGAGGCGGAAAAGCAGGAGTTCCTCGGCAGGGCCCTCGCCCTGCTCTTCCCGATCGACTGGCCCGAGCCGTTCGGGCTCGTGATGATCGAGGCGATGGCCTGCGGGACCCCCGTGATCGCCTTCCCGCGCGGGTCCGTTCCCGAGGTGATCGACGACGGGGTCACCGGCTTCATCGTGCCGGACGTGGAGTCGGCGGCCCACGCGGTGCGGCGGGTCGAGACCCTCGATCGGCGGCGGATCCGCGAGGTATTCGAGCGCCGGTTCACGGCACGCCGGATGGCGGAGGACTACCTGCGGGTCTACGAGCGGATCCGGCGGCCGCAGGTCCGCCCGGCGGCGGCGTGAACCGGGGGGAGCGATGGACGGCCGCGGCCCCCGCCGGGACGCGCACCTGAAGGAAGGAGACACCTTCCTCGTGGCCGATCCGTGGGGGAACGTGCGGCGGACCGGCACGGGCGAGCAGGGAATCTACCACCGCGGTACCCGGATGGTCTCCCGCCTGGAGCTGCTGCTCGCGGGGACGGAGCCGTCCCTGCTCAGCTCGACGGTCCGCCGGGACAACACGTTCCACGCGGTCGACCTGGCCGACGGCCGGCGGACGGTTCACGTCTTCCGCGGCCAGGTCCTCTGGGCGGGAGCGTTCCACGAGCGGATCCGCTTGACCGGCTACGGCCCGGAGCCGGCCCGCGTCGAGCTCGCCCTCCGGGTCGGCGGCGACTTCGTCGACATCTTCGAGGTGCGGGGGGTGCCGCGGAAGCGCCGCGGGCGCGGCCGGATCCACGTGCGGGACCCGCGGACCCTGGTCCTCGCCTACGAGGGGCTCGACGGCGTGGAGCGGCGCGCGACCGTCCGCTTTTCCCGCCCCCCGGACCGGCTGCGCACCCTCCCCGGCGAGGACGCGCCCACCGGGGAGGCAATCTTCGTCCTGCCGGTGGAACCGCGCCGCCCGGTCGAGCTGGAGTACCGGGTCGAGTTCGCGCCGCGCGACGGGGCACGGCCGCTGGCCGAGACCTGGGAGGAGGCGGTGCGGCTCCTCGCCGAGCGGCGGGCGCGCGAACTGGCGGCGGGAGCGCGCGTCGTCACCTCGAACGAGGAGTTCAACGCCTGGATCGACCGCTCGCGGGCCGACCTGCTGATGCTGACGACGCCGACGGAGTACGGCCCGTATCCCTATGCCGGCGTCCCCTGGTTCTCGACGGTGTTCGGGCGGGACGGCCTGGTCTCCGCCCTCGAGGTGCTGTCGTTCGACGAGTCCCTCGCCCGGGGCGTCCTGCGGTGCCTCGGCGCCACCCAGGCGGACCGGGACGACCCGGAGACCGACGCGGAGCCGGGGAAGATCCTCCACGAGATGCGCCACGGGGAGATGGCGGCGACCGGCGAGGTTCCGTACGCCCGGTACTACGGCTCGGTGGACGCGACCCCCCTCTACGTGATGCTCGCGGGGGCGGCGTGGCGCCGAACCGGCGACCGGGAGCTGCTCCACGAGACCTGGCCCCACGTGGAGCGGGCGATCGGCTGGATCACCGGCCACGGGGACCTCGACGGCGACGGGCTGGTCGAGTACCGCCGCCGCAGCCCGACCGGCCTGCGGAACCAGGGCTGGAAGGACTCCGACGACTCGGTCTTCCACGCCGACGGACGGCTCGCCGAGGGTCCGATCGCCCTCGTCGAGGTCCAGGGATACGTGCACGCGGCGCTCAAGGAGGCGGCCGGCCTCGCCGCCGCCCTCGACCTCGAGGATCGCGCCCGGGACCTGCGGGAGCGGGCCGTGGCGGTGCGCCGCGCGCTCCACGAGCGGTTCTGGAGCGACGACCTCGGGACCTTCGCCCTCGCCCTCGACGGCGCGAAGCGCCCGTGCCTCGTCCGGACGTCGAACGCCGGGCACGTCCTGTGGACCGGGAGCGCCACCCGGGACCAGGCGCGTCGCACGGCGGAGGCGCTGCTCTCCCCCGGGATGTACTCCGGGTGGGGGGTGCGGACGCTGGACGCGGGAGCGCCCCGCTACAACCCGATGAGCTACCACGACGGCTCGGTCTGGCCCCACGACACCGCGATCGTGGCCCGCGGGCTCGCCCGTTACGGGTTCAAGCGGGAGGCGGCCCGTATCCTCGGCGACCTGTTCGAGGTCACCCGCTACTCGGGGATCCAGCGGCTGCCCGAGCTGTTCTGCGGGTTCCCGCGGCGACCCGGAGAGGGTCCGACCCTCTACCCGGTCGCCTGCTCTCCCCAGGCCTGGGCCGCCGGCGCGGTGTTCTTCCTCGTCGAGGCGTGCCTCGGGCTCGCGGTCCAGGCGGGACGGCGCCTCGTCCGGCTGGAGCGACCGTGGCTCCCGGACGGGATCGAGGAGCTCGCGATCCATGGCCTGCGGGTCGGCGACGCCAGCATCGACCTGCGCGTCACCCGCCGTGGCGACGTGGTCGGTCCCGAGGTGCTCCGCCGCGAGGGCGAGGTGGAGCTCCAGGTACTCCTCTGAGCTGCGCCTGCCGGGCGCGGACCGTGGCGCCGCGCGCGCCCTCCACCTTCGGGCGGCCTCCCGGCCGCCCCTACAAGAAACCCCAACGAGACCCCTCGCCGCGCGGATCGCGTAGAGGTCGCAAGGAGGCAACCCGGGGATTGCGCAGGGGTCGCCGGCAGGCGAACCGGGGGCTTGGTAGGGGTCGCCGGCAGGCACCCGGGGGCTTGGTAGGGGTCGCCGGCAGGCGACCCGGGCGGCGCGCACCGCCGCGGCCGATCAGTCGTGGACGCGCTCGAGAACGTCCCGGACGAAGTCCCTGTGCACCATCACGCCGAGCACCTTGAGGCGCACGTAGTCGTCCCGGTACATGTAGTACCCCTTGTACTTCCCGAGGCGCGACGAGCGGTTCGAGTCCTTGACCAGGAACCACTCGTGCCCGTCCTTCGTCTTCGTCCAGCCGACCAGGTGCACGCCGTGGTCGTCGTCCGTCGTCCGGTTGGCCAACCGGAACTCCCGCGAGTCCTGGTCGATGAACTCTCCCGGGATGTCGAAGGTCGGCACGATCGCGATGTCGTGCGTGCCCCACAGCCCGGGTTCGGAGACATCGACGGAAAGCGCCACCGTGCCGCCCTCCGCGACGACCTTCCTGACGATCCCGTAGAAGACGTCCAGGGGAACGTTGACGTAGTCGTCCGCGTGCCACCAGTTGTCCGGCACCTCGAACTCGATCCGGGCGTAGAACGGGTGCTTCTCCGTCGAGAGGAACTCGACGTAGTCGTCCGGGTTCAACTGGACGACCTCCTCGAGGAAGGTCCGCGGCGTGTACGTCCGCCCCTCCCACTCGAAGCTCTCGGGAGGAGGCCCCATCACCCGGTCGAGCATCGCGCGGACGGTCGTGACGATCACCTCCTCGTCCCAGTAGTCCCGGTCCCTGCACCACTCGAGGAACGACCGGATGTTCTCGAACAGGCGCGCGTGGTCGAACCGGCCGTCCTCCGCGAGCACCCCCTCGTAGGCGCTGCGCGGCACGATGCCGTGCTTCTTCCAGGCCCGCAGCACGGCGTTCGACTCGGACCCTTCCCCGAGGTGCATCTTCCCCCGGGCGCGCACGTACCCCCGGGCCTTCTCGACGTACTCCCAGTAGACCGGCCACATCTCCGAGAGCTTGACCTCGCGCCCGTGGAGCCGCTTGACCTCCGACTCCAGGAACGAGGTCGTCGAGAACGACCAGCAGGTCCCCGTCCGGTACTGGGGCGTGGGCGGGAAGTGCCAGGCCTTCTCGAAGGCGTCCGGGCCGGCGGGGATCTCGATGCCGGACAGGTCGAAGCGCAGCTCGGTCGCCTTGTCCTTCTTCTCCTTCTCCCGCTTCTCGATCTCGTCGACGATCCTCTTCGTCTCCTCCTTCTCCTGCTTCCGCCGCTCCTCGTCCTTCTTCTTCATCTCCTCGAGGACGGGGAACTTCTGCTTCGGCACGTAGACCGCCCGGTCGCGGTGGGGGGGGCGCTTCCCCGCGGCGAGACCGACGAGCGGAATGGCAAGCAGGACGAGCAGGACGGGGACGAGGACCTTCGCGCGCATCGATTCCCTCCTTCGGCGCCGGCCGGCCGGGCCTCCCCCGGCGGCGGGCGGCCTGCCGGCCGCCCCTACGCGAACCCACGAAACGCGCGACGTGGGTTTCGTAGGGTCGCCGGCAGGCGACCCGGGCGGCGCGCAGCGCCACCGCCCCGGCCGCGGCGCGAGGGGCAAGGATACGCGGGGAGGACGAAGGTTTCAGCCCGGGACGTCCTTCACCCGGCGAGGGCGGGGGCCTCCACGACGAGCCGGACCAGCGCGGACAGCAACCCGACGGGCGCTCGTCCCGGGTCGACCGGCCCGGTAGCGGGGACGACGCTCCAGCCGGGGGCCGCCCGGCGAGCCGTCTCCGCGGCCTCGGCGGCCTTCTCCCGGGCACCCGCCAGCCCGAGCACGGCCGACAGCGCCCACCAGGGGCGCGGATCGGCCGGGGTCCCGGAGATCGCCTCCCCGAGGAGCGGGACGGCGGCGGCCGGCCCCTCGGCCATCGCCCGGGCGAAGGCCCGGACCAGCAGCGGCTCGACCCCCGGGCGGACCCGCTCGAGCAGGGAACGCCCCTCGGCCGGGCGACCGGCGACGTGGAGGGCGGCCGCCTCGCGGACGAGGCTCCCGTCCCGACGGATCCAGTTCTCGGCCGGCAGGACCTCGGCCCCCTCGGGAGCGGTCCGCGCCTCGCGGAAGAGGGCGGCGGCCCGGAGCGGGTCGCCGTGAACGAGCTCCCTCTCCCCGGCGGCGAAGCACCAGCGGGCCGTCCGGCCGGCGAGGCGCAGGTGTTCCCGCGCGAGCGCCACCGCCCGGTCGACATCCCCGGTAACGAGGGCCAGCCGTCCGGCCAGGAAGAGGGCGGGGTCGGTGATGCCCCGCGGCGGCAGGCTCGCGAGAAGGTCGACCGCGGGCTCCAGGATGTCCCGGCTCCGGCGGGCGTCCGGCAGGTCGAGCAGGTCCGCCCCCGCCCGGGGAACGTTCTCCCGGGCGTAGAGAAAGCGGGGCCCCGGGTCTCGCGGACGTGCCTCGATGTCGGCGAGGAGGAGACGGCGATTCCGTTCCAGCTTGCCGCGGGCGGCACGCATCGAGGGCAGGTACCCCTCGTGGCGCACCCGCAGCCCGGAGCGGGGTGGCGTCCAGGTCGGAACGCCGAGGAGCCGGCAGATCGACGGGATCACCGACTCGTGGACCCGCCCCTCGTAGCGGATGCCGTGGAAGGCCCGGACGAGCCGGGTCACGTGGGCCACCTCCTCCTCCCCGTTCCCGAGGGGGCTGACGATCTCGACGGTGAACGCCGGGACCTCCGCCCGGAGGAGACGGCGCTTCAGCTCCTGCCCGTGGGCCGGCTCGAGCACCTCGTCGGCATCGAGGAAGAGCACCCACCGGCCCCGGGCGGCGTCGAGGCCCGCGTTGCGGGCGGCGGAGAAGTCGTCCCGCCACGGGACGTCGATCACGCGCGCGCCCAGTTCCCGGGCGATCTCCGGGGTCCGGTCGCGGGACCCGGTGTCGATCACGACGACGTCGTCGACCACGCGCGCCGCGGAGGCGAGGCAGGTCTCGATCCGGTCCTCCTCGTCCCGCGCGATCACGCACAGGGTGAGCAGGGGGCTGCCCAGGCTCGGTCCGGTCGGCATCCAGGCCCGCCGCGCGCGGCGGGGCTTTTTCGCTTTCCTTCGCATTGGTTCTCCCGGGAGGGAACCTAGGGCCCGCCACCGGCGGAAGGCAACCCGGGGGGCGCGCCGGGAGGGACGGCCGGGTTGCCGGTATGATGGGCGGCCCGACGATTCGCCGAGGAGGATTTCGATGCCGGAAGCGAAGCTCACGTGGAAGGAAGGCGTGGCGTTCGAGGTGCAGGTCGGAGGACACACGATGTTCATCGACCACGACCCGAAGGGCGGCCCGGGGCGCGGGCCGGCCCCGATGGCCCTGTGGCTGGTCTCCCTCGCCGGCTGCACCGGGATGGACGTCGTGTACATCCTGCAGCGCAAGCGCGTCCAGGTGGACGCCTTCGAGGTCCACGTCGAGGGGCGGCGCAGGGAGGGGAAGCATCCCCGGATCTACGAGACGGTCGACATCCGGTTCACGATCCGCGGGCCGGAGATCCCGGAGAAGGCCGTCCTCCAGGCGATGAAGCTCTCCCGGGACACCTACTGCTCGGTCTCCGCGATGACCACGGGCCCGAGGATCCGTCACCTCTACCGGATCGAGGACCCCGCCGGGAACCTGGTCGTCGAGGGAGAGCTGGCATGAGCGCCGTGCAGCCGATCCGGTTCGAGGACGGGACGGTCGTCCTCCTCGACCAGCGGCGGTTGCCCGCCGAGGAGACGTGGGTCCGGTGCGCGACCCTCCCGGAGGTCGCCGAGGCGATCGCCTCGATGGTCGTTCGTGGCGCGCCGGCGATCGGCGTGACCGCCGCGTGGGGGCTTGCCGCCGAGGCGGCCCGCGCGGCGGAGACGGCGCAGGATCCAGACGGGTTCCTCGAGCACGTCCGCGGGGCCGCGCGCACCCTCGAGGCCGCCCGTCCCACGGCGGTCAACCTGGCCTGGGCGGTGCGCCGTCTCGTCGGCGTGGCCGAGCGCGCCCTCGCCGACGGCCTCGCGCCCGTCGAGGTCGCCCGGCGCCTCCTCGCCGAGGCCGAGGCGATCCACGAGGAGGACGTGGAGGCCAACCGGGCCCTCGGCCGGAACGGGGCGCTCCTCGTCCCCGACGGGGCCCGGGTGCTGACCCACTGCAACGCGGGGGCCCTCGCCACCGCCGGGTACGGGACCGCCCTCGGCGTGATCCGTGCGGCGGTGGAGGACGGCAAGAAGGTCTCCGTCGTTGCCGACGAGACCCGGCCGTTCCTGCAGGGCGCCCGCCTGACCACGTGGGAGCTGATGCGGGACGGCATCGACGTCACGCTGGTCACGGACAACATGGCCGGCTGGCTGATGGCGCGGGGCGAGATCGACCTGGTGGTCGTCGGCGCCGACCGGATCGCCCGGAACGGTGACGTCGCGAACAAGATCGGGACGTACACGGTCGCTGTCCTCGCCCGGCGCCACGGGATCCCCTTCTACGTGGCCGCCCCCCTCTCCACCCTCGACCCGGACTGTCCCGACGGGAGCGCGATCCCGATCGAGGAGCGGGCGCCCGAGGAAGTGACGACGATCGGGGGCACGCGGATCGCTCCCGAGGGGGTCGCCGTGCGGAACCCGGCGTTCGACGTGACGCCGGCGGAACTGGTCGCGGCGATCGTCACCGAGAAGGGCATCCTGCGTCCCCCGTACGCGCGCTCGATCGCGGAGGCCCTCGGCCTCGCCCCGGAAGAGCCCGAGGCCGGGTCGGAACCTCCCGGCGAGGACCCCGGCGCGACGCCGGAACCGCCCGCGGAGCCGGCCGACGGTCCCGCGACGGAGGAGATCCCGCCGGACAGCGGCCCGGATCCCACGTAGGGGCCGCCGGCAGGCGGCCCGCGCGGCGCGAAGCGCCGCGGGATGTCCTCCCGGCGGGTTCAGGAGCGGGACGGAGCGGCGGAGAGGGCCCCCATTTCCTCGAGAACGCGGAACAGCTCGGGAGGCCGGAACGGCTTCGAGAGGTAGGCGTTCGCCCCGGCGGCGAGGCAGGCCTCCCGGTCCTCCCGCATCGCGTGGGCGGTGAGCGCCACGATCGGGACCGGGTCGACTCCCAGCTCCCGCTCGAGGGCCCGGATCCGGCGGGTGGCCTCCAGCCCGTCCATTTCCGGCATCTGGATGTCCATCAGGATCACGTCGAAGCGCCCGGGGGCGAACGCCTCGATGGCCTCGATCCCGTTTCGGGCAGTCACGGCCCGGTGCCCCCATCGCTCGAGCATCCTGAGCGCCAGCTTCCGGTTCACCGGGTGGTCCTCGACGAGCAGGACCGCGAGGGGCCGCCCCGGCACGAGTTCCGCCACGCCGCGCCGCGTGGCGGAGGCCGATTCCGCCTGTTCCTCCTCGACGACCGCAGCCGCCACCTCGAGTCGAAGCGTGAACTCGAAGGTGCTTCCCCTGCCCGGCTCGCTGCGCACCCACATGTCCCCGTGCATCAGCTGGACGAGGCGCGAGGAGATCGCGAGGCCGAGACCCGTACCCCCGTACCGCCGCGCGGCGGAGCTGTCGACCTGCTCGAACGCGGCGAAGATGCGGCCGAGCTTGTCCGGCTCGATCCCGATCCCGGTGTCCTCGACCTCGAAGTGGACGAGCACGCCGCTGCCGTCCATCCCGTCCGACCGGACCCGCAACTCGACGTACCCCCGGTCGGTGAACTTCACCGCGTTCCCGAGGAGGTTGACCAGCACCTGCCGGAGGCGCACCTGGTCGCCGACCAGGCGGGCGGGAAGCTCCGGGTCGATCCAGGAGCGCAGCTCGAGTCCCTTCTCCCGGGCCCGGTAGACGAACGGCCTCAGGCACCCCTCGACCAGCTCGCGCAGGTCGAAAGGAGCGGGCACGAGCTCCATCTTCCCCGCCTCGATCTTGGACAGGTCCAGGATGTCGTTGATCAACTGCAGGAGGGTCTCCGCGGACTGGCGGACCGTCTCCAGGTAGTCCCGCTGCTCGTCGTCCAGGTCGGTGGCGAGGGCGAGCTCCGTCATGCCGAGGATCCCGTTCATCGGCGTCCGGATCTCGTGGCTCATGTTGGCGAGGAACTCGCTCTTGGCCCGGTTCGCCTGCTCCGCCGCCTCCTTCGCCTGCTGCAGCTCCCGCGTCCGCTCCTCGACCCGGGCCTCCAGCTCGTCGTGGGCCTCCTGGAGCATCCGCTCCCGACGCTCGATCCTGTCGAGCATCTGGTTGAAGGCCCTCGCGAGCGCCCCGATCTCGTCCCTCGTGTCCACGTCGACCCGGACGGAGTAGTCCCGTTCCTCGGCCACGCGCTTCGCGACCGCCGCCAGCTCCAGGACGGGCCGGGCGAAGCTGCGCAGCAGGGGAATGGCGAGCAACAGTGCGGCCAGCCAGGCCAGCGCCAGGACGACCGCCAGGACCCCGAGGTCCCGCAGCACGGCGGGCCACAGGTCCAGGTGGGCATGGATCACGACGGTGCCCAGGCGCTCCCGGTGGAGCAGCACCGGGCGGGTGACCGTCACCCGGGAGAAGCCGAACCAGTGGACCTCCTCCCCGGCCCGCGTCTCGCCGTCCCGGCGGGCGGCATCCCGCTCCCACCGGGCGAACTCCCGGCCCTCGCGGTCGAGGACCGCCGCCGCCTGGACCCGCGGGATCGCCGAGAGAGCGGTGATCGTGTCCCGGGCGGCGTCGGGATCGTCGAACGCGAGGGCGGCGGTCACGTTCACCGCCACCAGGTCGGCGATCGAGACGAGCTGCTGGGAGGCCCTCTGCCGGTAGACGCCCACCTGGTGCACCAGGTGGGCGGAGGCGGAAACGAGCAGGGCCACGCTCGTCACGCCCAGGACGAGCAGCAGGAGCTTCGAGCGGAGGGAAAGATCCCGGAGCCGGCTCATCAGGTCCCCTCGCCGCGCGCAGCCGCCGGGCGCGGCCGCGACAGGCTGAGCAGCCGCGAGCTGACCCGCAGGCCCCGAGTGCTCGCCGCCCGTTCATCGATGGAGAACCGGAACCGGCTGCCGAGCCGGTAGAGCTCGATGATCCCGCCGTGACCGGCGAAGCCGGGAATGTCCGAGACCGTCAGCACGGGGCGTTCGCCGATGCGATGCAGAACCTCGTGCAGGCGCCGCTGCCACCCCTTGCCGATCCACAGCAGGTGCGCCCCGCCGATGCCCTGGAGGTCACGGACGTCGCGGACCTCCACCGGGTGACCCCGGAGCCGCTTGCCGGCGAGCCCGGCCCGCAGCGCCCGGGCCAGTTCCGGGTCTCCGAGCACCGCGATGACGAACGGCCGGTCGCCCTCGGGTCCCCCGCCGGGTGGCCATTCGACGAACCGCGCAAAGTTGTAGAGGAAGCCGGCCCGGACCTCGACCTCGGAGAGCTGCTGGCCCGCCACGGGAGTGAACGCGGCGAGCGCGATCGCGCACAGGGCCACCGCGAGGAGCGCTCCCGCTCCCCGTCCGGCATGCCCGGCGCGGCACCGCCGCGCACCCCGCGTCAGAAGCGCCACGTCCAGCGACTCACCACGGCCGGCTCCGTCCAGGCGGGCTCCGGCTCGATCGTGTCGATCGCGTAGCGGAACTCCAGGTGACGACCGAGGAGGTTCCGCAGCGCGAGGCTCCATTCCCTGTCCCGGGTCGGGCTGTGCCAGCCCACCCGCACGTCGAGGCGCGTCCAGCTCGGCACGGGACCGGTCCGGAGGCGGTCGGTCCAGTGGATGCTCCCGTCCAGCTCCCACCCGTCCGGCAGGTCCAGGCTGGCGCGCAGGTGCAACTGGTGCCGGGGGTTGACACCCAGGTACATCGCGTCCTCGTAGGCGCTTGCGTCCGGGGCCTCGTACGGGGAGTCGATGATCCGGCCCTCGAGCCAGGACCACCACGCCTCGAGGAGCAGCTGGTCACGGGGACGCCAGCGGGCAACGACGTCGACCCCCTTGAACCGCAGGCGGGACTCGTTCGCGTAGGTGGCCGTGACCTCGACGTGGGGACCTGGGACCGGGACGTAGAACGGGTCCGAGGCCCGGAACGACGTCACCCCCCGGTACTCGTTCCAGTACCCCGAGACGTCCAGGCTGAACCGCTTGTCGGGCGTCCAGCGGAAACCGAGTTCGTGGGCCACCAGGTGTTCCGCACGTACCCGGTCCGACCCGACCAGGCGGTACGCGAGGAGCACCGTGCCCACGCCGGGAGCCGGCACGAGCTGCACGTCGACCACCTGGTCGATCGCCCGCTCCATCCAGGTCGGCGTGCGCGCCGAGCGCGAGACCGCCGCCCAGGCCATCCACGCCGGTGACCACCGCCACCAGGCCCTGGCCTGGGGCTGGATCTCCACGCCGCTCGCCGACGTGTACTCGACCTTCGTCCCGAGGACCAGGTGGGCGTGTCCCGGGCCCAGCACGATGTCGTCCTGCAGGTACCCGCTGTAGACCTGGTCGCTCTCGTCGGCGGGATGGAACGCGAACAGGCGGCTGTTGGGACGGAAGGCGAAGGAGTTGTTCCGTGCCCCGAGCCCCCAGAACCACTGGTGTCGCCCCACCCGCGCGCCGGCGTACTCGAGGAGTCCGTCGAGTGTCACCCTTTCGAGTTCCCGGCCCGCCACCCGGGATTCCACGCGGTCGACCCAGGCCTTGCCGGAGAGCCGTCCTCCCGTGGCGGTTTCCCTGCGCCAGGAGACCATGCCCCAGTCCTCGGTTCCCTCGGCGCTCGAGGAAGTCGGCTCGGTGAAGGGGAAGCGGGCATGCAACCGGAGGATCCGCTGGCGCCGCGAGTGGTCCCGGTGCTGGGCCTGGACCGACCACTCCTCTCCCGTCGCGCCTTCCCAGTCGAGACGCGTCCCGACGATGGCGCCGGACCACCGGTCGTTCGACGGACGACCGTCACCGAGGACGAGGTCGTCGTCCCGGAACGCCTGGGCGGTCAACCGCCAGGCTCCCCGCCTGCCGAGGGCCCCCCCGCGGCGGACGACGGCGCCGACCGTCTCCTCGTTGCCCGCGTGGAGGCGGACCAGAGCTCCCCGCGTTTCCGTCGCCTTCTTCGTGATGACGTTGATCACGCCGTTGACCGCGTTCGTTCCCCAGAGCGTCGCTCCCGGCCCCCGGATCACCTCGATCCGCTCGATGTCCTCGAGGGCCAGGTCCTGGTCCTCCCACACCACGGTCCCGTAGAGCGGCGAGTAGACGGCCCGCCCGTCGATCAGCACGAGGAACTTGTTCGCCATCCGGTAGCGGAACCCGCGGGCCGAGATCTCCCACGTGTGGCTCCCGGTCCGGGAGACCTGGAGCCCGGGAACCATCCGCAGCAGCTCCGGCAGGGAGGTCGCCCCCGACCGGCGGATGTCGTCCGCGGTGATCACGTACACGGCGGCGGGCGCGTCCTGGAGACGCTCGGCCTTCTTGGAGACCGAAGTGACCTCGGTCTCCATCAGTTCCTCGAGGCTGAACGACGTGAAGTCCCGTCCCCCCGGCACTGCCGCTCGCGCGGGACCCGGTACGGCGGCGACGGCCAGGATCCCGAGCAGGAGGAGCCCGGGCCACGCCCTTCTCCCGGTGTTCATCGCACACCCGTGCGAACGGCAGGAGCCTCGTTCCCCGGCACTCCGGGCAGAGGACCCTTCGCCCGGCCGGTTTCCACCCGCCCCCGGGAGGCACCGGCATGCCCGGATCCGGGGAAGGTCAACCGCCATGTTCCGACCGATGATCACTGCGCACTCCGTCTCGCTCAGAACCGCCACGTCCAGCGGGCGACGAGGGAAGGTTCCACGCAGCCCGGCTCGGGCTCGATACCGTCAAGCGCATACCGGAACTCGAGGTGCCGGCCGAGGGCGTTCCGCAGGGCCAGGCTCCACTCCCTGTCCCGGGTCGGGGAATGCCACCCGACGCGGAGGTCGAGGCGGAACCAGCTCGGCACCGCGCCGGTCGCCAGCCGATCGGTCCAGTGCAGGCTGCCGTCGAGTTCCCAGCCGTCCGGCAGGTCCACGCTGGTCCGCAGGTGAACCTGGTGCCGCGGGTTGACCCCCAGGAACATGCCCTGCTCCATCGCGACCGAGGCCGGCTCGGTATAGGGAGAGTCGATGATCCTCCCCTCGAGCCACGACCACCACGCCTCGAACAGGACCCGGTCCCGGGGACGCCACCGGGCGACGACCTCGACACCGTGGAACCGCAGGCGGGAGCGATTGGCGTACCGCGCCTCGAACTCCCCGTGCGGAATCGGCGCCATCGAGAAGTCCATCGGGCCGATGTCGAAGGAGGTCAGGCCCCGGTACTCGTTGCGGTACGCCGCGAGGTCGAGGCTGAACCGCGGGCCGGGCGACCACCGGAACCCGATCTCGTGGGCGAGCTGGTGCTCGGCGCGCACGTCGTCACTTCCCTCGAGCCGGTAGATGACCGGGAGGGGCCCCAGCCCGGGCACGTCGACCAGCGACACGTCGACGATCCACGAGATGCTGCGCTCCATCCAGCTCGGTGTGCGGGCGGCCCGGGAGACCGCGGCCCAGGCCATCCAGGCCGGGGACCATCGCCACCAGGCCCGGACCTGGGGCTGGATCTCCACGCCGCTGGCCGACGTGTACTCGACCTTCGTCCCGAGGACCAGGTGGGCATGTCCCGGCCCGAGAACGATGTCGTCCTGGAGATACCCGCTGTAGATCTGGTCGCTCAGGCGGTCGGGGTGGTAGCTCATCCCCATCGTCGGCCGGGCGAAACGATACCCGGTGTTCCGCGCGCCGATCCCCCAGAACCACTGGTGCCTCCGGCCCCCGGGGCCCGCGTACTCCACGAGCCCGTCCACCGTGGTCCGCTCCATGCTGCTGCCACCGCCCGCGCCCCGTCCGTGGTCGATCCACGCCCGCCCGCTCCAGCGTCCACCCCCCCGGGAAGGACGCTCCCACGAGACGATCGCCCAGCTCTTCGTCGAGTCGAAGTCCATGACCACCGGCGTGGAGAACGGGTAGGAAAGCGCGAGGGAAAGCGCCCGGACGCGGCGATCGTGGGCCTGGTGGTGGGCCTGGACGGTCCACCGGCCACCCCGACGACCGTCCCAGTCGATCCGGCCCTCGACAAGGCCCCCCGACCAGCGGTCTCCCGCCGATCGTCCCGTCCCGAGCACGGCGCTGTCGTTCCGGAAGCCCTGGGCCGTGATTCGCCACCAGGTGGATCGACCGAGCATGCCGCCCCGGCGCAGGACGGCGCCGACCCGGTCCTCGTTGCCCACGTGGAACCGGACCAGGGTGCCCTGCGTGTCCACCGCCGCCTTCGTCACGATGTTGATCACGCCGTTGACGGCATTCGTTCCCCAGAGCGTCGCCCCCGGGCCCCGGATCACCTCGATCCGCTCGACGTTCTCGAGGGGAATGTCCTGGTCCTCCCAGAGCACCGTGCCGTAGACCGGGGAGTAGACGGCCCGCCCGTCGATCAGCACGAGGAACTTGTTCGCCATCCGGTAGCGGAACCCGCGGGCCGAGATCTCCCACGTGTGGCTCCCCGTGCGGGCCACTTCGAGGCCGGGAACCGTCCGCAGGACCTCCGGGATGCTCGTGGCGCCGGAACGCCGGATGTCCTCGGCCGTGATCACGTAGACCGCGGCGGGAGCGTCGAGGAGCCGCTCGGCCTTCTTCGAGACCGACGTCACCTCGGTCTCCATGAGCTGCTCGAGGCTGAGCTCGGTGAAGTCGGGGTGCCCCGGACTCCCTGCGGCCGGCGACGCGAGGAGGAGAGCGGGCACCAGGAGCGCTACGAACAGCCCTCCCCTGCCCCGGCTCCTCCCACGTCCCATGGCACACCCTCTCGGCCGGCACGCCCCCCCCGGGCCCCGTGCCGACCCTGAGGGTCTCTTCGGACGGGGTCGGCGACACTTGACCCCGCTCAGGACGCCAGTGGCCCCTCGTTTCCGGAAGCGACGGTCGTTCTCGAACCGAGCAGGCCCTCGACGAACGCAAGCGCCCAGGCGCGGACGAGCACCGGGTAGGGGGCGATGAGCGTCGCCGCGAGCCACTTGAAACCCAGCCAGGTCACCAGCAACAGGGGTACCGTCACGACGGCGATCGGCCAGAAGAGCACCGTGGGCACGACCAGGATCCCCGTGAGAATGACCATCGGGGGCACCCAGATGCAGCAGGTGATGCAGAACGCGAGAAACATGGCGATCGCCGCGATGATCGCGACGACCAGGCGGCCGAGACCGTAGAGCAGCACGGCGAGGGGATGCCGCGCGGCGAACCGTAGCGCCTCCCGGAAGGCCCCCCCGAACGTCCCGTCCCGGGCCAGGTGCACCGGCAGCACCAGGTCGTGGACGAACCACTTGACGACGCCGGCGGCCAGGGCGAGGGGCAGGAGGACGACGACGGCGAGGAAGACCAGGCGGAAGAAGGCCCCCGGGTCCGGTTCCTCGCCGAGCAGGAGCGCGAGGATCGTCGCTCCGAACGCGAGGAAGACCAGGGCCATCAGGACGAGGCCGAGAACCGCGAGCAACAACCGGAACGCGAAGTATCCCTGGCTCCGGGAGAGGTTGCGCGCAAAGGGCTCCCGGACCGCGGGTCGCCCCTCGAGAACGTCCTCGTAGAAGACGTAGCGAAAGACCGACGTGATCCAGAGGACGACGAGCACGAGCAGGAGGAACAGCATCGCCACCACGACGAGCAGAACCACCTGCCACGGGTCGAAGGACGAGAACGTGTCGCGGATCACCGCCGGATCGAGCCACCTGGGCACGTGGCCCCCCGGGAACCAGCCGTGCCCGTGCTTCCGTGGCGAGGGAAGGTTCCCCTGGAAGGCCCCGCCCCCACCGCCGACGGCTCCCGCGAGGAGGATGACCAGCCCCCAGCCGAGCCAGCCCCGGAGGTTCGCGTACGGCCCCCGGAAGAGAAGCTCCACCATCCGCTTCCAGCCACGGGAGAACGCGTCGAACACGAGGTCGAGGGTCCCGGGCCCCGGCGGAGGGGAGGGCGACCCGCCCGAGGGCGGCTGGCCGGCGGGAGGCTCGCTCCCGGGGGAACGGGGGCCCTCGCCGCCGGGGGGCGGCGGTCCGGGGGTGCCGGGGAATCCGGGGGGCATCTCGCTCATCGTGGTTCCCTCCCTCGCGGCCCATCTTTCCGCCTTTTTCACCCCCGGCCAAGGGGGGGCACAATGAACGGGCGGAGACCGGCGCCGAGCGGGCGCCGGAGCGCTCCGGGAGGTTGGTCATGGCACCGCCGGGAAGGCGAACCAGGGGCGAGCGGCGGATCCGGGGCGACGCGCCGGGGGCCCGCGAGGCCCGGGGCCGGGCATTCGTCCGGGTCTGGAACCTGGTGCGGCGGATCCCGCCGGGCCGGGTGATGACCTACGGGCAGATCGCGGGCCTTCTCGGGAACGTGCTCTCCCCCCGGGCGGTGGGCTGGGCCATGCACGGCTGCCCGCCGGACGTCCCGTGGCAACGGGTGGTGAACGCCCGGGGCGGCTGCTCGACGGAGCGGATGCCGGGATTCCCGCCGGGCATCCAGCGGGCGTTGCTCGAGGAGGAGGGAATCGAGTTCCGTCCGAACGGGACCCTCGATCTCGCCCGCTACCGCTGGGAGCCGCCCCCTTCCGTGCTGGCCGTGGTGATCGAGACGACGGAGGAGGAACAGGACGATGGACCGGCCTGACCCGCGCCGGACGGCGCTGATCGTCGTCGACATGCAACCGGACTTCATGCCGGGCGGGGCCCTTCCCGTCGCCGAAGGTGACCTGCTGGTCGAACCGGTGGCGCGCCTGCTGCGACGCGTGGCCGGCCGCCTCGGGGCGATCGTCGCCACCCAGGACTGGCACCCCCCGGGCCACGCGTCGTTCGCCTCGTCCCACCCGGGCCGCCGGCCGTTCGAGACGATCGAGCTCCACGGCCACCCCCAGGTCCTCTGGCCGGACCACTGCGTCCAGGGCACCCCCGGTGCCGAGCTGCACCCGGGGATCCCCCGGGAACCGCTCCACGCGATCGTGCGCAAGGGGACCGACCCGGCCGTCGACTCCTACAGCGGTTTCCGGGAGAATCCCGGGCCCGGCGGCCGCCGTCCCCCGACGGGGCTCGCGGGGTACCTCCGGGAGAGGGGGATCGACACCGTGGCCACCTGCGGGCTCGCCCGGGACTACTGCGTCCGCTGGACCGCCGAGGACGCGGCGGACCTGGGCTTCTCCGTCCGGTTCCTGTGGGACCTCACCCGCCCGGTCGACCCGGGTGCCGACGACGCGGTCCGGGAGGCGCTCGCCGCCCGGGGCGTCGAGATCACGGGCGCGGACGAGTTCCTCGCCGCGCTCGGCCTGGAGGACCGATGAAGCGCCGCTTCTTCGTCGCGACCGGGGAGGAGATCCGGGCCGGCCGGGTCACCGACACCTACTTCGAGAACGCCGCCCGGGTCCTGCGGGAGAGGAACGCGGACCGGCCGGTGGTCGCGGAGGTCCGGGCGAAGTCCCTGCCCGACGGCTGGGAGTACGGGATCCTCTGCGGCATGGAGGAGGTTCTCCACCTCCTCGAGGGGGTGCGTGGAATCGAGGTGGACGTCCTGCCCGAGGGCTCCCGCTTCCACCCCGAGGAACCGGTGCTCGTCGTCTCCGGGCCCTGGACCGCCTTCGGGATCCACGAGACGGCCATCCTCGGGCTGCTCTGCCAGGCCTCCGGCATCGCCACGGCGGCGGCCCGGTGCCGGGTGGCCGCCGGCGACCGGCTGCTGCTCAGCTTCGGGGCCCGCCGCCAGCACCCGGCGATCGCCCCGATGATCGAGCGGGCGGCCTGGATCGGGGGGGCCGACGGCGTCTCGTCCGTTCTCGGCGCCGAGCTGCTCGGGCTCGACCCGCGGGGGACGATGCCCCACGCGATGATCCTCGTGCTGGGCGACACGGTGGAAGCGGCCCGGGCGTTCGACGAGGTGATCGATCCGGACGTGCCCCGCGTCGTGCTGATCGACACGTTCCGCGACGAGAAGTTCGAGGCGGTCCGCGTGGCCGAGGCGCTGCGGGAGCGGCTGGCCGCGGTGCGGCTCGACACGCCGGCCTCCCGCCGCGGGGACCTGGCGGCCCTCGTCCGCGAGGTCCGCTGGGAACTCGACCTGCGCGGGTTCGAGCACGTGAGGATCTTCGTCAGCGGGGGCATCGGCGAGGAGGAGATCCGCGCGCTGCGCGACCTGGTCGACGGCTTCGGCGTCGGCTCGGCGATCGCCCGGGCGCCGCACGTGGACTTCGCCCTCGACCTCGTCGAGGTGGACGGCCGGCCCCTCGCCAAGCGCGGCAAGCTCTCCGGGCGCAAGCGCCTGCTGGCCTGCCCGTCCTGCGGCCGCCGCTGGGTGCTCCCGCTCGGCCGCGACCCGGACCACCGCAACTGTCCCGGGAAACCGGTGGAACTGCTGGCGCCCGGCGTGCGGGACGGGAAGGTGGTGGCGCCCCCCGAGGACGCCCGGGCCGCCCGCGAGCGGGCGCTGCGCGGGTCCGGGTACGCCCGGGGATGAGGAGGCGTCCGGCGTACCTGGACCTCCACGAGCGCGGCGAGCTGGCCGCGCGCGCGGAACGCCTCCGGCGGATGCTCGCCGACTGCCGGCTCTGCGGCCGCCGGTGCGGCGTCGACCGGCGGGAGGGACCCGGTCGCGCGTTCTGCCGGACGGGCCCGGTCGCGCGGGTGGCGAGCCACGGGCCCCACCACGGCGAGGAGCCGCCGATCTCGGGGTTCTTCGGCTCCGGGACGATCTTCTTCTCCCGCTGCAACATGGCCTGCGTCTACTGCCAGAACTTCGAGATCAGCCAGCTCGACGAGGGACGGGACGTCACGGCGGACGAGCTGGCCGGCATGATGCTCGAGCTCCAGGCCCGCGGGTGCCACAACGTCAACCTGGTCACGCCGACCCACGTCGCCCCGATGATCGTCGACGCCCTCGTCCTCGCCGCGGAGCGGGGACTCGAGCTGCCGCTCGCCTGGAATTCCGGCGGCTACGACTCCCTCGACCTCCTGCGCCTGCTCGACGGCGTCGTCGACATCTACATGCCGGACTTCAAGTACGCGGAGGAACGGTACGCCCTCGCGTTCTCCGCGGCGCCGCGTTATCCCCGGGTCGCCCTCGCCGCGATCCGGGAGATGCACCGCCAGGTCGGTCCGCTCGAGGTCGACGCCCACGGGATCGCGGTGCGGGGAGTCCTCGTCCGGCACCTGGTGCTGCCGGGGGGCGTCGCCGGCACCGCGGAGGTGGCCCGGCTCCTCGCGGGCGCGATCGGCCCGGACGTGGTGCTCAACGTGATGGACCAGTACCACCCGGCCTGGCGCGCCGCCCGACGTCCGCCCCTCGATCGCCGCCCCACCCCGCGGGAGCTCGCCGAGGCGCGCGCCGCCGCCGCCCGCCACGTCCGCCTGCTCGCCTGACGGCCCACCGCGCGCGTCCGGCACCGGCGGGCGGCCTTCTGGCCGCC
>Ga0256914_1000811_pt1 | contig 30222 bp, 30 predicted proteins | sample HulkmetaG_FD_191571 | JGI IMG/M metagenome (GOLD analysis project Ga0256914, IMG submission 191571) | Hydrothermal chimney microbial communities from Main Endeavour vent field at the Juan de Fuca Ridge, Pacific Ocean - Hulk | ecosystem: Environmental > Aquatic > Marine > Hydrothermal vents ... | reverse complement strand
CAGACTGCTGGACTCCAGATAACTGTCATCAGAGATGTCACTCCGCTTCCCCATAATGGATGTCGTCCTCCCAAAAGAAGACGGGTTTAATTTTTTCAGAGTTTGTGAATTAACAATTTTTTATTTAGAACTGGAGGAATATAGTGGCAAGATATACGGGTCCAAGGTGTAGACTGTGCAGGAGGGAAGGAAGCAAGCTCTTTCTCAAAGGGGATAGGTGCTTTTCAGAAAAATGTGCCTTTGAAAGGCGTAGCTATGCCCCAGGCCAGCATGGAAAGGGAAGGGTCAAGGTGTCGGATTATGGCATCCGGCTTAGAGAAAAGCAGAGAGTTAGAAGAATTTATGGCGTCAAGGAATCCCAATTTAGACGTTATTTCGAGATTGCTGATCGACAGAAGGGTGTAACCGGAACCAATCTTCTAGTTTTGCTAGAAAGGCGTTTGGATAATGTAGTTTATCGGCTGGGATTTGCTGATTCTAGATCTCAGGCTAGGCAATTAGTGAAACACGGCCATTTTCTTGTGAATGGTCGACGAGTAGATATTCCGTCATTTCAGGTGAGGGTTGGCGACGAAATAAAGGTTCGTGAAAAGAGTAAAGATATAGTGCCTATAGTACAGGCTATAGAGGCTGTTGCCAGAAGAGGGGTACCAGATTGGTTAGAGCTGGATTCGGATAATCGTAAGGGTGTGGTAAAGGCCATGCCTGAACGTTCTCATATAACCATGCCCATTCAAGAACAGTATATCGTGGAGTTCTATTCCAAGTAGGCGGTATTATAAGAGATTATGGCTAATACAAATCAAAAACCATTTTATAGAAATTGGCGAGAGTTAATAAAGCCAAAGAGAATAGAGGTCAAGAAAGATACCAGAACGGACAAGTATGCCAAGTTTTCATGCGAGCCGTTGGAACGGGGTTATGGAATCACCCTTGGCAATGCTCTTCGAAGGATCCTGTTGGCATCTCTTCAAGGGGCAGCAATTGTTGCTGTTCGTATCGAAGGCGTTGATCATGAGCTAGCCACCATCCCAGGTGTAATAGAAGATGTCACAGCCATAATTCTCAATCTCAAGGGCGTGCGTTTTCGCATGTTCAAAGATGAGGACAGGAGATTAAAGGTTCAGAAAAAGGGTCCTGGAGAACTAACGGCCGCTGATCTTATTGATCCTGAAGGCGGATGCGAAGTTTTGAATCCTGATCATAAGATTGCAACATTGACAGATGACGGTGAAATTTATATGGAATTGCTTGTCAAATGGGGCAAGGGATATGTACCTGCAGAGGAAAACGCTGCCGTATTGGCAGGCGAGCCAGTTGGTACCATTGCTGTAGATTCCCTCTTTTCTCCAATCAAAAAAGTTAACTTTAAAGTATCTCAGGCAAGGGTTGGTCAGAGAACAGACTATGATAAGTTAACTATGGAAATCTGGACAGATGGAAGCGTTGTTCCCGAGGATGCTGTGGCCTATGCTGCGAAGATACTCAAGGAACAGGTTAGCGTCTTCATAAATTTTGATGAGACTGAGGAGCCTGAGGAAAAGCCCAAAGGGCCTCCATACATGGATAAACTGAAGGACCTTAATAAGAGGATAGATGAACTTGAATTTTCTGTCAGATCTGCCAACTGTCTCAAAAACGCTAATATCCATTATATCGGAGAGCTTGTTCAGAAAACCGAACAGGAAATGCTCAAAACCAAAAATTTTGGCCGGAAATCCTTGGAGGAAATTCTTCGCATACTTGATTCCATGGGGCTAACTCTGGGAATGAAGTTAGAGGGTTGGACACCTCCTGAAACAGATGAGGATAAGGAAGGTAGTAAATAATGAGGCATAGAAGAAGAACAAAATATTTTGGTGTCAAGTCTGCCCATAGAAAGGCCATGTTTAGGAATATGGTTACTTCTCTCTTTAGGCATGGCAGGATCACTACTACTGTAACCAGGGCAAAGGAACTTAGAAGGGTTGCGGAAAAGTTAGTCAGTCTTGCCAAAGAGGGAAGTCTTCATTCAAGACGTCAGGCCCTTTCCTTTATCATGGATAAGGCCGTAGTGGCCAAGCTATTTTCAGAGATAGCACCTAAAATGGTTGACAGGCGTGGTGGATATACCAGGATAGTGCGTATCGGGCCTAGGAGGGGTGATGGGGCAATGATGTGTCTCATCGAACTGGTTCATGAATCCCTACAGGTGAAAAAGCCTGCTAAAAAGAAGAGGGAGGAGGAAGGTGCAACGCAGGTGGCTCCGGCAGTCATACCTACGGCTTCAACAGAAGAAGAAGTTGCAAAAGATGTTGAGGCTTCCCCTGAAGATACTGAAACGCCTGCAATACATGATGTGGCTACAGATTCACCAGAAGATGAGACAAGCTCTAATGCTGGAGAGGAGTTGCATTCTATAACCTCTGAATCAGAGGCAATTTCACAGGGAGAGACCGAGGATTCGCAGATCGAATCTCCTTCTACAGATTTAGATTCTAAAGATGGAGAACAAGAGCAACCTTCAGAAAAAAACGATTAAAATTTTTTCTTGACTTTTTATATACCGAAAGTTAATAAGAATACAAAACGTTTTGTATCAAGGTGATACAGATTTTGGCTATGACAGCCCTTCCAAGTTATTGGAAGGGCTTTTTTTATTGAATAAATGGTGGTTGGGTTGCTGGAGATTGGTTTTCTTTCCCCCGGTCTTTTAAGCCGGGGTTTTTTTTAGGAGGAATATCAAAATGGGATTTCCTCCACATCCTTTTTAGATTCTTTTAACTCGTTGAGGGTCTTATTGTAAAAGTCTATAACTTCTCTTCTGCTTATCATTCCAAGAAACTTTTGGGGCTCTTCATCGTCTACAACAGGAATCATGTCGATATTCCTTATGGTAAATTTTCTCAAAAGGGTGTTTATATCCTCGGATGGTTTAGTTGTTATGACATTTTTCCTGGCAAAGTCTTTAACTATGAGCAGGTCTCCAAGGTCCCTATCAAATAGGAAGTGACGTATATCATTAATAGAGAAGATACCAGAGAGCTTTCCTTCTTTGTCAACTACTGGGAAATAATGTTGTTCTGTTGCCTTAAAAAAACGTCTGAACTGCGAAAAAGTCATGTCTTCAGGGATAACAGCATAAACTTTATGGGGGTTAAAAATATCCCTTACTGTGATTCCTTCCAATATATCGTTTAGGAAATCTCCCTTATGGACAGGGCTATCTATCTTGCTCTTCACTTGGGCCCTGTAAAGATTCCACCTTCTGCATAGAAAATAACTTAATGAACAGACCATCATGCTAGGTAGTAGGAGATGATAAGAACTTGTAATTTCGCTAACTACAATTACAGCAGAAATAGGAATATTTGAGCTTCCGGCCAAGAAGCCGGCCATGCCGACAATAATGAATGGCGATGCTGAAGGGACCACATTTGGCATTATATCATGAAAAAACAGACCCACGGCACCTCCAATAGAGCCACCTATTACGACCGAAGGCCCAAATACACCACCACTTCCTCCCGAGCCTATAGAGAAGGTTGTGGCAAGGATTTTCCCAAAGGCAACAGCCAAAAATAGTCCCAGGGTTACTTTATTATACAATCCATCTTGGATGAAACCGTAGCTAAAGCCAAGAACTTGGGGTAAGAAAAGTCCCAGTGTGCCAGTCATTAATCCACCAATGGCCGGTTTTAGCCACAGGGGCAGTTTGACCTTATGCTGAAAAAAATCATGGAAGCCCCAGAAAATGTTTACGAAAAGAAATATGCCTATAGCCAAGCATATGGCCAATACTGCATAGGGACCCAGGGCAAGGACGTTGGAGAACCTGTAATCACCTGCTTTAAAAAGTGATCCCCATCCATAAACACTGCAAAAAAGTGAATAGGCAATGGTAGATGCGATTGCAGTCGGTATAATGACATCTGCTTCAAATTCTGGATCCTTGTATAAGATTTCCGAGGCAAAAAGCGCACCGGTAAGAGGGGCCCTAAATATGCTTCCAATTCCTGCTCCAAGTCCTGCTGCCATAAGAATTCTCATTTCTCTAGGAGGAACCCTTAGTTTTTGGGCAAGCAATGAACCAAGTCCTGCTCCTATCTGACAGATTGGTCCTTCGCTGCCTCCAGAACCTCCTGATCCCAGGGTAAGAAAAGAGGCTATCATTTTTACAAAGGGGACTTTGGGTTGGATCAGTCCGTTTTTTTTATGATAGGCTTCGATAGCTGCATCGGTGCCATGGCCTTGGGCCTCAGGGGCAAAACATGCCACCAAAAGGCCACTTAATAGACCTCCAAGGGCAGGGACAAGCCAAAGGATCCATTTCCTGGTTTCCTCAGCGACATGATGATGGAATAGAGGGGGATCTCCTGCTGGATGGCTGGGTTTGTAGCCTGCCAGATAATCTAGAAAAAAGAAGTGGCCAAAGTGACAGAGAAAATGGAACAGTATTGCCCCGATTCCTGCAAGAAGTCCCACTGCAATACACAAGAGAAGCCATCTCCCAGCACGTCTGGCAGGGCTCCTGAGTTTTATTTGGCTTTTACCCATGTTCATGGAATAAATAATTACCTGTTTTTACCAAATAATAAATAGCAAAGAGATAAAAATTAAGTTCAACCTACTTAAGAATTTAATAAAAAACTAATAGAAAAAATGCACTTTTCTATCCATTGACAAGGAAATTCAGTGGGAATATGCTACTGATTCACTTAAAATTCTAGCTCTGAGGTAGATTCACATGACAAAGTTGCCAGGAAAACAGATGGTAGTAGAGGCCCTTAAACGTGAGGGCGTTGATGTGGTTTTTGGATTTCCGGGTGGTGCCATTATAGACGTATATGATGCCATGGAGAAAGATGGCAATATAAAACACGTCTTGGTTAGGCATGAACAGGGTGCAGCCCACGCGGCTGATGGCTATGCAAGGGCCACTGGGAAAGTGGGTGTATGTATAGCAACGTCTGGCCCAGGCGCTACCAATACAGTGACAGGTATAGCAACAGCCTATATGGATTCTATACCCATAGTGGTATTTACAGGTCAGGTGCCCACCAGCCTGATTGGTAACGATGCGTTTCAAGAGGTTGATATAGTTGGTATTACACGTCCTTGTACTAAACATAATTACCTCGTCAAAGATGTGCATAGATTGCCAACTATCCTCAAGGAGGCATTCTATATAGCAAGTTCTGGTAGGCCGGGTCCGGTATTAATAGACTTGCCCAAGGATGTGCAAAATCAGGTAGCTGAATTTGATTATCCGGACAAGATTAAGCTTCGTTCATACAATCCTGTGGTGGAGCCACATACCAAGCAAATAGAAAGGGCCTTCAAGCTCATAGAAAAGGCAAAACAGCCCATTATATATGCTGGTGGAGGAGTAATAATTGCCAATGCCCACAAGGAATTAAGGAAATTGGCAGAGGCAATTTATGCCCCGGTAACAATGACCCTCATGGGCTTGGGAGGTTTCCCAGGAACCCATAAACAGAGTCTTGGTATGCTTGGGATGCATGGGACCTACTGTGCTAACATGGCAATGGCCAATACCGATTTGATTATTGCAGTAGGTGCCAGATTCGATGACAGGGTTACAGGAAAGATAGAGGCATTTGCTCCTAATGCTGCAATTATCCATATAGACATTGATCCAACTTCTATACAAAAAAATGTAAAGGTAGATGTACCCATTGTGGGTGATTGCAAAAGGGCCCTTAAGAAACTGGTAAAGGTCATAGAAGAAGATGGACGTCCACAGGAGGTATGGAGGGAAAAATTTCAACCTTGGTGGGATCAGATCAATGCATGGGAACAAAGGCATCCTCTTACATATAAGACGGAACCAGGTGTTATAAAACCACAATATGTTATAGAAAAACTTTATGAATTGACAAAAGGCAAGGCCATAATTACTACCGAGGTCGGTCAAAATCAGATGTGGACTGCCCAGTTCTATAAATTTGATGAACCTCGCACCCTTCTGACCTCAGGTGGACTTGGAACTATGGGTTACGGATTTCCTGCCGCCATTGGTGCTCAAATGGCCTTCCCAAATAAGTTGGTAATAGATGTTGCTGGAGATGGAAGCATCCAGATGAATATTCAAGAAATGGCTACGGCCATGGAGCAGAAACTTCCTGTAAAGATCATAATCTTAAACAATCAATTTCTTGGGATGGTTCGTCAGTGGCAAGAGCTCTTCTATGATAGGCGCTATGCTGCTACAGAATTTTCCATGACTCCGGATTTTGTAAAATTGGCCGAAGCATATGGGGCCAAAGGTTTTAGAGCGACTAAGCCCGAAGAGGTGGAAGATACATTAAGGAAAGGTTTAGAGACGGATTGTCTTACCATTATGGAGTTTGCAATTGCAAGAGAGGAAGGTGTATTCCCTATGGTGCCAGCTGGTAAGGCAACAACAGAGATGCTTCTTGTATAGCCAACAGTGATTAAGGCTAGGCCTGTGACCAGCAGGCCTTTAAAATTAATAAAGTCAGGAGTTTTAGCCCATGAAACATACCCTTTCTGTACTGGTAGAGAATGAACCTGGAGCCCTTTCTCGTATAACCGGGCTTTTCAGTGGCAGGGGTTTTAATATCGAAAGCCTTTGTGTTGCTCCAACCTTGGACCAGACTATGTCTCATCTCACATTGGTTACTTCTGGAGACGAATTCATTATTGAACAAATCATAAAACAACTCAACCGCCTAGTAGATGTGTACAAGGTTGTGGATGTCAGCGAAGGTGAATTTGTAGAAAGAGAGATGGCCCTTATCAAGGTCAAGGCAGAGGATGAGACTAGGGCAGAAGTGCTCAGGATGTGTGACATTTTCAGATGCAAGGTAGTGGATGTAAGCCCTAGGACTTATACTATCGAAGTAACAGGTCCCGAATCAAAGTTGAAGGCAGTTATGGAGCTGTTAAAGCCAATAGGGATAAAAGAGATAACTAGGACAGGAACGATTGCCATACAGCGTGAAAAGAAGACAGTATAAGGAAACGGAGTCAAAGATGAAGATATATTATGATAAAGACGTTAAGAAGGGTATCCTTGATGGGAAGACCATAGCTGTCATAGGTTATGGAAGCCAAGGTCATGCCCATGCGCAAAACCTTAGGGATAGTGGACTCAATGTAGTTGTTGGTCAGAGGCCAGGTTCTGCCAATTATGACTTGGCTGTAAAACACGGATTTGAACCAATTTCCGCTGCAGATGCAGCTAAAAAGGCGGATTTGATAATGATCTTGGTTCCAGATCATGTTCAGGCAGATCTCTATAAAGATGCAATAGAGCCCAACCTAGAGCCTGGAAACATGCTTTTGTTTTCTCACGGCTTCAACATACACTTTGGCCAAATTGTTGCCCCAAAGGATGTGGATGTAGCCATGGTAGCCCCCAAGGGTCCTGGTCATCTTGTAAGACGCGAGTATGAGATAGGCCGAGGGGTTCCTTGTCTTGTGGCTGTTGAACAAGATTCATCGGGAATGGCCTTAGATTTTGCCTTGGGTTATGCCCAAGGGATTGGTGGTACCAGGGCAGGTGTAATTGAAACTACATTTAAGGAAGAGACAGAGACAGACCTTTTTGGTGAACAGTGTGTCCTCTGCGGTGGTGTTAGTGAACTTATTAAGGCAGGTTTTGAGACCCTTGTAGAGGCAGGTTACCAGCCAGAGATTGCCTACTTCGAATGCTGTCACGAACTCAAGCTCATAGTGGATCTCATCTATGAAGGTGGTCTGTCCCGTATGAGGTATTCTATTAGCGATACTGCCGAATATGGTGACTTGACAAGGGGGAAAAGGGTTATAACACAAGAGACCAGGGAGGAGATGAAACGTATACTAGACGAGATACAGTCAGGTAATTTTGCTAAGGAGTGGCTCCTTGAAAATAGGGTAAACCGTCCTGTTTTTAATGCACTTAGAAAGAGAGAGCGTGAGCATATGTTGGAGCAGGTTGGAGAACGCTTGAGAGAGATGATGAGCTGGCTCAAGAAATAAATGTCAAGTGATGCATAGTATCCGAGTACCCGTGGCCAAGGAGGGCATTCCGTTTATAGGCATGTCTGCCTTGGCTACAGTTGTTTTGGCAGTGTTGCAGCTCAAGATTGCAGCACTTTTATGTTTGGCGTTTACTGGATTTATTCTTTATTTTTTTAGGGACCCTGAAAGGATTGTCCCAACAGGTGCAGATTTGATTACTTCACCTGCTGATGGTAAGGTTATTGAAATAGTAAGGGATCAAGAGCCATATTTTTCTGGAGATCCCTCTATTAGGATCAGTATTTTTATGAATGTTTTTAACTGTCATGTAAATAGGGCTCCTATTCATGGACGGATCATCGATATAAGATATAGAGAAGGTCGTTTTCTGTCTGCCAACATGAAAAGGGCCATGCTTGAAAACGAACAGGCAGCTATCCTTCTAGAGGATCCTAAGGGACGTAAGGTTACAGTGGTGCAGGTGGCTGGTCTTATTGCGAGGAGAATAGTCTGCTGGGCAGAATCTGGTGACGAGCTGCAGATGGGGCAGCGTTATGGCATGATACGGTTTGGATCAAGGCTTGATGTTTATTTGCCTGAGGATACTAAAGTTATAGTGGAACGAGGCCAGTACGTGGTGGCCGGTCAAAGTATTTTGGGCAAAATGGAGAGTGCCTAAATGACAAATGCAGCAGACAATAAACAGTTTAAAAACCCAAAGAAAAGGGCATATATTTTGCCGAATCTGTTAACCAGTATTAGTCTTTTCGCTGGCTTTTATTCCCTGGTTTCTAGCATAGATGGCAACTTTCTTGCTGCGGCTTGGGCCATCCTTGTCTCTGGCATATTTGATGGGCTTGATGGTAGGGTCGCGAGGATTACAGGCACGACTAGCAAATTTGGCCTAGAGTACGACTCCCTTGCAGATCTTGTGGCATTCGGTGTGGCGCCTGGAGTGCTGGCCTTTACTTGGGGACTGAGAAGCTTTGGACGATTGGGGTGGTTGGCGGCCTTTTTATATGTGGCAACCACAGCATTGAGACTCGCGAGATTTAATACTATTGGTTCTTCAGGCCCTGGTTCCAAAAGTTTTTTTTTGGGGCTCCCATGTCCTTCGGCAGCAGCTATGGTAGCGACAACGGTGTTAATGTGTAATCATTTTGGGATCGGGGGCCCTGTCCATCACTATGGGCTGTTAATAATGATTTATGCCCTGTCTTTTTTTATGGTAAGCAATGTGCGTTACTTTAGCTTCAAAGAGATGCAATGGCTTAACCAGCATCCATTTCGAGGTCTGGTGGCAGTGTTGCTAACCATGGTTGTCATAGCCATTGAGCCAAAGGTTACCCTTTTTGTACTATTCCTATTCTATTGTTTGTCTGGACCTCTGCTACATCCCCTAGGTACATTGTTGTCTAGGGGAAGCAAACAGACGGACAAGGCATCTGCAAAATAGTAGAGGACACGAAAAGGGGGTAATCTGATGAGCACATCGGCCCAAAAAAATACAGATAGTAACAGGATAATAATATTTGATACAACCCTTAGGGATGGAGAACAGTCTCCTGGTGTTGCATTAAATATGCAGGATAAGCTTCAGATAGGGCGTCAGCTCGAGAAACTTGGTGTTGATGTCTTGGAGGCCGGCTTTCCAATAGCATCACCTGGAGATTTTGAAGGTGTGAAGACGTTGGCAAGGGAACTTCAGGGGTTGCAGGTAGCTGCCCTTGCAAGGGCCACGCAAAAGGATATAGATACGGCCTGGGAAGCTATCAAAGAAGGGGCCGATCCTAGGATTCATACCTTTCTTGCCACTTCTGACATACATCTAAAATACAAGCTCAGGAAAACCAGGGAGCAAGTGCTTGAAATGGCTGGAGAGGCTGTAAGGTATGCATCCCAATATACCTCAAATGTAGAATTTTCTGCAGAAGATGCCAGCAGAACCGATCTGGACTTCCTTTGCCAGGTTTTTGAGAGGGTAATAGATTGCGGAGCAACAACGGTAAATTTCCCAGACACGGTTGGTTATGCCATTCCTTGGGATTTCGGCCGTATGATCAAATATGTAATGGATAATACTGCCAACATTCATAAGGCGGTTCTTAGTGTGCATTGCCATAATGATCTTGGCCTTGCTACTGCCAATGTCCTGTCTGCAATCAATGCTGGTGCCAGGCAGGTAGAATGTACTATTAATGGAATTGGGGAGAGGGCAGGCAATACTGCTATGGAAGAGGTAGTAATGGCTATCCGTACCAGGCATGATTTGTTGCCCTTTGAAACCAATATAAATACAAAACATATTGCCGCTACGAGTCGCATGGTTAGCATGCTTACAGGAATGGTTGTGCAGCCCAACAAGGCTATAGTTGGAGCAAATGCGTTTGCCCACGAATCTGGTATCCATCAAGATGGTGTTCTTAAGGAAAGAACAACTTATGAAATAATGGATCCCAGGGACATTGGGCTTTCATCAGGAAGTCTTGTCCTTGGTAAGCATTCTGGCAGACATGCCCTTAAGGCAAAGCTGGAAGAGATGGGCTATGAATTGTCAGAAGAGGAACTGGGCCGGGTTTTCGACAGGTTCAAAGAGCTTGCAGACAAAAAGAAAGAGATTTTCCCGGAGGATCTCGAGGCCATAGTGGCAGAAGAAATCTTAAGAATTCCTGAAAAATATAAGCTTACCTATCTTCACGTAGCAGGAGGCAGTGGGATACGGCCAACTGCAACTGTAGGAATAGAAATAGATGGCAAGGAAAAGGTGGCGGTTTCCATTGGAGCAGGGCCTATTGATGCGGCATTTAATGCCGTTTCAAAGATTGTGCAGACCAAAAGCACCCTGTTGAGATTTACTGTCAATTCCATTACAGGAGGAACTGATGCTCAGGGCGAGGTGACTGTGCGACTTCAGGAGGGAGGCAAGGTAGTTACTGGGCAGGGGGCAGATCCGGATATCATTACTGCCAGTGTTAGGGCATATCTTACTGCCCTTAATCGTTTGGCTTACAAATAGTTTTTCACATCTTTAAGATACTGACACGTTATATACGTGCAAATTAAGATTTAAGGGGTTTTTTTATGAGTCGACCCATGACTATTGCTGAGAAAATTTTGGCTGATCATGCCGGGCTTGATTATGTTGAGCCGGGTCAGCTTATCGAGGTTGATGTGGATGTTGCCTTGGGCAATGATATTACGGCCCCAATAGCTATTGAGATATTTAAGAAGACAGGGGTGAAAGAGGTCTTTGACCGGGCGAAGATAGCTCTTATTGCAGATCATTTTACTCCAAATAAAGACATAAAAAGCGCAGAACAGGTAAGGTTACTTAGAGAGTTTTCCGAAGAGCATGCCATTGTGCACTTTTATGAAGGTGGCGATGTTGGGGTGGAACACTGTCTCTTGCCTGAAAAAGGTATAGTGTTACCTGGAGATGTGGTAATTGGAGCAGATAGCCATACCTGTACCTATGGTGCCCTTGGAGCATTCGCTACAGGAGTTGGCAGTACAGATTTGGCAGCGGCTATGATTACCGGAAAGACTTGGTTCAAGGTGCCTGAAAGCATAAAACTTGTATATAGTGGCCAGCTTCAGCCTTGGGTAAGTGGAAAGGACCTTATACTTTATACCATAGGTGATATTGGTGTGGATGGCGCATTATACATGGCAATGGAATTTACAGGGCCTGTAATCGAAAGTATGCCTATGGCAGAAAGAATGACCATGTCAAACATGGCCATAGAGGCAGGGGGGAAGGCAGGCCTTATTAATCCTGATGAGGAGACTAGGCAATATGTGGAGCCTCGTGCCAAACGGGAATATAGGTTTTTTCAAAGTGACAGTGATGCCACTTATAAAAAGGTAATAGAGTATGACTGTACCGAGATAGAGCCACAGATAGCATTTCCACATCTGCCTGAGAATACAGTCGGTATATCTGAGGTGGGTACAGTGGAGTTGAATCAGGTTGTTATAGGTTCCTGCACCAACGGCAGGATTGAGGACCTTGCAGTTGCTGCCAATATCCTGAAAGGGAAGAAGGTTGCCAAAGGCTTGAGGCTTATCATCCTTCCTGCTACTCCACGGGTTTGGGCAGATGCCTTGGCTCAGGGATACTTGAAGATATTTTCAGATGCAGGCGCTATAATTGGTCCGCCTACCTGTGGGCCTTGTCTTGGTGGACATATGGGGATATTGGCTAAGGGTGAGAAGGCTCTTTCTACAACAAATAGAAACTTTGTTGGAAGGATGGGACATCCTGAAAGCGAGGTCTATTTGGCCAGTCCAGCTATTGCAGCGGCCAGTGCGGTGCTTGGACGTATTGGAAGTCCAACCGAGTTATAAAAATTTGCAAAAGAGGACCGTTACATGAAACTTAGAGGAAGAGTTTGGAAGTTTGGGAAGAATATAGATACGGATGCCATTATACCTGCAAGATATCTTAATACATCCGATCCAGAGGAACTCGCCAAACATTGTATGGAAGATGCCGATCCTGAGTTCCCCAATAAGGTGCGGAAAGGGGATATAATAGTTGCTGATAGCAACTTTGGATGTGGCTCTTCGAGAGAACATGCTCCTATAGCCTTGAAGGCGGCAGGAGTTGCCTGTGTAATAGCTCCAAGTTTTGCCCGGATTTTTTATAGAAATGCCTTTAACATGGGACTCCCGATTTTTGAGTGCGAGCAGGCTCCAAGGCTTATAGAAGAAGGACATGAGCTAGAGGTTGATGCAAATACTGGTGAAATCGTAGATCTTACTACAGGCGAGTCCATGAAGGCTCAACCCATTCCTCCATTTATGCAGGAGCTTATCAGGGATGGGGGGCTAATTTCTCATATAATGAAGAAAATAAAAAAGTAGCTAATCTTAATTTTTAAGGAGAACAGAGATGACCAAATACAAGATTGCAGTAATCCCTGGAGATGGAACTGGTCCGGAGGTTATTAGAGAAGGGGTGAAAGTTTTAGAGGCAGCAGCTAAGAGATTTGGCTTTGAGTTAGATATGACGTGGTACGATTATGGTGGAGACAGGTATCTAAGGACTGGAGAAGTTTTGCCTGATGGTGCTGTTGAAGATCTTAGGCAGTATCGAGCCATTTATCTTGGCGCTATAGGCCACCCGGATGTTAAGCCTGGAATATTGGAAAAGGGCATACTATTGGCCCTTAGGTTTGCTCTCGATCAGTATGTAAATCTAAGACCGGTTATTCTCTATCCTGGAGTAGAGACACCTTTAAAGGACAAGGGCCCTGAGGACATAGATTTCGTAGTTGTAAGAGAAAATACAGAAGGGCTTTATGCAGGTGCAGGAGGTGTTCTCAAAAAAGGGACTCCTGACGAGGTTGCGGTGCAGGAATCTATTAATACGAGAAAAGGAGTCGAGAGGTGCATTCGATTTGCCTATGAATACTGCAGGAAAAGGAATAAGAAAAAGACCCTTACCCTTTGTGGAAAGACGAATGTTTTGACCTATGCCTTTGACCTTTGGGAAAGGGCCTTTTATGAGGTGGGAGAAGAGTATCCAGATATCAAAAAGGACTATGCCCATGTAGATGCGACATGTATGTGGATGGTGAAAAATCCAGAATGGTTTGATGTTATTGTGACCGACAACATGTTTGGCGACATTATTACCGATCTTGGCGCCATGATACAGGGAGGGATGGGAATTGCTGCAGGAGGAAATATTAATCCAGAAGGAGTGTCGATGTTTGAGCCAATTGGTGGCTCGGCCCCAAAATATACTGGGAAAAACGTTATCAATCCATTAGCTGCCATATGTGCTGGCCAGATGATGCTGGATTATCTTGGTGAAGAAGAGGCTGCAAAGGCGGTGGAAGAGGCTGTAAAGACGGTTGTCAGTAAACATCTTAAAAGCCTTTCTGCAGGGAAGATGGGATATACTACTACTGAGGTTGGTGACTTGGTTGCTGATTACGTTAAGGGTTAACAAGGAGAGAGCTAGGTTATGAGCAAAGAGTATTCGGTAGCGGTAGTAGGTGCTACGGGTGCCGTAGGTAAAACCATGATAAAGGTGCTGGATGAGCGCGATTTTCCCATAAGACAGATAAAATTTCTTGCTTCGGAAAGATCGGAAGGGAAAAAGATGCGTTTTAAAGGTGAAGAAATAGTGGTGCAAAAGTTAAGCCATGACTCGTTTGATGATGTTGATATTGCCCTCTTTTCTGCAGGGGCATCAAGGAGTCTTGAATTTGCTCCATCTGCTGCCAAGGCGGGTGCTGTTGTCATAGATAACTCTAGTGCTTGGCGCATGGATCCTGATGTACCTCTGGTGGTGCCGGAAGTAAATCCACATGCCATAGCCCAATATAAGTCCAAGGGCATTATTGCCAATCCAAACTGTTCCACCATTCAGATGGTTGTCGCCTTGAAGCCCCTTTATGATTACTCAAAAATCAGACGCATAGTTGTTTCTACTTATCAGGCTGTTTCTGGGACCGGACAAAAGGCTATTGACGAACTAGAAGAAGAAATTAAGCAGTGGGTGATAAAGGGGTGTGGCAATGAACCAGGAAAGTCCAAAGGATACGTGGGAGAATATGAATATAAAGCCTACCCACATCAGATAGCCTTTAACTGTTTACCTCATATAGATGTCTTTTTAGATAATGGATATACTAAAGAAGAGATGAAAATGGTCAACGAAACCAGGAAAATTTTGGAGGACGATTCCATAATGGTTTCGGCCACATGTGTCAGAGTGCCGGTCTTTTATGGCCATTCTGAATCGGTAAATGTACAGTTTGAATCATCGATAGATGTTGAAAAGATAAGAGAGCTTTTGGAATCTGCTCCAGGGGTAACGGTTTTGGATGATCCGGCAGAGGCTATCTATCCAATGGCAATAGAAGCAGAAGGCAAAGATGACACTTTTGTTGGCAGGATAAGAAGGGATATCTCACAAGAAAATGGGATAGATATGTGGATAGTAGCAGACAACATAAGAAAGGGGGCTGCTACCAACGCAGTCCAGATAGCCGAAAGGCTTATAGAGTCGTATTTATGATTCTCAAGGGGACCCTTTCAAGGGTCCTTTTTTATTTCCTATTTTTTTCTGAAAATATTTTAGATGGAGGCCCCTATGAGCATCATTTCAGAACTTTTTGGAAAATCGCCCTTCGGGGCCTTGGTAGAACATGCTAAAAAAGTTCACGAATGTGTTGAGATGATAAAGCCTCTTATGGAGGCTCTAAGTCATGAAAATTATATTCTTTTAAGAGATCTTCATAACAAGGTATCAAAACTCGAATACGAGGCAGATAAAATAAAACGTGAAGTTAGAGGACTTCTTTCCAGGAGGCTTTTTCTACCTGTCGATAAGATAGATCTAGAGAATTTTTTGAGATGTCAAGACAAGATTGCCGATTATACTGAGGACTTCTCTGTAATTCTTACTATTAGAAATACCAGGATTCATCCAAGCCTGATTGATAAATTTTTTAAATTAGTAGATCAGGTTTTCCAGGTAACAGGTACTCTTCTTACTGCTGCAGTTGAACTTCAGAATTTAGCAGAGGTCTCTTTTGGAGGGGCAGAGTCTAGGAAGGTGTTAAAGTGGCTTGATGGGCTTGGAGAAGAAGAATGGAAAGCCGACCGTATCGCCAGGGACCTTTCAAGGGATATATATAAGCTGGAAAATGAAGTAGATACCATGACCATCATTTTTTATGAAAAGATGATCCTTACCCTTGGTCAGATTGCCAATGAAGCTGAAAATGCAGGAGACATGCTGCGCAACATGCTTATTAGGTGACGGTTAAGCATCTGTTGTACTAGAAAGTATGGTTTTGAGGTAGAGAGAATGGAGTCTGTTATCATAGGTGTTACAGCTCTGCTGGGTTTGTATATGGCCTGGAATATAGGGGCTAACGACGTTGCGAATTCTATGGCTGATGCTGTAGGGTCCAAGGCATTATCAGTGAAGAATGCGGTTATATTGGCTGGAATCTGTGAGTTCGCTGGAGCTGTCCTTGTAGGGGCGCCTGTTACGGATACTGTTAGAAAAGGTATTGTGAGCCCTGACAGTTTTCTTTCTATACCAGGAATAACTCCAGAACAGGCCGCTGCGCTATTTGTTATTGGAATGACTTCCGCCCTTCTTTCTGCGGCTATATGGTTGAATGTGTCGTCATTTATGGGGCTACCAGTTTCTACAACTCATTCAATAGTTGGAGCGGTTGCGGGTTTTGGTATAGCTGCTGCTGGATGGCATTCAGTACAATGGGGTAAGATGACGCAGATAGTGCTTAGCTGGTTTGTTTCACCCATAGCAGGCGGCATAATGGCTTTCTGGGTTTTTAAGTTTATATCAAAGGCCATCTTGGGGCAGGATAGACCTGCCAAGGCTGCCATTAAGTATGCTCCTTATCTTGTGGCTGCAGTTACTGCATCCGTGGTGCTTGCAACCATTTACAAAGGGCTTAAACATGTCATAGGTCATATTTCTTGGTTAACGCCTGAAGTATCTATATACATAACAATCTGTTTGAGTATGATATCCTGGTTTATTTCTAGACAATGGTTAAGGATAAGGCTTACTGGCAAGGAAAAGCTTCCGGTTGACCAGCAGCTTGATCTTGTAGAGCAGGTATTTGTCCCACTTGTAATTATTACCTCGTGTTCCGTGGCTTTTGCCCATGGAGCAAATGATGTTGCAAACTCTGTAGGTCCGTTGGCTGCGGTTGTTAGGGTCATTCAAACAGGACATGTGGTGCAGAAGGTTGGAGTGCCGTTTTGGGTGCTTGTCCTTGGAGGAGGTGGTATTGTGCTTGGTCTTGCTTCCTTTGGCTACAGGGTCATGTACACAGTGGGTATGAAGATTACAGAGATTACACCATCACGCGGTGTGGCTGCAGATTTGGCGGCTACGGCAACAGTGTTGGTTTGCACAAGGCTTAAGCTTCCCATTTCCACTACTCACACCCTTGTAGGTGCCATTTTAGGTATAGGTTTGGCTCGAGGGTTAGCTGGTATAAACAGGGATGTTGCAAACAAGATATTTGGCGCTTGGTTTATAACCGTACCAGCGGCTGCTGTTCTTTGTGTAGTTTTATTTTTTTTGGGAAAGATGTACCTTTTTGATTTCCTGACCCAAATTTGCACAAGATAAAGGATTATGCTGAAATTGACTTATACATTTACCAAGTGACAGGCCACTTTTTGCTTTCCGTTAACTCTTCGTAATTCAGGGGCCTTTTCCGAGCAGATATTTTGGGCCCACTTACATCTGTCTCTAAAGGCACAACCTTGGGGGATTTCGTGTAGGGCTGGTACACGTCCTGGGATAGAAGATAGCCGCCTTTTGCTCATCTTATCTTTCCCATAGGGAACAGAGGCGATGAGCCCCTTGGTATAAGGATGCAAAGGAGAGTTAAATAACTCTCTAGCAGGGGCATCTTCTACTATCGAACCTGCATACATGACCAAAACCCTTTGGGCTATTTGGGCAACGACTCCTAGATTATGAGTAATAAGAACAAGCGCCAAATCCATTTCGGTGCTCAGAAGACAGATTAGTTCAAGGATCTGGGCCTGAACCGTTACATCCAAAGCAGTAGTGGGTTCATCTGCTATAAGTAATCTCGGATTGCAAGATAAGGCCATGGCTATCATGACCCTTTGTCTGAGCCCTCCAGAAAGTTGATGGGGATACTGATTATATAAGAGATTGGGATTAGGAATACCTACATTGGTCATGACAGAAAGGGCTAAATCAATGGCCTCTTTTTTAGGGATAGGCTTGTGGACACGTATGGCTTCCACAATTTGGAAACCTATAGATAAGACTGGATTGAGAGCAGTCATTGGTTCCTGAAAAACCATGGCGATCTGATGGCCCCTGATTTTTCTCATTTCTTCTTGGGCCAGGGAAAGTATATTGATCTTATCAAAAAAGATACCACCTGAAATAGAAAACTGATCTTCTGGCAAAAGCCTCAATATGCTAAATGCCGTCATTGTCTTGCCACAACCAGATTCTCCAACAAGACATACCCTTTGGCCCTGGTCTACAGAAAATGAAACGCCCCTTACAGGATGCAAGGGGCGTTTCTTGTCTTTAATGGTGACTTTTAGGTTGTCAACTTCAAGGAGTGTTGTTTCCTGGTTATTATTCACGGTTTTTTATTAACAATGTTGCCGGATCTAAAAAGACATCTTCTGCTGCAGTTTTGTCTGCTTGCCCTTTTATAACCATTACATTAATTCTGCCCTTTACTGCCTTGAGTCCGATAAGGGCTTCAAACAGGTCTGAAAGGGAATCAATAGAGGCAGGGATTTGACCTGGCTCTAGGACGTCATCGGGTCTTACTGTTATGGCATACCAGATAGGAAATCCCATTTCTCTTGCAAGTATTTTCATCTCAGCAAGGGTTTCTCGACTTTCGTCAGTAATTGGAAGGCCATCAATAATAACGAGTTGAGGAAAGAAAATTCCTTGTTCTGTCAGGTCATTAAGTCTCTCTTCAAGCTTCGCCACCGAAAAGTCGTCCACGTTAAAGGTCATGATAAAGCGATGTGGCAATATGGTATCCCAGAGCTCTGAAGTGTTTTTAAGCTCATACTCTGTTGATATGTTGTGAAAGACCTCCTCATACCACAGGCAAACCTTTCTGACAGGTTGGGTGAGGCTTACATGAAGCACATTTCTTTCGCGAAGAAGATTGCTAAGGGCAAGTTGTACAAGAAAGGCAGTCTTACCTACGCCTGCTTTAGCAAGTACTGCCCCAAATTCCCCTTCCCCTAAGGGCTCTTTGTCATCGGTACCAAGTATTCGCAAGGGGTTTCTTAAAATAAGATCTCTCTTCAACATGGCAATTGACCTTTCCTTGAGATATACGACATTATCTGTATCTTTGCAGCAAGCCGTGCCGCTCTGTTTCCTTTTTAGTCTTGGGTTCATTCATTTAGGCAGCCTTTTTGTTTTTTTCCTGCGCCTTTTTTACAAGTTCGTCTGCAAGACTTTTGGGAACCTGGCGATAGCATGAAAATTCCATTGTAAACTGTGCCTTCCCTTGGGTAATAGAACGAAGGTCTGTAGAATAGCCGAACATTTCCGAAAGAGGGACCTCTGCCTCTATAACGCAGGTGTCTCCTTCGTCTTGGGCTCCGAGTATCATGCCTCTTCTCTGGTTCAATGTTCCCATTACAGCACCTTGGAATTCTGATGGTGTCTCTACAGCCACCTTCATTATCGGTTCAAGAATGGCCGGTTTGGCCTTTTTAAACCCCTCTTTAAAGGCGCCTCTTGCAGCTGCTTGAAAGGCGGTATCTGAAGAGTCAACTGAGTGGGCCTGGCCGTCATTGATTACAACTCGTACACCTGTAACAGGGAAGCCAAGCAGTTGGCCTTTTTCCATGGCACTCTTGAAGCCTTTTTCTACAGAGGAGATAAACTCGGTAGGGATTGCACCTCCAACTATCTTGTTGACAAACTCAAATTCCCCATCAAAAGGTTCCATATAACCAGCAACACGGCCATATTGACCGGCACCGCCTGTCTGTTTTTTATGGGTGTAATTAAATTCCGCTTTTTGAGTAATGGTTTCTCGGTAGGCCACTTGAGGAGCGCCTGTATGAACAATGGCATTGTATTCCCTTTTCATCCTTTCGATGTAAACCTCGAGATGAAGTTCTCCCATTCCCGAAATAATAGTATCACCTGTCTCATGATCAACCCTGACCCTAAAGGTTGGGTCCTCTTTTGCAAATCGTGACAGGGCCTTGGACATATTTTGCTGACTTTTGTTGTCTTCTGGTACAATAGCGAGGGAGATAACAGGTTCTGGCACGTGCATGGATGTCATGCTGTAACGGATGCCTGGTGATGTGAATGTGTCTCCAGAGGCACAATCGATACCAAAAAGTGCCCCTATATAGCCTGCGGGGATTTCTTCTATGTCTTCCATCTGATTGGCATGCATCCTTACAACACGTCCAACCTTCACCTTTTTGCCAGTTCTCGAGTTGACTATAAAGTCTCCCTTTCTAAGGGTTCCTTGATAAACCCTGATGTATGTGAGCTGTCCATAACGTCCCTCTTCCAGTTTGAATGCCAGGGATACAAGTGGAGCATCAGGATCTGGCCTCAAAATGACTTCCTTTTCATCATTTTCAAGATCAAGGGCAACATTTTGTACCTCGCCTGGATGAGGTAAGTACCATGTTACAGCGTCAAGGAGAGGTTGCACCCCCTTGTTTTTGTAGGCAGAACCCATAAAAACAGGGGTGAGTTCCCTTTTGAGAGTTCCAATTCTGATAGCGTCTATTAAAAGCTGTTCAGGAATTGTTCCTTCAAGGGCCGCTTCCATCAGATCTTCAGAGAACATAGAAGCCGCATCAATCAGCTCTTCACGTCTGTTTTCTGCTTCTTCCACAAGCTCTGCTGGTATATCGTCAATCCGGACCTGTTCACCTTGCTGACCCTCAAAATATATGGCCTTCATCTTTACAAGATCAACCACACCTTTGAAATCGTTTTCAAGACCAATGGGTATCTGCATGGCAACTGCATTGTGGTGCAGTTTTTCTTTGAGTTGTTCCACCACCTTGAAAGGATTTGCTCCGCTCCTATCGCATTTGTTGACAAAGGCTATGCATGGAACCTTGTAACGGGCCATTTGGCGATCAACTGTGATGGACTGAGACTGAACACCACCTACTGAGCAAAGCACCAATACTCCTCCATCAAGTACTCTCAAGGCCCTTTCTACTTCGATGGTAAAATCCACATGGCCGGGAGTATCGATAATATTTATTTCATGACCGTTCCATTCGCAGTAAGTAGCAGCAGAGGTGATGGTAATGCCACGCTCTTTCTCAAGTTCCATAAAATCCATGGTTGCACCAACGCCATCTTTTCCTTTAACATCATGGATGGCGTGAATCCTATTAGTGTAGTAAAGGATTCTTTCTGTCAGAGTGGTCTTGCCAGCGTCAATATGTGCGCTAATACCTATGTTCCTAACTTTCTGCGGATCTTTCTTCATTTTTTTTACCTCTTACACTTATAAGACAAAATTATTTCTTAAGACCTTTATTAATAGGCCCTTTGATTGCCCTCTAAAGCATATGTAAATCAGTTGATTTTGATGTGGACGAACCAAATCTATAAGATTTCTAACGTCGGAAGACTTTAGAGGCTTGCCTATCTAACTGCTTGAAGGCAGTTTGTCAAGGCCAATAATTTAGATTAATTATTCTTGGATCTTTAATTTATCTATTGATTGATAATTATTCCTGTCCATGAAGTCAACTATTCCCTGTAGGATTTTTTCACTTGACTTAGGCTCAACGAGAGTTGCTGTACCTATTTGAATGGCCTTTGCCCCGGCCATAAAAAATTCTATTGCGTCCTGCCAAGTAGCAATACCTCCGATACCTATCACAGGCAGGGATGTGGTTCTAGCCACTTGCCATACCATTCTTAGGGCTACAGGCTTTATGGCTGGGCCGGAAAGCCCTCCAAAGGTGTTACCAAGAACCGGACGTTTTTTTTGTATATCGATTGCCATGCCAAGCAGGGTATTTATTAATGATATGGCATCAGCACCTGCTTCTTCTACTGCAAGGGCTATCTCACAGATGTCAGTAACGTTTGGCGACAATTTTATGATTACTGGTAGGGTACATGCTCTTTTAACGGCCCTTGTGACCTGAGCAGCCGTCTCTGGGCTTGTCCCAAAGGCCACGCCCCCCTCTTTTACATTTGGGCATGATATGTTGACTTCTAAGGCAGCAATTCCTTCCAAGGAATCGAGCTCCTGAGCCATCCTTTCATATTCTTCAATGCTGTTGCCCAAGATATTTACAATTGTGGTAATCTTGTGTTCTTTAAGCCATTTGATTTTTTCTTTCTTAAAATCCTTAATACCGATATTTTCTAAGCCAATGGCATTTAGCAGCCCACAGGGGGTTTCATGAATCCTCGGAGGAGGATTCCCTTTTCTCGGCTCAAGAGAAATACCTTTGACAACTATACCTCCAAGCCTTTTTAGATCGACAAGATCTGAAAGTTCAATACCGTATCCGCAGGTTCCGGATGCCAAGAGGACTGGGTTCTTTAGGACAAGACCACCAATGTTCACCTGAAGTTTTATTGTCTTGGATTCCAAATTTATCTTAGGCATGATCTAGTCCCACGACAGCATGTATGCATCAAAACAGGGCCCATCCTTACAAACATGTAAATATCCATTTTTTGCCTTAACCGCACAACCAAGACACAGGCCACTTCCGCAGGCCATGATTGTTTCTAATGAAACTTGGCATCCAACTTTGTGTGCTTCACAAAGATGATAAACGGCGCGAAGCATTGGCATAGGGCCACAGGCAACAACAGTCACATTAGCTTTGGCGTCACTCTCAAGGCTTACAAGAAGTCTGTCCAAGACTTCTGTCACAAGTCCTCTGTTCCCAAAACTTCCGTCTTCTGTTGAGATCAGAATCTCAAGACCTGTTTTCTTAAAGGGTTCAAGTCGTAGAAGCTGACTTTTGGTCACGGCACCAAGTATCAGTACTCCTTTTCTTCCTGCCAATTCCTGGGCAAGAAAGAGTAGAGGGGCAACCCCGAGCCCTCCGCCTACCATTATAGGAATTTCGTGTTCTCTTATCTTGAAACCTGTTCCAAGAGGTCCAAGGACGTGTACCCGTTGTCCTTTGACTTGCATAGAAAGTGCTTTTGTCCCCCTGCCAACTATCCTGTAAAGAAACTCAAGTTGGCCGGTCTCCCTATCTGTTTTATGGATGGACAGGGGACGTCTTAGCAACGGATCAAAGCTATCAATGAGTCCTGATTTTAGCATACAAAACTGGCCAGGTCTTGCTTCTTTGATGATATCAGGACAATAGGCCCTCATGAGGAAGATGTCTGGCCTGATCTCGATATTTTCTTCTATCCTTGCATCTATGTCAAATCTCTTGGAATTCATGTTAGCCAACAGTCAAAAGGGACGCGGTTGTAGAAGAAAAAAGTATTATGGAGATGGCGGCGTTTAATCTGAAAAATGCAAGGTTCATTCTGCTAAGATCCTTGGGAGTTATTACCCGCCTTTGAAAAATTAATAGTATAAACACAATGGCCATCCCCAAGAAATAGATCCAGTTGAGCCTGGCCACCATGCCTGCAGCCATGAAAAGCACGAATGCCACAAGATGAAATATGCCTGAAATCCTGAAGGATCTTTCTAGCCCTAGCCATGCAGGAATGGAATGAAGTCCTTCTTTTCTGTCAAAATCAACGTCTTGACATGCATAGAGTATATCAAAGCCTGCAATCCAAAACATTACTCCAAGACTCAACAAGATTGGCAAAGGTTCTATGGAGTTTTTTACTGCAATCCAACCCGCGGTTGGTGTGATGCCTATCGAAAAGCCAAGGAACAGATGGCAAAGGGGAGTGAATCTTTTTGTATAAGAGTAAAATACCAAAAAAAACAGAATAAATGGAGATAGCTTAAAGGCCAAGGGCGTTAGATTCCAACATGCCAGGAAGTAGAGCGCTGCAGCAACTGTAACCATTATCCAGGCTTCTGTTTTTTTTACAAGGCCGCTTACAAGAGGTCTGGAGTTGGTTCGAGGATTTTTGGCATCAAAATGGAGATCGACTATCCTGTTTACTCCCATAGCAACGGTTCTGCCTCCAACCATAGCAACAAGTATCCATAGATTGGTTAACAAATCTGGTACACCACGAGCGGCAAGAAAGGCACCTACATATGCAAAGGGCAAGGCAAAGATAGTGTGTTCAAACTTGATCATATCAAGAAGGATCTTGATCTTTTGTATAAGGTCTTTATTGATGATTTGTTGACTCATTGCATTAAAATGAAAAAATCTTTTAAAGAAAGATTAGGCTGAACCACTTCCTTTTTCAAGGAATTTGGAATTAAAAGTTTTATGCTTGCCCTTTTTGTCCTTCAAGGTTGCGAAGTCCAAGGTTTGGTGCCTGCACCAAAGCCTCACCTTATCTCCTATGGAGAGTCCGAGCAGCTTTTGGGCATTGCCCATATTTACGGCTATTTCCACAAGACCAAAACTGTTGATGTAGCAAACAGGTTCCCCTTTAGAGACTGATGAAAAGGTGTGTCCAAAGGGGATGGTAACCCCTTTGTTATTTTTTGTATATAAGGCGATTTTTATGTCTTTGCTATCGCATCTTAGAGCAGTCAGGTCCTTAGAGGTTATACTGGTGCATGCGTTTCCAAACTTATCAAAATAGAGAATATGGCCTTTTATGATACCGTCTTGATGATTGGCATGAGGAAACTCTAGCCTTTTTATTGGTCTTTTTTGCGTAGTGCAGAAGTCTTCAGGCAAAACACCATTAGATATAAGGCCTGCTGCCGGTGAGAAGATGTCTCTGGCATGGAAAGTGTTACTGGTTTGGAGTGATATCCCAAATGGTTTTAAAGACTTGTACAAAAGTTCTTGGCTTATCTGATAGACTGTATAGGCATTATCAAGAACAAGGCCAAAGATGCCGTTGTCAGGGCCTATTAGATACCTGTTGCCACGTTGAACAATTATTGGTGCCCTTTCAGATCCGACTCCTGGATCTACTACAGCCAGGATAATAGCTTCGTCTGGAAAAGCTGGTAGAGAAGCCCACAGGTAGATTGCTGCCTGCAAGATATTGTGAGGACTTATCATATGGCTTATATCGATTATTAAGGCATCAGGATTTATCGATGCCATAACGGCTTTGCATATCCCAACATAGGGATCTTTATGCCCAAAATCTGATATAAAACCTATGATGCCCCTTTTTTTCATTTACCAATAAGATGGGGTTTCTATTGGGATAGTGCCGTCATCAGCATATTCTTCAATAAGTTTTTTCCACCAGTTTGGAAGGCAAAAAGAGGCCCGGTGGATGGATGGATTATAATAGCGGCCATTGAACTCACCTGATGGGGTTTCTATAGACAGGCCCTTGTCCATACTTCCTGCAACGAAAGCTATCTCACCCCCATATGTTGGCATAGGTGCAAGATAGACCTTTACGTTTGGCATTACATCGAGAAAGCGTTTTCTGATAAAAGGCATAACCTTGGGCATTGTGACAGGAAGCCCTGACTGTCTCACTACAATGCCGGATTCTGTCAGACAGTTGGCTAGATCTTGGTGAAAAGGTTTTTCAAAAAGTACTATGGCTGGCCCTATCGGGTCTGTAGAATCAAGTATTATTATATCGAATTTCTCACCCCTGGCCTTTGCATCTTTTATGTATTTTGCGCCATCTCCTATTACAAGGTCAACTCGAGGATCTTTCCAGTCACCACATATTTCAGGGATATATTTACGGCAGGCTACAATTACAGCCTCATCCAATTCCACCTGCACAACCCTTTCCACAGAGTTATATTTCAGCACTTCCCTTAAGACTCCACCGTCCCCTCCTCCTATGATCAAAACAGATTTGGTCGGTTTTGGCCTAGCCTGAATAGGTACATGAACCATCATTTCATGGTAGATAAACTCATCCACCACTGTGGTTTGTACTATACCATCGAGAACAAGCCCCTTGCCCCATTGAGGGTTGTCAAAAATTAGCAGACGTTGGAATGGAGTACGCTGCTCAAAAAGGGGTTCGATCTCATAACCATGGGAAAAACCTGGTCCGATTCGCTCAGACCACCAGTAGCGAGTCAAGTGTCCTCCATTTCAAGTAGTTGACCTCTGGTGAGTTCTATAACTTCTATATGACCTGGATTTAACGTAGATTTTAGGCTATCAAGTATTTTGTGGGCCTGATCTTGGTCTTTTGCAAAGATGTCCAAGGCTGCATATTCCCTTTCGGGCCACGTGTGAATGAGTATATGAATTGCAGGATTGGATGCGGTGGCAGAAACACCATATGGATCAAACTGATAGGCATTTATCTTGATTTCTTGGTTGCTGTTGCAGAGAGTACACGTTGAGGCTGCCTTCTCGAGTATGCTCCCAACCACATCTGCATTGGCCAAGGACGAAAAGGGAGTCTGCCACATCTCGACAAGCAGATGGGTCGATAGGCCACAGGTAAAGGAGCTGTTAAGCATTTCTGCCTTTTGATCGCATTGGCGGATTTCTTTTAAAACAGGAGTTGCAGTAGCCATAGGCAGCCTCCTTTTTTCCGGTCTGTTGAACAGTTCCGGTTTCCGTACTATATAAGAGTAGCTCTTTATCTCTCAGCCCAGAAAGGATGATACATATCTCTCTGAAACGGCGAAAAATCTAACCATTTTCACAGGTCATTGTCAATAAGTACAAGCAAAAAATTCGAAATGTATTCAAGATGACAAAGATATCGAATTTTTTAGGAATAGGAATTTCAATTTTTGATTAATTAATGGATTATGAAAATAGGCATAATTTCTGATACTCATGGTAGGCTTTCTGAAAAGGTTTTTGAGCATTTTAAAGGCGTGGAAGCTATTTTCCATGCTGGAGATATAGGTTCTATTTCTATAATAGAGGGGTTGAAGAAAATAGCGCCTGTACATGCAGTGTCAGGCAATATGGATAGAGGGAGCTTGGCAAAGCGCTTTCCCAAAACTAAATTGGTGGATCTCAATGGCTTTTGGATTTACATGATTCATGAACTCTTCCTGATTGATGTAGATCCAGATGCGGCTGGGATCAATTGTGTAATCTTTGGTCATACTCATACACCTCATATAGAGAAGAAGGAAGGAATATTATTTATAAATCCAGGTAGTGCCGGTGTTCCACGGCTGGGGCAAAGGCCAACAGTCATGGTCTGTCATATTAATGGCAAAGATATGCGTCCTATCCTTTTGGAACTTTGAAGCCCTTTGCTAGTAAACTATACACAGTCTCTAATGTTTTCTTCTCTGATGAGAACAACTCGAGACCGATTGTCCGGTTGATTTGTAAAGAGGCTGCCAATATCCTTCTTTTAGGTCTAGAATGGCATGCAATGTTATAGGCTTGGGCTTATTTATGGAAAAACAGAACAGATAAGAGAATGAATGAATCCATTTTGATAGAGAATAACGTTAAAGAGGCAAGACGGCTTTATGAAATCTATAAAAAAGATCTCATGTCAGACCCCGTTTTCATTTCCCTTCTTAAAAGTTACAGCTCTGAAATCCAAAAAAGCAACAAGCTTATGGAGCAGATGGGGCTTCCTGGTTTCTGTGCATACTGTGCAATTAACGTTCCCGGGGGAGGCTGCTGTGGCGAGCACATAGCAACTTGGTATGATCCTTTCTTGCTTCTTTTGAATATGTTGATGGGTGTAAGGATTCAGGACAAAAGCCCTTATGGAGATAGTTGCCGGTTTCTTGGGGAAAACGGTTGTACCTTAAAGGCCCGTTATCATTTTTGTGTAAATTATTTATGCCAGCACATATATAAAAGGTTTGATAAAAGGGATATCGAGCTCTTAAGGATTCAGTCTGGCAGGGAACTTTTTGCAGGCTGGAAGCTTGAGCTTTTTCTTAGGAACTATTTAAAAAAACATGACTAGTTTTAAAAATGCCAGAGGAAAAGCACGTATAAAGACGGTCGTATTTTGTCCAACCCAAATGGAGCTTATGGCAATATCTCCAGTCATTAAAGAGATGGGGATAAGGGGGTTTGTCTGTGGGGTTGGACCTGTTACAACTGCCTATAATATTACAAGATTTCTTGAAAAGGAATCGGTTTCCTTTGTTGTTCTTGCTGGGATAGGTGGTTCTTATCTCCAGAAACATTTGTATTCGGAAAGGATATTCGTTGCCCAAAGCGAGGTGTTGGCAGATTTTGGACGATGTGGCCCTGACCGAATCGAAGGGCTTGATATAGAGGGTGAATATATTTGTAAACACTTTTTTTTAATTCAGCAGAAAGAGGATCTGGCTAGGGCTATCTCCGGCAGCCAGGTATTGAAGCTGGCTCCAATGGCTACAGTATCTTGTTCTAGCGGGAGCATTAGGCGGGCAAATATGCTTGCTAGGCAATTTGGCGTAGAAATTGAGAATATGGAAGGGGCTGCCGCTGCTCTGATTTGTAGCCAATACGGTGTCAGGCTGATAGAGCTACGCACCGTTAGTAATCTGGCAGGAGATATTAACAAGTTAAATTGGAATATAAAAGGGGCCTTGGAGCTGCTTAGGGAAGGGATCAAACAAGTATCCCTTATCTTAAATTTGAAAGGCGGTAAGGTTGTATGAAAGATATTCGCCTAGGGATATCTCCTTGCCCAAATGATACCTTTATATTTTATCATCTTTTAGAAAAAGGAAATCTACCTTTTAAGATCACACCTGTCGTTAGGGATGTAGAAGAGCTGAATAGGCGGGTCTTGGATGATTCTTTAGATGTAAGCAAGGTCTCTTTTGCAGTAGCTGGCCGAGTATTAGATCGATATATTATTCTTTCTGCTGGAGGTGCATTAGGAAGGGGATGCGGACCTTTGATTCTTGCAAGAGGTCATATGTCCAGAGAAAAGTTGGCGAGATCCAGGATTGCCATTCCGGGGAAGAATACAACAGCGGCTCTTTTGTTACGGCTTTATATTCCGGAGGCGCAAAAGTTGACGGAAATGCCCTTCAGCGAAATTGTTGAAGCTATATGTTCTCGCAAGGTAGATGCAGGATGTGTCATACACGAGACCAGGTTTATCTATAAAGATTTTGGACTTGTTATGATTCAAGATCTTGGTAGCTGGTGGGAACAGATTACAGGCATGCCCATTCCTCTTGGCGGAATTATTGCAAGGAGGAGTCTGCAACATGACCAGCTTTTGATATTACAAGAATCTATTAGGCAAAGTATAAAATTTGCTAGGGAGAATTATGATGAAGTTTCAAAATTTATTGCTCAATATGCTCAAGAGCTTTCACCTGATGTACAAAGAAAACACATTGCTCTTTATGTAAACCATTATTCTTATGATCTTGGAGAAGAAGGGAGAGAGGCGGTAAGGGTTTTCTTTAAAAGGGCTGCTTCTGCCTGCTTGATTCCACCCCATCCACATGAGAATAGGATGTTTTTTAAGTAAATTTTAAAAGCATATTAATTTTCCACCTAAATGTGTTAGAGAGGATCATAGATAGATGACTTACAATTCCACAGTGTTCAATATGATATTAAGCGCAGGGCCAGTAGTCCAGTTGGTGCTTGTTCTCCTGGTTTTGATGTCGGTCCTGAGCTGGACAATAATTATTTTAAAGGCGCGTTTGTTTAAGAAGGCCTCGTCATTGGATGAAGAGTTCGAGCTTTTTTTTGCGGAAAGCAATAGCCTTTCTCAAGTGGCAAGTAAGGCAAGGAGAATGAAATATTCTCCAATGGCAAATGTATTTTCCATTGCCTATGAAGACTATAAAAAACTTCGAAGGGATGTGAAAATGGATAATGCTCCCCTTAATAGGGCTGCTTGGATAGACGTTCTATCAAGGAGCGTTTCAAAGGGGATACGACTTGAGATACAGGAGCTTGAAGCAGCCCTTCCTTTGCTTGCTACTATTGGTAACTCAGCGCCCTTCATAGGGCTTTTTGGCACTGTTTGGGGTATAATGAGGAGCTTTCACGATATAGGGCTCAAGGGAAGTGCGAGCCTTGCTACAGTAGCTCCAGGTATATCCGAGGCCCTTATTGCCACAGCTGTTGGATTGGCAGCAGCTATTCCTGCAGTGATTGCTTACAATATATTTATGAGTCATTCCAGGAGCAAGGAAGAGGACCTCCAGGCCTTTGGAGTAGATTTCCTTAACGAGGTGGAAAGGGACCTGCTAAGAAGAAAGTCGGTAAGCAGAAGCCATGATCATGATTGCATGGAGTAGGTGAGAGTGATGTCAATACCGTCGGATGGCAACAAGAGACTTCTTTCAGACATAAATGTTACGCCGTTGGTAGATGTGATGTTGGTTTTACTGATAATTTTTATGGTTACAGCTCCGATGATGACAAGAGGCATTGATGTCAAGCTCCCTGAGACAACAGCCAAGGTCTTGCCCCAGGAAAAGGCATATGCCCAAATAATAATTTCTAAAAAGGGTGAAATATTCTTAGATTCCCTGCTAGTGGATATGACTACCCTTGAGACGGAATTAGCTAGTTTTAAAAAGGGTGCCAAAGTGACACAGGTGATTCTCAGGGCAGATAAAGATGTTGATTATGGTACTGTTGCAAAGGTGATGGCTGCAGTAAAAGAGGCGGGTTTTCAGAATCTTGGTCTTGTAACAGCTCCTGAAAGGGTAAGGTCTCCAAAATCTAAGAAACGCACTGTAAGCAATGAGA
>Ga0256914_1000810_pt1 | contig 30252 bp, 21 predicted proteins | sample HulkmetaG_FD_191571 | JGI IMG/M metagenome (GOLD analysis project Ga0256914, IMG submission 191571) | Hydrothermal chimney microbial communities from Main Endeavour vent field at the Juan de Fuca Ridge, Pacific Ocean - Hulk | ecosystem: Environmental > Aquatic > Marine > Hydrothermal vents ... | reverse complement strand
TGCGGAGCGTCTGGTACATGCTCACCTATCGGCAGCCCTACCAGGAACTGGGTGGGGACTATTTCGACCGGCGCAAGAAGGAAAGCAAGATCAGCTACCTGGTGCGGCGTCTTGAAAAACTGACCGGTGGTTCTGTCAGCGTTGAGCTTCAGGCTGCTACCGTGTAGTTATTTTCGAGGAAGTAGAATGGACAGACCCCTACGCATCTTGGTTGTAGACGACCACGAAGTGGTACGGGTGGGCCTCCAAGCCCTTATCGCGCGTCAGCCGGGGATGGAGGTGGTAGGCGAAGCGGGAACCGTGCGGGGCGCGGTCAACAAGGCACGCCACCTGGCCCCCGATGTAGTCGTTCTAGACATCCGTCTGCCGGGGGGCAGCGGCGTAGATGCGTGCCGCCAGATCAAAGCGGAGCGACCCGAAACAAAGGTGATCGTCCTGACCTCCTTCCCCGACGAGGAAATACTGTTTGATGCCATTGCAGCGGGGGCAGATGGCTACGTCCTCAAAAAGGTCGGCTCCGATGACCTGATTCGGGCATTGGAGCGGGTCGGACGGGGGGAAAACCTTCTTGATCCGGCCCTGACCGCCCGGGTCTTTGCCAAGATGCGGGAAATGCGGCGTCAGGAACGCGCCCATGCCTTCGCCGACCTCAACGCCCAGGAGATGCAGATTCTGGCCCGCATCGCCGAAGGGCAAACCAACCGGGAGATCGGGATCGCCCTCCACTTGAGTGAAAAAACGGTGCGCAACTATGTCAGCAACATCCTCGGCAAACTCGGTCTGACTTCACGGGCACAGGCAGCAGCTTATGCCGCCCGACACCGCATTGAAGATTATGTATAGCAGCCGTTGCCGATGACGGGGCCTGCGGCGTCGCCTCAGCCGAAGAGGCCCCGCCGCTTTATCCGCAGCTGCACCTCTACTTGGCGGTCCGGCCCGCCCTCCAGGGCGAAGATCAGCCGGACCTTTTGTTTGCGTCCCCGCACCCGGTCCACCCGCCCGATGAGGCGGACTACCTGTTGCGCCCCTGGGGCCAACCGGAAGGCTTCCGGGTTGACCAAGAGCCAACGGGGTGCACCCTCTACCCGCACCCGGGCCTCCCCTCCACCCCCGTTGGTGACGGTCACCTGACGGGGCGCGGTGTGAAGTGCTCGGCGGTCCACCGTGCCAAAGTCAACCGCCGTGGGGTGGACCTCTATGCGCGGTGGCCGGGGCTCCACCAGGGAGACCTGCACCGGAACGACCTCCGCCTCTCCGCCGATGGGCGTCAGGGTAACGGCGGCCAAGTGGTCACCGGGGCGCAGGCCGGCGGTGTCTATCTCTATGGGCACGGCACAGACCTGACCCGGCGGACAGGAAAATGTTCCTGCCACTTTCAACCACGGTCGTGTGCTCAATGCCTCGCCACGCAGGTCACCCGGCCCGCCGTTGGCGATTCCGATCTGGGCCGAGATGGGCTGCCCGGAGACGGCCTGCAGGCGCAGGCGGCGGGTGCGCAGCTCCATCTTGCCGGGCTGCGATGGCGTGGCGACCTTGCTCACAGGGGAAGGGGCGACAGAGGGAGATCGGCTCAACCCGGCCAAGTAACGCTCCAGCCGTTGGCGGAACTGAGTCGCCGTGAGCCGCGCCTCCGGCCGAGGGTTCAAAGCGGCCCGCAGGATGGCGGCCAGGGCCGGGGAAAGGGAATCCAACTTGGGGAAGCGAGATGGATGATCGCGGGGGTCATCGTCGGTCAGCAGGTGATAGGCCGTCGCGGCCAGGGCATAGACATCGGAGCGAGGGTCCGCTTCACCCCGGTACAGTTCCGGCGCAGCATAGCCGACCGTGCCGTAGATGCTCTCCCGTTGCCGGTCGGGATGGCCTGTCGGAGAGGCACGCCGCCGCGTCTGGGCCGTGCCGAAATCCACCAATACGGCCCGCCCGCTGTGCTTGTCTATGATGATGTTGGCCGGTTTGACGTCATTGTGGACAACGGGGGGTTGTTGTCGGGCCAGATATTCCAGCACCTCGCAGATCTGGATGGTATAGCGCAGGACCTGCGCCTCCGTCAATCGGTCGTCGTTGGGGGAAAGCCAATGGCGCAGGTCCGGCCCTTCAATATACTCCATGACCAGATAGTTGTGGCCCCCCTCGGAAAAATAGGCGTACAAATCGGGGATACCGGGGTGTTTGAGAATGCCCAGGGTACGGGCCTCGGCCTCAAAGCGAGCGACGGCTCTGGCCCGTTCTGCCGCGTCGGTGGGGTCAAAGTAGTCAATGACCTCTTTGATGACGGCGAGCCGGTCAAAAGCCTGGGTCTGGGCTACCAGCCAGACGGCCCCCATTCCCCCTTTGCCCAAAGGGCGCACAACGCGGTACGCGCCGCCATCCAGCAATTGGCCGGGATGAAGCGGCGCCACGACGGGTGGCGCGGCAGCATCCAACGGCGTCCGGCAGGCGACGCAGTACCGCGCCCCGGGACGGTTCAAACGGCCACAGGCGGGGCAAGGAATATCGTCGCTCATCCTCGCTCGCGGTTGATGCGACTGTAGGGCACAAGCCAGATTCCGGCTTCGGCAGCCGCCTGTTCCGCGCTGGGGTGGATGTTCATGGCAACGATGACGCGGGCCACCGGCATATCCCGAATGGTGGCGGCCACGGCACCCAGCTTGGTGGCCAGCTGTCGCACTCCGCCGCCGCCGACGCTGGTACGGCACTCGGCCAGCACCGTGATAGGCCGTTCATCCCGGCGCCCGATTCCGACCAGGTCCACCTCCTCGGTCGTTCCGTCCTCCAGCCGGAAGTGACGCCGTTCCAGCGATAGATCCGTGACACCATAGTTGCGTTCCAGCCAGGGAGGCAGCAACGCGGCGACAAACTCTTCCAGGTCGAACCCAAAGCGATTGATCATGCTACCGACAACCTGGCGCAGGTCGTCCATACCCTGGCTCAGTTTCTCGACGGCTTGGCTCAAGCGCACCACACTCTCATCGGTGCGCCGCTGGGCGGCAGCCAACTCACCCAACCGTTCATCGGTGCGCTGCTGGGCGGCAGCCAACTCACCCAACCGTTCATCGGTGCGCCGCTGGGCGGCAGCCAACTCACCCAACCGTTCATCGGTGCGCCGCTGGGCGGCAGCCAACTCACCCACCCGTTCATCGGTGCGCTGCTGGGCGGCAGCCAACTCACCCAACCGTTCATCGGTGCGCTGCTGGGCGGCAGCCAACTCGCCCAACCGTTCATCGGTGCGTCGCTGGGCGGCAGCCAACTCGGCAAAGCGTTTGTCCATCCGAGTCTCAAGCGACGCCACCCGTTCATCGGTACGTCGCTGGGCGGCAGCCAACTCGCCCAACCGTTCATCGGTGCGTCGCTGGGCAGCGGCCAACTCGGCAAAGTGTTTGCCTACCCGCTTCTCAAGCGATGCCAACCGTTCATCGGTACGCCACTGGGCGGCGGCCAACGCCTTGACCTCCTGAGTTAGCCCGGCCAGGCCCCGTTTCAGGTCCTGTGTATCGGCAGCCCGTGCGATCTCAATCTGCCGCAAAAGGTCCAACACGTCTACCAGCGGCCCGCATTGTTCCGGCGGGAAAGCGGGACGCAGACGCTCTTCGATTTGCCGGCGGGTTGGGATCATCAGCTCCATCGCGTCCCCCTACGTGACCTTGAGAATCAGAGCCACTCGCCCACAGCGGATCTCGTCGCCATCCTGAACAGGAGTGCGAGTCTTGGGTGCGATCTTTTGCTTGTTGATGAAGGTAAAGTTGGTGCTATCCAGATCCTCAATAAAATAGTTCCCCCCTTCAACGATGAGCCTCGCGTGTCGCCGCGAGACACCCCCTTCCTCGCCACCATGGGGCGTCAGGTCCACATCGGGATAGATGCCGCTGATGGGGTCCTCGCGCCCGATAAGGATCTCGTCCGCTTCCGGCAAGGGGATTTCGGCCCCGGAAGCGGCAACGATGAGGCGTGGCCCGGCAGAAGACGGAGGGGCTACCGGTGCGGCAGGTGCAGCCCCTTTGAGGGAAAACCCACACGCGCTGCAGAAGGCATCGCCCTCTTCCACCTCCGCACCGCAGGCCGGGCAGGTGAGGGCCGCCGGAGGCGTTTCCTCCTCCGGCTCCGGGGCCGGGGATTCCTCCTCGGCGGGCGGCGCGGGGGCCGGCATCACCTCTTCTTCGGCAACCGGTTCAGGCGGGAGAGGCGGTTCGGCCAGGGATGCGCCGCAGTTGGCACAGAACGCCTCGCCGGGCAGAACCTCCGCGCCGCAGGTGGGGCAGGTGAGGACGGTGGATTCCTCCGGGGCGGGTGCGGAGGGTTCTCCGGCGACCGTCGGTTCGGAAGAGAGTTCCTCCGCCGGGGGAGCAGATTCTGCTTCGGTCTCGGCGACCGGTACAGAAGCAGGCTCCTCGGCTGCGGCAGGGGTAGGGGCTTCTAGGGGCGAGCCGCAATATTCGCAGAACGCCTCGCCGGGCACATTGCCCGCGCCGCAGGCCGGGCAGATGACGGTGCCGTCGGCGGGAGCAGACGGAGAAGCAGCCTTTTCCTCCACGGGAAGTTTCGTGCCACATTGATCGCAAAAAATTGCGCCTTCGCTCGTTTGGTTTCCGCAGTTGGGACAAATCATGGTTTCCTCCTTTTCTCTCGCGCCCAGACCTTCGGTCTCGCAGAGCCAAATTCCATGCCGAATTGCTTCCCTCAGTATAACCTAAAGAGCCGTATCCGTCAAAACATCTATACGAGATGCTTTGCCGAGCAGTTGCATGTAGGCCGCGGGCATCTCCCGCTGAAAATCGACACCCGATTTGACCCCCGGAGCCAGCCCTGTTATAATACTCCCGCAACCGATCCGAAGAGCAGCCTTCGGTGCGGATGCGTGTAGCGGTGAGAGATACAAATAAGGAACGGAGATCTGAAATGGAGTCAAACGGTTGTCGCACTGCACTGTTAGTAGCCGTCGTAGCCATTATCGCCGGTAGCCTGGGGTTCGTCGTTGGCTTTGCCAGCGGGTACCTGATTGCCAAACCCGAGCCTATTGCCCTTGGCCCTACCGCCACCGTCGCCCTGCCCCCAACGCCGACGCCCATGCCCGGACTTGGGGAGTCGGAGTCGGCCCCTACCTTGTCCGCAGAAGGGCCGATGCCTACGACCGAATCGGCTCCCACCAGCCCCATCGCCTCCGCCCGACCGACGGCGACCCCCACCCCGGCCCCAACGGTCAAGATTCCGCCACCCAGGGGCACCGACTTTGACCTTTTCTGGGAAGCATGGAACCTGGTCCAGCGCGATTTCTACGGCCACTTGCCCTCCGAGGAGGAGATGACGTATGGGGCCATTCGCGGCGCCCTCAGCACGCTGGATGACCCTTTCACCGCTTTTATCGAGCCGGACATTGCCGCCATCAACCGCGAGGACGATTCGGGCACGTTTGAGGGGATCGGCGCCTACGTCACCATGAAGGAAGGGCGGCTGATGATCGTCAGCACCTTCAAGGACCAACCGGCGGAAAAGGCGGGCCTCCGCCGCAACGACATCGTTCTCAAGGTAGACGATACCCCCATCGAGAACATGAGCATCTACGAAGCCATCTCCCTCATCCGCGGCCCGGCCGGAACACCGGTACGCCTTACCATCCTGCGCGAGGGTGAAGAACCCTTTGAGGTGGAAATCATCCGTGCCCGCATTGAGATCCCCGTTGTAGAATCGGAAATGCGGGAGGATGGGATCGCCTATGTCAGTCTCCTTGACTTTAGCTCCGACGCCAGCGTCAAGCTGGACAAAGCCATCCAAGAGATGCTGAAGCAGAACCCCAAGGGCCTCATCTTGGACTTGCGGGGCAACCCCGGCGGTTGGCTCAACGAGGCGGTCTTGGTCAGCAGCCTATTCCTACCCAAAGATAGCGTAGTGGTCATTGAGCGGTACAAGAACGCGGACCCCGAAATCCTGCGCACCCCTCACCGCCCCACCGTGCCGGACCTGCCTATGGTTGTGCTGGTAGACGGGGGTTCGGCCAGCGCGTCCGAGATCGTCGCCGGAGCGTTGCAGGATCATGGCCGGGCCATCCTCATCGGCGAGCAAACCTTTGGCAAAGGCTCGGTGCAGTGGCCCCATGAGCTGAGCAACGGCGCGGAGCTGCGCGTCACCGTCGCCCGCTGGTTCACGCCCAACGACCGGGCCATCCACGGCCAGGGCCTGACGCCCGACATTGAAGTCAAGCGGACGGAAGAAGACATTGATGCCGGTCGGGACCCGCAGCTGGACCGCGCCGTCGAGTACCTGCTGACCGGCCGGTAAAACGGCAAAAGCGTGAGAATGCAGGCGGCTTGCTTGGGGCGGTTTCAACCGCGATCTTAGTCTCCGGACCTGCGCCACCGGGCCGGGTGCATTCGCGCGTTGTGCTCAATTCGTAGACGACCCACTTACGATTATCGGGGAAATTCGTGAGCATCAAGATCGTTGCGACCAACCGCAAAGCCCGACACCAATACCGGTTCTACGATACCTATGAGGCGGGCTTGGTCTTGCAAGGTAGCGAGATCAAGTCAATCCGCGCCGGACGGGTGAGCTTGCAAGAGGGTTTTGTCCTCTTTGAAAACGGCGAGGCGTGGCTGGTCAACGTCCATATCGCCCCTTACGATCCCGCTTCCCGCCAGAATCACAACCCGCGCCGCCGTCGCAAACTGCTCCTCCACCGCCGCGAAATTGATCGCCTACAGGCCCGCGTCCAGGAAAAGGGCTTTACCGTCGTGCCCACCAAACTCTACCTGAAAAACGGGCTGGCCAAAGTTGAGATCGCCTTGGTGCGGGGCAAGAAACAGTATGACAAGCGGCAGACTTTGGCCAAGCGGGATGCGAAGCGGCAGGTTGAGCGGGCCATCAAGGAGCGGCTCCGATGACCGATAGCGATTGCCATCCCGGCCCGGAAAGGTTCATCGTGGACGGCGTCAAGCTCTACTCCATCCGCCAGATCAACAGCCTGCCGCAAAAGACCAAAGAGCAGATCTACCGTCACTTGTTGCCCTGCGGCGTCCTGACCCGTTACGGCATAGACCCCGAAACCTTGTGCGACGCCCAGGGCAATCGCCTCGTTACTTTCACCTGCCCGGAAGGCAGCCGGGTTGTAGAAATTGATGTCCGGCCCTGCATCGGCTTCCCCGACCCCCTGCTCTACCTGCAAATGGCCGACACCCGTTTGAACCAGATTGAGGTCCTGCTCTTTATCGTCAACGATCCCGACTCGGAGCGGTTTGAAACCGACCGGGATTGGCAAGGGGAACGGACCAAATTCGGGACCTTCAAGCGCAACATCCCGGAGGAGATCCGAGCCATGGAGGCCGGACTGGCCCCCGGTCAGGTGCGGCGTGGCCTGCGTTTGAGCCGCGTCCTGGTTCCCCTCTTTGAGGAGTTCGTCCAACGCTTGGGCCACGACTACTACCTCATGGAGCCGCTGGCCTACCACAATGCCATCATCTTGGAACGGTTGGGCTGCAATTATGTCCAGGGGTTGCGCAAGATGCAGTGGATTGACCTCAACTTCCGGCCCGGAGGCTTGCTCTATGAACGATTGGACGGTTCAACCCCCTTCCGTCGGCCGGATGCTTGGCGCACCGTTCGCGGGCGAAGCTGGGCCATCCACGACGGCATCCTGGGCGAGCCGTGGCACGGAATCCGCATGTACAAACGTGTGGGTCAGCACGCAGGGGTAGATACCTTTCCGGGTGGAGCCTATTGAACGGCAGCCCGCCAGGCCCGCGGGCAGGATGTGCTTCCTGCCCGCGGTGCGTCCATCGTCTCCGACGCCGAGAACAGGGGAGAAATCGTAGAGCCGACCCTTTCCCGGCGCCCTCGGCGTGCCGTGTGGAACCTTCATCACCGCCCGCCGAACCCCGCGGAAAAACCCCGATCCCCCGGCCAACGGCCCCGCGACCGTCCCCTTTTCCACGACGCCCGGTCTGCCGCCGATAGATCCGCGCCCCTTTCGGCGCGTCTATCCCCCGGCAAAGGGCAACCTTTGGGAACGTCATCCGTATAGGATGTGCATGGAGGAACAAGGATGGACGACCAGGAAAGGACCTGGATCGAGCAATCGCTCAGAGGGGACCAAGCGGCTTTCGGCCGGCTGGTACGCGCCTACGAGAGACCGGTTTACAACCTGACCTATCGGATGCTGGGCGATCCGGCGGAGGCAGAGGATGCGGCTCAGGAGACCTTTGTCCGGGCTTATACCAAACTGGCCACCTACCAGCCGGGGCGGAAATTCGTCAACTGGCTGCTCTCAATTGCCTCGCACCATTGCATTGACATCTTGCGGCGCAAGGGGCGATCACCGCAACTTTCGTTGGACGGCCCGTTGCCGCCCCGGTGGTTGACCGGCGACACCCCTTCGCCCGACCAAGTGTTGGACCGCAAGGAAAGGCGGGCGGCGGTACGGCGGGTGCTGGACACCCTGCCTCCCGATTACCGGGCGGCGGTGATCCTTCGCTATTGGTACAACATGTCCTACCGGGAAATCGCCGCCACGATGGGAACGACCGAAAGTGCGATCAAATCGCGCTTGCACCGGGCGCGCCGGATGATGGCTGCCCGCCTGACAGAAAATTAGGGAGGCGGAAGATGCGCCGCTGTAAACAGAACGACAAAATCACCCCGTTGATGTCGTTGGCCCAAGACGGCCTCCTGGATGCCCAGGGGCAACAGGAATTGGATCGTCACCTGGCGACCTGCGCGACATGCCGGGCCGAATGGGAAGCCATGCAGCGGGTAGATGCCCTGTTCAAACAATCGGAAATGGTCGGTCCGCCCCTCGGTTTTGCCCTTCGTGTAGAACGACGGCTGGTGGCAAAAGAGCAACGGCGACAACGATGGTTCCGGGGGCTGGCAGCCTTGACCGGCTCCCTATCCCTGGCCGGGGCGGCGGCAACGGCCCTTGTCCTGTTCCTGTTCGGCATGATCGCTTGGGGTCGGTTGGGAGAAGTGCCCGCCGTGCAGCAACACATCGGCGCCGTTTCCCATATCGCTGCCGGAATCGGGCTGGTCGGCAAAGGGGCCAGCCTCTTCCTGGGCGACCTGTTGCTGCGCTACGGCCCTCCCTTGATGATGTTGCTGGCTTTTGGACTGGTGGTCCTGGCCGGAACCTGGCTGTGGCTGTTCATCGGCCGCCCCGGCCACCACCGACACAACGGCTATGCTTGAGTGAAGGAGGACGGCTGTGAAAAAGTGGTTGTGGATCGGCTTGCTGGTTGTGCTTTTGCCCTTGTCGGTCTCCCGCGCCGATGACCCCCACATCAACCTGGACAACGGTCGCATTTTTGTCCACGAGGACGTGACCCTGGAACCGGGTGAGGTTTTTGACGGCGACCTGGGTGTACTCGGCGGCGATCTGACCGTGCCGGAGAGCAGCGTGGTCAGGGGCGACGTCTTTGTCACCAACGGAGACATCTCCCTGGCCGGGCGGGTGGAAGGCGATCTGGCCGTCATCGGCGGCGACCTGGAGGTGAAAGAAGCAGGACAGGTGCAGGGTGACGCATTTGTCAGCCGCGGTGACGGCGATGTCGCCGGGCAAGTGGACGGCGACCTGATGGTCATGTTCGGCGAACTGAAGATTCGGGAAAGTGCCGTCATCAACGGCGACCTGATGGTCATGGGAGGAGAACTGGACCGGGCCGTCGGCGCCCAGATTCGCGGTGAGCAGTTGCCCGAAATCATCCCGCCCGAAGTGCAAAAGCCCACCCCGCCGGAAGTGCCCCCCCTCCCCGCCCGGCCACCACGGGAAACGGTATGGCAAAAAATCGGTCGCCTGTTTGGGCGGTTGTTGACGGCCGGCTTTTTGGGCCTGTTGGTCATCGGCGTCGGCCTCATCATCGTCTTTATCTGGCCGCGCCACACCCACCAAGTCGCCGAATGCATCGCCCTCATGCCGCTCCAAAGCCTGGGGCTGGGGCTGCTGACCTTCCTCATCGCCGCCTTTCTTGAATCGTTGGCTGCGGTGCTGATGATCATCATCATCCTCGTTGCCGCAGCCTTGATGAGCACCATCATCCTGATCCCGGTCGGCGTGCTGATCGCGCTCCTATCTGTGCTGGTGCTGCTACCGGTCCCCGTGGCGACGGTCGGGGCAATGGTATTGGGGTGGGTGTCGCTGGCCCAAGCGGTGGGCAAAAAGGCGGTACAGGTGTTGGAAGCCGGTTATGTGCGGCCCCTGGGAGCGACGTTGGTAGGGCTGCTGATCACCGTGCCCCTCACGGCGGTGCTGTGGGTGCTCAAGCCTCTGTGCTGCGCCTGGCCGGTCATCATCCTACTGACGAGCATCGGCTTGGGGGCGGCCATCCTGACTCGCTTCGGCACGCAAAGCTGCCAAGCAGCCCGGACACCACTCTCGGATGAAGTCCTGCCCGCTGCAGCAATGGATGAAGAAGCCGGTGCTCCCGATGCCCCGCCGTCAGAGCCGTAACGCCGATTCCGAAAACGCCGGGCCGGTATCGGCCCGGCGTTGCTCCTTCTTAGACTTGCCTACCCATCTTTGGCCACATCTACCGTGGAGCCGTCGGGGGCGGCGATGCGGTCCCCTTCCAGCCGCAGGGAAACCACCTGGGAAACGCTGTCATCCCCCATGGAGACGCCGTAGATGGTATCCGCCGCCTGGATCGTCCCCCGGTTGTGGGTGATGACGATGAATTGAGTCTTTTGGGCCAGCGTTTCCAGGGCGCGGCGAAAGCGGCGCACGTTGGCCTCGTCAAGCATGGCATCCACTTCGTCGAGGACGCAAAAGGGCGGCGGGCTGACCTCCAGGATGGCAAAGATGAGGGCCACGGCGGTCAAGGCCCGCTCCCCGCCGGAGAGGAGGGCCAATGCCTGGGGGCGTTTGCCCGGCGGACGGGCAACGATCTCCACACCGGTCCGGCCGATGTCCTCCGGATCGGTAAGGACCAGGCGGGCCGCCCCGCCGCCGAATAGCTCCTTGAAATTTTCCTTGAAGCGGGCGGCTACGGCCCGGAAGGTGGCCTGAAATTCGCGGCGCATGACCCCATCCAGTTCGGCGATGACGCGCCGCAAACCGTCGGCGGCTTCTTCCAGGTCGGCGGCCTGGCCGGTGAGGAAGGTGTAGCGATCCAGCACCTCGGCGTATTCGTCGGGGGCGTGGGGGTTGACCGACCCCATGCGCCGCAGCTGGGCTTTGAGGCGGTGCACCTCCTCTTCCAGCCCCTCCGGCAGCGTCTCGACCACGGGCAAGGAGGAGACCAGTTCCCCCAGGGGCAACAGGCCCTGTTCGGGCATCCCCTCCACCGGTTCCATCTCCACCAGGCCGAAATCATCCATGATCTGCCGCCGCAGTCGTTCCAGGCGGTCCTGGCGGCGGCTCTGGGCCAAAAGGGCCTGGGCGTGGCGGCTTTCCGCCTGGCGCAGCCGGAGCCGCAAGGTCGCTTCCTCGGCGTCCAACGTCTCCTGCTCGGCTTCCAGGCGGGCCAGTTCGGCCTCCGCCGGTTCTATCTGCCTCGCCAGGGCGTCCAGCTGCTCGCGGAGGAGGGCCTCCTCCCGGCCCTTTTCCTCTATCCGACGGGCCAGTTCCTCCCGCTCCTCGGTCAGTTGGGCGATGCGCCGCTCTTTGGCGGCGGCCTGCTCCCGCAGGCGGGCCGCCCGCTCTTGGGCTTCTTGCAGGGCGGCGCGGCGGTGCTGCCAGGCCCCCTGCGCCACGGCCAAGGCGGTGCGGGCCTCGCTCAGGCGGCGGTAGAGTGCTTCGCCTTGCAAGGCGTCCAATTCGGCCTGGAGGGCCGCTTGCTGCTTCTTCGCCGCCTCTTCCTCGGCGGTCAGCCGCGCCAGGTCCGCTTGCAAGGCGGCTTCCTGCTCATCCAGCCCGGCGGCCTCCCGGTCCAGGCGGGCGATGCGTTCCCGCAGGAGGAGGACCTGCTGTTCGGCCCGGTCCAGTTCCCGCTGCGCTTCCCGCTGCCGGGCCTGCAAGGATTCCCCAACGGCCCGGCGTTCCCGCCGCTGTCGTTCCAGGTCGGCCAGCCGCTGCCGCGTTTGGGCCTCGGCCCGGCGCGTTTCGGCCAGGGCTGCTTCGGTGTCGCTGCGACGCCGACGGGCCGCTCCGATCCGGGCGGGCAGCTCGCGCCATTCCCGCTCGCGGGCCAGCACACGGCCCTGCGCCCGGTCGCGCCGCCGCCCCCCCGTGACCGCGCCGCCGGAGCGCAGCACCTCCCCGGCCAGGGTGACGATCTGAAATCCGCCGCGCAGCCGGTCAAAGAGGCGGCGGGCGGCCCTCAGGTCACGGACGACCAGGGTGCGCCCCAGGAGCATTTCAACCACCGGCGCGAGTCGCTCTTCGGCCTCGACCAGGTCGGCGGCGATGCCCACCAGCCCCCCGTCGCGGGGCGCATCCAGACGGGTGCGGGGGCGCACCGTATCCAGGGGCAGGAAGGTGGCCCGGCCCCGCCGCCCTTCCCGCAGGTAGGCGATGGCCCGTTCGGCATCGGCCCAGGTGGCGGTGACGATGTCTTGCAGGTGGCCACCCAGGGCGACTTCAACGGCGGTTTCGTAGGCGGCGGGGACGCGGAGCAGCCGGGCCACAGGGCCGACGACGCCGGGCAGGGACCGGGCTTGCAGCACGGCGCGGACACCGGCATAGAGGCCCTCGCCCTCGGCGCGGAGGCGGGAGAGGAGGTCGTAGCGGGTTTGGAGGCGTTCTTCCTCCTGCCGCGCCCGGATCAGTTCGTCGCTCAACTCCTCCCGGCGGGACCGGATGCGGTGCAATTCGGCTTCCAGATGGGCGGCTTTGTCATCCAGGGCGGCCATCTCCTCCGACAGGCGGGCCTGCCGCGCGGCCAGTTCTTGCAGCCGGGCGCGGAGGGTCTCGGCCTGGGTCTCCTGCTCGGCGATGGCTTGTTGATGCTCGGCCCGTTCCCGGGCCAGGGCCGCCCGCCGCTCGTCCAGCTGGGCCAGGCGGTTGCGCCGGTCGGCGGCCTGGGTGGTCAGATCAAAGAGGGCTGCCTGGACCTGGGCCAGCTGCTGTGAGAGGTCATCGCGCCGGGCTTCGTGTTGGGCCAGGGCATCCTCCGCCTGGGCGACCAGGGCTTCCTTTTCCCGGAGGGCCACCTGGGCGGCGGCTACGTCCTCCCGGTCGGCGGCCAGCCGTTCGTCGGCGGCCTGGAGCTGGGCCAGCAGTTCGGTCAACTCGGCCTGCAACTCATCGCCCCGGCGGGTCAGGAGCCGTAGCCGTTCCTGCCAGACGGCCAACCGGCGTTGGACGGCCTCCAGCCGGCGGTAGAGGCGGTCGCTTTCCCGCCGCCGCTCGGTCAGCTGCTCGCGCAGGCGGTTCCGGCGGTCGCGGAGGGCAGCAGCCCGTTCGTCCAGCTCCTCCAACGCCCGGCGGTATTGGGCGACGCCGGCTTCGCGGCGGGCCAGGGCATCGCGGCTACGCTGCAATTGCAATTGGGCCTGCCGCCAGCGGTAGCCGTACCAGGTCCGCAGCAGGCCGTCCAACTGTCGGCGTATCATGGCCTGCCGTTCGGCCCGCTCCGCCTCCCGTTCCAGGCGGCGCAGGCGGGGGGCGATCTCGTTGATGATGTCGTTGACGCGCAGCAGGTTGGCGCGGGTTTCTTCCAGGCGGGTCAGGGCCTCGCTCCGCTTGCTCTGGTAGAGGGTGATGCCCGATGCTTCTTCGAACAGTTCGCGGCGGGCGTCGGGGCGCAGGCTGAGGACGGCGTCCACCAGGCCCTGGCCGATGACGGTGTAGGTCCGCCGCGCCAGGCCCGATTTGGCCAGGAGGTTGGTGATGTCGCGCAGGCGCACACGGCGGTTGTTGAGCAGGTATTCGTTCTCGCCGGAGCGGTAGGCGCGGCGGGTGATGACGACTTCGGTGAATTCAATGGGCAACCAACCGTCGCTGTTGTCCAGGACCAGGGAGGCAGAGGCCATGCCCGCCCGCGCCCGCTGGGCGCTGCCGGAAAAGATCATGTCTTCGGTGCGCTTGCCGCGCAGGGTGCGGTAGCTCTGCTCACCCAAGACCCAGCGGATGGCGTCGGCGATGTTGCTCTTGCCGCTGCCGTTCGGCCCGACGATGGCGGTGATGCCGCCATCGAAGAGGAATTCGGTGCGGGTGGCAAAGGTTTTGTAGCCCTGGAGTTCCAACCGTTTCAAGCGCATGGTGGGCAGAGTATACCGGCTTTTTGGGGGGATGTCAACCGCCGGAAACGGAACGACGGGCAGCCCAAGCAAAAGGAGCGGCGACAGAAGCCGCCCCTTCGAGGGCCGCTGATCGGGCGTTCGTGCAGGCGGATGCTGCCCACACGGCGGCGGTCGGCCAACGGACGAGTTGCAATTCCAACGGCGTTGAGCCGCCGGGACACCCGGCCCGCAGGCATCCACCGGCCATTCCACAAACGGGACGGGATATGGTATAATTGGCATACACAACCGGACAAAGCCCGGTCCCGTTTTTGCGTAGGGCGTAGGGCCGGCAATAGGAGTAAAATGAAACAATGGACAACCCGATCCCCTGGGCGCAGCTGAAGCCTCCTCAAGCCTTGCAGGCCGACGCGGAGGAAACGGTAGACATGCTGCGCCGCCGCCTGCGCAACCTGGGCGGGCGGGCGCAATACAACATCCCCATCCTGATCCACCTGCCCGACGGGGCGATAGCCCCTACCTCGGCGGCCATGTTGCGCCGCCTCGCCGCCGAAATGGGGGCGACGATCCTGCGTCGGCGGCTGGGCGACCTGGTGGAACGCCTCTGTCCCCAACCCTGGACGGCGGAACGGGCCGAAGCGGAGCAGGCTGCCACCCGCCGTCGCCTGCCGGTCATCGTCACCGGGAACGGACGGCCGGTGGGGCTGGCCCTCCCCCCAGCCCGCGCGGCCCTCATCGTCACCGTGACGGAAGAGGACTTTGACCTGTTCGACGATCCCCTTCTCCCCGACGACCCGACCATCCGCCCGGTGGTATCGGCCCACCCCGACGAAACGGTGGCGCAGGTAGTCGCCCGCCTCAAAGAACTGCCGGACCCGGAAACCGCTCCCGTCGTCGTGCAGATGGAGGACGGCAGCTACCGCCTGGTGGAGCGGCAGCTGGACCGCGAAATAGAGAACTTTGTGGCAGAGGTGTGGAACCGGTCTCTGAAGGACCTGGCCGACCGGTTTCGTCCCGTGTCGGCCCGTCGCCTGGCCGACCTGGGCCGGGAACAGGCCCGCGCCCTATCCCGGCGCACCCCCCTGCTCCTCCTTGACGAAGAAGGAACGGCGGTCGGCCTGATGCTCCCTCGGCGGCTGCGGATGACCCGACCGGGGGGTTTTGACCTGTTTGATGAACCGCTGGAGCAGATCCCCCCCGGTCAGCCGGACCTGCACCCCACCGAGGCGATCTGGGTTGTACCCCACACGCCTCTGGCCGAGATCGCCTGGCAGCTCCGGGGCAAGGAGGCCGACCGGGTGCGCATCGTCGTGGAACAGGCCGACGGCTCCTTTGGCCTGCTGACCGTCCGGGAGCTGAACCGGCGGCTTTCGGAGGAAGGTTGGGAAGCCCTGGGCCGACCGTTGAGCGACCTGTTCCCCACCCTGCCGACCGTCCCCGCCCGGCCCTTTGCGCAGGTGGGCCGCCGCCAGGTGCTGACCCTGCTTGAGCGGGAAAAACGCCTGATCCTGACCATGCCCGACCGGGAACCGATCCTCCTGGAACGATGGGAAGCCCCTCCCATTATGCGGGAAGCCCCTCCACTGGACATCTGCCGGGTTCCCTCCCACCTTCTCCGCCGCTACCTGTCGTGGGAGATGGCAGTGGCAATGGACACCACACCATCTCCACCGACGCCGCGAGAGCCACGCTATGTCAACCTCTGGTTCGCCGAGGAGGACCCCGCCGTGCCCCACCGGGGGGCGTTGGTCCAGGGCCGGAGCTACCGCCTGGCGGTCCAGATCGGGGCCTTGCAAGCCCGGTCCATCGTCGCCTGGGACCGCACACCGGGCGGCCCCCGCCCCATCGTCGAGCCGCAGGAGCGGGACGCCTACCTCTACATCAGCCTCTTTTCCCAAGATTTTGACATCCCGGAGCCGACCCAGGCGTTGCGCCTGCCCCGCGAAGGGGAAACCGACATCCTGGCCTTTGAGATCATACCCCTGCGCCGCACGCCTGCCGGAGAGCGGGCCGAATTGACCCTATGCCTCTATTACCGCACCTACCTGGTGCAGACCTTCGCCGTCGAAGCCGAGATAGTCGCTCCCGGCGAAGCAGCCCGCAGCGACAAGCCGCAGACCGCCCGCCTGACCCACGCCCGCGTCTCCGGCTTCCCCGAAATGGAGACCCTGCCCACCCGCCACCTGAGCCTAACCATCACCCGCGACGGCCTTGACCGCTACCGCTTCACCTTCCTGGTGGACCCGGACCCCGACGACGCCGAAGCGGCCCGTCGGGCGTTGGCCCTTTCCTGCACCGTGCGGCTGACCCGCGACGACCTGACCCACCTCATCACCAAAGCCCGGCGGCAGCTGTACAACGTGGTGCAAGTGTACGAGACGCTGCGCGAAGGGAAACGTGCCCTTTCCCGCAAGGCCCTCCGCGCCCTGGCCCAGGTGGGCCGCCAGCTGTACCTGAAGATCTTTGAAAGCACCTCTGCCCAGGCCCTGCGCGATTGGATGGAGGCCAACCTGCCCGACGGCTCCATCCTGCAAGTGGTGGACCTGGCCGGGGACTTTGTCTTTCCCTGGAGCCTGGTCTACACCGAGCCGCCCTGGGCCGATGACAAACCGGTGGATGTGACCAAATTCTGGGGCTGGCGTTATCAGCTGGTCATCCTCACCGCCCACCTGCTGGATACCTACCGCCAAGCCCCGCCTACCATTACCGCCGAGGAGCCGTTGCGCATCAGCGTGGGCCTGTACGAGCGACTGATGGGCATTTCCACCCAAAAAGCGTTCTTTGCCGGACTGCCCGAACGCAGCGGGCAGCGGGTCATGGCCGAATTACGCACCAGGCGACGGACCATGAGCCGCGACCTGCGCGACGCCGACCGCGACCTCTACTACTTTTTCTGCCACGGCTACACGGAACGGATCGCCACCGACATCCAGCTGGACGCCGATCTGCTGGATCTCTTTGCCCGCACGGCGGCGGCTGCATCGGAAGAGCAATCCGAATCGCTGCGCGAGCACCTGGCCGACCTGTTTGATGTCAGCGATTCGTGGCTGCGCCTGACGCGGGGCAAGATCCCCTTGACCATGCTCAAAGAGACGGTCCCCGCCGAATTCTCGCGGCATCCTCTGGTCTTTTTGAACATGTGCGAATCGGCCCAGGTCCTGCCTTCTTTATCCGATGGGTTCGTGCCCTTTTTCCTGCAACGAGGAGCCAGAGCCGTCATCGGCACCGAGTGTTCCATGAACACCCGTTTTGCCGACGAGTTTGCCCGCGCCTTTTTGGACCGCTTCTTCCGTGGGGAACCGGTCGGCGCCATCCTGCTGGCCCTGCGGCGGCAATTCCTGGAAAAAGACGATCCGCTGGCGCTGGCCTACACCCTCTACTGCGACGCCGACCTGCGGTTGAGCCAACCGCTGCTGGAGGAAGAGCACCCACCCGGCGCACCGGACAACCGAGTTTCATCGTAGCAATCTTTGGAGGAACACACGACATGCGAGAGCAACAATCACCTGATGTGGGAGCACGGGTGCGAACCCTGCGCGAGCAGCGCGGGCTTTCCATGCGCGCCCTGGCCGAATTGTGTGACCTTTCGCCCAACGCCATCAGCCTCATTGAACGGGGGATCACCTCCCCCAACGTCTCAACCTTGCACCGCTTGGCCACCGCCCTGGGAGTGCACATCACCGCCTTTTTTGAAAATCGCCAGGAGAGCAAAAAGATCATCCTCTCCCGCGCCGGTCAACGCCCCTATTCGGGTCGCGGTCCCACCCTTCTGGAAAGCCTGGGATCGGGCCTGGAAGAGCAAAGCATGGACCCCTTTGAAGTGACATTGCAGCCGGGAGCCGGCAGCGGGCAGGGCGAGATGAGCCACGGGGGGCATGAGTTGGTCTACTGCCTGCAAGGAGAGATTGAATACGAGGTAGACGGCGAATCCTACCGGCTCGGTGTGGGCGATGCTCTGCTGTTTGATGCCCGATTACCCCACCGTTGGCGGAACCCCGGTTCCACACCGGCCCGTTTCCTGATGATCTTTGGCTCTTGCCGGGACCACGACTCGCTTGCCCAACACCTGCAAGTTTCGGTCGGCAACGAGTAGAAAGTGGCGACTCAGGTCGCTCCTTTCGGGCCTGGGACCGGGCGTATTCGTGCATTCGTGCATTCGCGTATTCGCGTCCGCTTCGTGGACGGCCCGCTTGGCGGTTCCGGGGATTTGAACCGCAAAGGCGCAAAGGCCGCAAAGGAAAGAAGAAAACCTTTGCGCCCTCGGCGTCTTGGCGGTTCCAACCGCGATTCTCTCTGCGCAAGTTGGAAACTTGCGCTACCGAACCGGGCGTATTCGTGCGTTCGTGTATTCGCGCCCGCTTCATGGACGGCCCGCTTTGGCAGTTCCGGAGATATGAACCGCAAAGGCGCAAAGGCCGCAAAGGAAAGAAGAAAACCTTTGCGCCCTCAGCGTCTTGGCGGTTCCAACCGCGATTCTCTCTGCGCAAGTTGGAAACTTGCGCTACCGAACCGGGCGTATTCGTGCATTCGTGCATTCGTGTATTCGCGCCCGCTTCGTGGACGGCCCGTATTATTTGAGGAAGCCGATGCGCCTGACCCATCTCACCCTCCACAACTTTCGCAATTACGTCCGCCTGGAGCTGGACCTACCGCCCGGCGCAATCCTCTTGCTGGGCGATAACGCCCAGGGCAAGACTAACCTGCTGGAGGCCGTCTATTACCTGGCGACCTCCCGCTCACCCCATGCCGGAGCAGAACGGGAACTGGTCAATTGGCTTGCCGTGGAACAGGAACCGCTGCCCTACGCCCGTTTGGTCGGGCGGGTGATGCGAGGACGGCAGGAATTGACCGTTGAAATTACCCTGCTCCGGCAGGCTAACAACGGTCACCGCTATCGCAAGCAGATCCGCATCAACGGCATCAACCGCCGGGCAATGGACCTGCTGGGCCAACTGACCGCCGTCCTCTTTTTGCCGGAGGACATCGCCCTGGTGTCCGGCGCACCGGGCCGCCGCCGCCGCTACCTGGATGCAATGTTATGCCAAATTGATCCGGCATACTGTCGCGCTCTGGCCCGCTACAACAAGGTCGTCACCCAGCGCAACGCCTTGCTACGTGACCTGCGGGAACGAGGTGGAGATCCGGATCAACTTCTCTTCTGGGATGCCCAACTGACCGAACACGGAGCGTTGCTCACGGCTCGGCGGCGGATGGCCCTGCTTGCCCTGGATGAGCTGGCGGGGAACATCCACGGCGATCTGACCGATGGGGAAGAACATCTGCGCCTACGTTACGAATCCAGCATCACCCTCGGTGACGGAGCGACGATAGAGGACATCGGCAGGGCTTTTCGGCAGCAGCTGCTGGACCTGCGGCAGCGAGAAATTCCTGCCGGGGTGACTCTGGTCGGTCCCCATAGGGACGACGTGCGCTTTTTGATCCACGGGGTGGATGCCGGGGTGTACGGTTCACGGGGGCAGCAGCGCACCGCCGCATTGGCCCTCAAGCTGGCCGAGGTACACCTGATGCGCCGCGAAACGGGCCACCGCCCCGTCCTGCTGCTGGATGATGTCCTTTCGGAACTGGACGGACGCCGCCGCCGTTTCCTGCTCCGCTGGCTGGTCTCTGCCGACGGTCCGGAACAAACGTTGGTCACGGCCACAGAGCTGCAATGGCTGCCGGAATCGTTCCTGGCCCACTGCCGGACCTGGCGCATAGAAGGCGGCAGGCTACACCCCCTGCCGCCCCTGGCGAACGGCGAGACCGCAAACAAAAAAGCGCGGAACCGCACGCCCTCGCCTGCGTTCTCCGCGCCTTCCACTGCGGCAGAGCACCCCCAGCAGGATTCGAACCTGCGACCGACGGCTTAGAAGGCCGCTGCTCTATCCACTGAGCTATGGGGGCCGGCCGCACATTATTCTAGACCAGGTTCCCGGCCTTGTCAAACCTGCTCCCCCATGTATCGTTTCCAGGTCTCTGCCGAAAGCTCCCGTGCCCTGGCGGCGATCTCGGCTTCATCCAACGTCAACAGCTGCCGGTCGCGCATGAGCCACTTCCCGCCAACCATGGTCGCCGTCACGGCATCGGCCTCAAAGCCGAAGAGGATGTGCCAAGGCAGGTTCCCGGCGGTCAACTCGGTAAAGGGATGGTAATCCACCAGGATCAGGTCGGCATATGCACCGGGAGAGATCTCACCCAAAGGGGCCTCCGGCCAGAAGATGCGGGCCAGGGCCGCGTTGTTGGTAACGGCCATCTGCATCACGTCGTAGCCTCCCATGCGACGCGGATCGCCATGCCATACCTTGTGAAGCAGGTAGGCGGCTTTCCATTCGGCCCACATGTTGTTGGAAAAGCCGTCGTTGCCCATCGCTACGGGGATTCCGCCGCGCAGCATCGTCTCCACCGGGGCGACACCGACGGCGTTGTTCATGTTGGAGCGGGGCTGATGGGTGACCCAAGTGTTGGTATCGCGCAGCAACTCCATCTCCCAAGCATCCACGTGGACACAATGGACCAGGATGCTCTTCGGCCCCAAAATGCCCGCTTCGTACAGCCGCTCTACAACGCGCTTGCCGCTCTTGCGCAGGCTATCCTCCTGATCGGAGATTCCCTCGGCGGCGTGGATGTGAAAACCGATGTCCAAACCCTCCGCCGCGGCCACGCAATCGGCCAACGTTTCATCGGAAAGGGTCAAAGAGGCATGAAGGCCAAAGGAAGCGGCCAGGCGGGGATGAGGCGATTGGGCCAGGGAACGGGCAAAGCGGACATTTTCCCGGATGCCCGCCTGGGCGCGTTCGGGACCATCGCGGTCGGTGACTTCGTAGCACAGGCTGGCCCGCACCCCCGCCCGATCCACCGCCTCGGCGATAGCATCCAGCGAGCCGTCAATGGCATTGGGACTGGCATGGTGGTCGATCAAGGTGGTCGTGCCGTGCTTGATGGCATCCACCAGACAGACCAGGGCCGAATAGCGCACATCCTCCAAAGAAAGGGCTTTGTCCAGACGCCACCACAGCTTCGCCAAGATTTCGGGAAAGTCGCGGGGCGGCTCACCGGGGATGGCCATACCGCGGGCAAAGGCCCCGTAAAAGTGGGTGTGCCCGCAGATGTTACCGGGCATGATCAGCTGCCCTCCGGCATCCACCATCTCATCATCGGGGAAGGCCGCCTGCAGTTGGGCTGTCGGCCCCACTTCTGTAATCCGATCACCTTCTATCCGAACCGCTCCGTCCACGATGATTTCATTCGCTTCGCCGAACGTGACAACCCGGCCATTTGTGATCAGCATCATTCCGTCCTTTCTAGAACCCAAGTCATTCCTCCGACATCAAGGCCGATTCCCGGCCCGACGAAACGGTCGGCAGGGGTGTTGCGCCCCCCCTCTCGCGCTACTTGCCCGCACGTTTTTTCAACGCCATATACACCTTTTCCGCCGAAAGGGGCAGGTCATTGAAGCGCACGCCCAGGGCGTTGTAGAGGGCGTTGGCGATGGCCGGTGCGGTGGGGACCATGACATGTTCGCCCACGCCCCGCGCGCCCCAGGGACCGTCCTCCACCGGCGTTTCGACAAAGTCGCCGTGGATCTGGCGTGGGATGTCCATGGCCGTTGCGATGCGGTAATCCACCAGGTTGGGGTTCAGAGGCCGCCCCGCCTCATCATATTTCAGCCCCTCAAAGGCGGAACTCATGCCGTGGACCGCGCCGCCTTCGATCTGGGTCATGATCAGGTCGGGGTTGATGGCTTTGCCCACGTCGTAGGCACTGGCGATCTTGAGAATTTCTATTTCGCCGGTCTCGGTATCCACCTCCAGGTCCACAGCCTGGGCACCGACGGTATAATGGACCACCGCCCGCGTACCCTGCCCCGTCTCAAAATCCAAGTTGGTCACATAGGTCGGCATAAAGTGCCCCTGCCCGATGATGGGGCCGCCGGTCCAGCCTTCGAAATTGTCGTTGGGCAGGCCGTAGATAACCATGCCCTTGAGGGGCTGCTCCTCCTCGGTGCGGTAGGAAAAGACCACGCCGTCCTTGATGTCCAGGTCCTCCGGGTTTTCGCCCCAGTGTTGGGCGACGATCTCCAAAATCTGGCGTTTGGCGTCCAGAGCGGCGGCCCGCACGGCGTTGCCGGTGGACCAGGTGATGCGGCTGGCGACGGTCTGCCATTCGTAGGGGCTGTACTTGGTATCTACCGGGACGGAGATGCGCACCCACTCGTAGGGCACGCCCAACGTCTGGGCTGCAATCTGGGCCATGGCCGTAAAGGCCCCCTGCCCCAGGTCCTGGGCGCCGATGGAGACGTTGACCGTGGCGTCCTCGTTGAAGCGGACGATGGCCGCGCTGCCGGGGTTGGGCGGCATGGCCGGGGCCTTCCACATGATGGCCAGCCCCTTGCCCCGTTTTTTGTGGGGCGCAGAGGGCGGCTCATCCTTGCCCCAGTTGACGGCCTCGGTCACCTTGTCAATGCAGGCAACCAGGTCAATGGGCGTCATCTTCATCCCGGTCAGGATCGTCTCGCCGGTTTTGACGCAGTTGCGCCGCCGGAACTCGGCGGGGTCCATGCCGATCTTTTCGGCCAGCTGATCCATGATCTGCTCAATGCCCCAGTGGATTTCGGGCATTCCAAAGCCGCGCATGGCGCTGCCCACCGGCAGGTTGGTATAGACGCAGTAGGAATCGCCCTTGACGTTGGGGATCAGGTAAGGGCCGGTGCAGGAATACCCGGCGGCGCGGGCGATGTTGACGCCGTAATCGTTGTAAGCTCCGCCGCCGAAATAGTAGGCCGTCTCCATGGCCAACAGATTGCCCTCGGCATCGCAGCCGATCTTGGTGCGGGCAACCAGGCTTTGGCGAACCGTCGTGCCGATAAATTCTTCCTCACGGGTCATGCGCAGCTTGACCGGGTGGCCCTTGACGGCGCGGGCCATCGCCACGGCGCAGATCTCCATAGAAACGCCCGCCTTGCCGCCAAAGCCACCGCCCACATAGGGCGAGACCACCCGCAGGTTGCCGTGGGGAATGTCCAGACTCTGGGCGATCAGATCCCGCTGGGCAAAGGGCGATTGGGAGCAAGTCCAGAGTGTCACCTGGTCGGAAAGATCCCACAGGCTGACGGCCACGTGAGGTTCAATGGGCACGTGCTGGATCTGGGGCAGGCGGAATTCGCCTTCGACGATGGCCGCGCATTTCGGCCAGGCGGCCTCCACATCACCCCGGCGCAGTTTGAAATGCTCCGAGATGTTGGTTCCCGGCTGGGGAAAGATGAAATTGGCGACTTTGTACTTGCCCAAGTCGGGGTGGAGCAGGGGCGCGTCGGGTTGGGCCGCCTCCACCGGATCAAATACCGGCTCCAGGACCTCATATTCGACGATGACCCGCTTGGCCGCTTCCTCGGCGATCTCTTCGCTGACGGCCACCACCCCGGCCACCGGTTCGCCCACAAAGCGCACCCGGTCGCGGGCAAAGATGGGGCGGTCCACCAGGTAGAGGCCGAAATTCTTGGGCGTATCGGCCCCGGTGACGACGGCCTTGACGCCGGGCATGGCCAACGCCTGGCTGACATCAATCTTTTTGATGAGGGCGTGGGCATGGGGGCTGCGCACCAGCCGCCCGTACCACAGCCCCGGTCCGAACTGCATGTCATCGGCATAGATCGCGCTGCCGGTGACCTTTTCATAAGCGTCAATGCGGGGGACGCTTTTGCCTACAGGCTCAGAGGTAAAGGTTGTCTTGCTTTCGGTCATTTTGTCGCTCCTGTCATTCCGTGATCCCATCTTTTTCCCCCGGCAAGTATAGCACAAGCGCAAACCGAGGTCAATCGCCGGACGGACATCGCGCTAGGACGCCGCTCCTTGTTCGGCGACCGATTGGATCGCCTTGATGATCCGCACATAGCCGGTGCAGCGGCACAGGTTGCCCACCAACGCTTCTTTGATCTCGGTTTCGGTGGGGTGGGGGTTGCGTTGCAGCAACGCCGTGGCCGACATGAGCATCCCCGGCGTGCAATAGCCGCACTGGACGGCGTTGTGCTCAATGAAGGCTTGTTGCAGAGGGCTGAGTTCGCCCTCCGGGGCCAACCCCTCGACGGTCAGGATTTCGTGGCCGTCGGTTTCCACGGCCAGCACCATGCACGAATTGACCGGCTCGCCGTCCAGCAAGACGGTGCAAGCACCGCATTCCCCGGCCTCACAGCCGTTCTTGACGCCGGTCAGGGCCAATTTCTCGCGGAGCATCTTGAGCAAAGTCATGTTCGATGGAACGTCCAGACGCTCCTTTGCGCCGTTGACGGTGACGGTAATCGTGTGCGTTGTCATTTTCTCTCCTTTCTACCCAAAGCGGTTGAGCCGCAAAGACGCCGTTCTTTCTTTGCGCCTTCGCGGTTCAAATCTCTGGAACCGCCAAGACGCCAAGAGCGCGAAGGTTTTTTTACTTTTTCTTCTTTCCTTTGTGCCCTTTGCGCCTTCGCGGTTCAAACCTCCGAACCGCCAAGACGCCAAGAGCGCGAAGGTTTTTACTTTTTCTTCTTTCCTTTGCGCCCTTTGCGCCTTCGCGGTTCAAATCTCTGGAACCGCCAAGACGCCAAGAGCGCGAAGGTTTTTACTTTCTCTTCTTTCCTTTGCGCCTTTGCGGTTCAATACATCGTTCAGCTCAGGTCAGGCTGCTCGGCCAGCCAGGCCAGAATTCGGTCGGCGACGGCCCGCCAACCGGCTTCCAGCATCATGTCATGGGCCATATCGGAAAAGATCTCGGCCCGGACGCCATAGGTTTGCGCCGTTGCCTCGACTTCGCCGACCGAGATGGCCCGGTCGTCCGCCGCGCCCAAGACCAGCAACGGCGTCGTGATGCGGGGCGGACGGGATAAAAACAGGAACACCGATTCCAGATAGGCCCGGTACGATTCATCCTGGATGCGCCGACAGTAGGCCGCCGCTTGTTCCTCCGGCATTCCCGCCGAAAAGAACATCTCCCGACACAACGCCGGTGTGCCGACCGCCGGGTACATGCGCAGGGTCAGATTGGCTTTGAGAAAAGCCCACGGGTGGCGACGGACGAAGCGCAGCGTGGCCGGCAACAACCCACGAGGCGGGACGGAGGCCAACAGAACGGCGGCGGGTGCTCGGTGACGGCCCAGGTACTTTTGGACGATCATCCCCCCCATTGAATGGCCGATCAGCACCGGCGGCGACGGCATTTGCGCCGCCACCTGCTCCACATCGGCTACATAGTCGGCCAGGCCGTACCGGCGCAGCCGCTCACGGCCTTCGCTGGCCCCATGACCGCGCAGGCTCAGGGCGTGGGCAGAGTAGCCGTGTTGGGCAAAATAGGGCAAAAAATGCACATCCCAGCACCAGGCCCCGTGCCACATGCCGTGGACAAAGAGGAGCGGTACGGGATGGGCCGTGCCCGGCGGTTCACGGGAAATCACTTCCAGCTGCATCGGCCCTCCTCAAAATCCAGGCCGTCCACGAAGAACAGGGCACATTCACGGACGGCCCCCGGACCCTCCCGCGCAGAGGGAGATAGAACCCCTGGCCTACCGACCGGTCAGCTGCGCCCACACGTCGCGCAGGCCGCGCAAGGTGAGGGTGTGGACCATCTCCTTCTGGTATTCGGCAGTTCCCCGTACATCGGTGATGGGTGTAGCGGCGGCGCGGGCCAACGCGGCAGCCTGGGTGAAGCTCTCCTCGCCGGGCGGGTGGGCCGCCAGAAACTCTTCGGCCTCGGTCGCCCGGATGGGCGTCGGGGCAACGGACCCCAACCCGATGCGGAAGCGGTAACCCGAAGCCGCGCCGTTGGCATAGCCCAACACGGCCACGCCCACCAGCGACAGGTCCCCGGCCCGGCAGCGGCCCAGTTTGTGGTAGCGGGCAGCCGCCGGAGAGGGCGGCAGGGGGAAGCGGATGGCCGTCAGCAGCTCGGCGGGCCGGAGGACCGTCTGACCGGGACCGGTGAAAAACGCGGCGGCGGGCACGGTGCGTTCCCCATCGGGGCCAAAAAGCACGAATTCGGCTTCCAAGACGACGGTTGCCGGGGCGGTATCGGCGCAGGGGGAAGCGTTGCACAGGTTGCCGCCGATGGTCGCCCGATTGCGAACCTGGTAGGAAGCGACGCTGGCGGCAGCCTGCGCCAGGAGCGGATAACGGCTCCGCACCTCCGGGTGGCGGGCCAGTTCGTTCATCGTCACCGCCGCACCGACGGTCAACCCCCGCTCCGCGTCGTAGACGATCTCCCGCATTCCGGGCAAGCCCTTGACATCCACCACCAACGTAGGACGTCGCTTGCCGTCGCGCATGTTGGGGAACAGGTCGGTGCCCCCCATCAGCGGACGGGCTTCGGGGCCGTGCTCTTGCAAGAGACGAACCGCCTCCGCAAGGGTTTCGGCCTGTACGTAATCAAAGGTTGGTAAGCCGGGTCTGGCAAACATGATTTCTACCTCCTCGACTGGCGGGCATTCAAAGCTGTTGCCATCGTTGCGAGCCGCAACCGTCACCTTTCACCCGCAAATGCAGCGCAGGTACGGGCCAACGGAGATTGCGGCTACTGCGCAAGGGATCTTGCATACTCCCAGATAAGGTCCAGATGGCCGTTCAAATCGTGGTCCGCCTCCACCTCAACCAAGCGGACCTGGGCGGAGAAGGTGGCGGCATAGCGGCGGCTGTCTTCCGCGGGCACGATCCCGTCGGCGGAGCCGTGAATGATGGTGACGGGGCAGGGCGGCGGGACCGGCTCCCGGTAGCGTTGGCCGTCTATTTCAATGTCATAGCGCAGGGGCAACTCCTCCCCCAAAGCATAGTGAGGAACCCGGATAACGCCTTCCTCGCGCCATAGGGCCAGCCGTTCCGGAAACGGCCCACCGGGTCGCCAGCGCAGGACGGGAGCCAGAAGCAGCATCTCCTCCACGCCGCCGAAACGATGGGCATAGTGCAAAGCGATCAAACCGCCGTAGGAGCTGGCGATGAGGCGAAAGCGGAGCAGGTCGCGGTCCAGCACGTATTGGCGCAGCCGGTTGATCAATCCCGTGGTGGTCATGTACTCAAAATCGGCAGGGGTGGGATTGAAATCCAGGGCGTGGAATTTTGCACCCGGCAGGGCGGCGAACCGCCCTGCCAGGTATCGGGCTTTGGTGGAGCGGGATGAAGAAGCAAAGCCGTGTAGGAACAGGATCGTCTTGGCGACCATCTCTCGGAAGGGCAGCCCCCACACGAATCGGAAAATTGGGGAACATCCCCCAATCTTTTACCCCTTGCGCGTCAACTTCTCGATGCTTTCCACATGGGCCGGGTCGTAGCAATCGCCAAAGCGGGTCTTGGGCAGCTCGGCTTTGCGGGCCATCAGTTCTTCATATTCGTCATCGTCCACCATGGCTACGCAACGCCCGATGCACGATTCGCCGTCCACGAAACGCCAGGGGAAAAAGCCGATGGTCGTCCGGCGGTTCACCAGCAGGTCAATGTCCCCGCCGATGCACTCGGCATGGATGATGTGGTAGGGGAACATCTCAATATGCATCAGCTGGTACTTGTCGGGGGTGAACCGCTCGGCCAGGGTTGTGCCGTACATTTCCTGAAAGACCTTGTCGGCCTCGGCGGCCTGGCGGGGCATCCAATCGCGGATGATGGTGTTCATGGGGTGATCTGCACTGCCGCAATCCACACCGATCCATTTGATCTTTTTCGCCTTGGCCCATTCGGCAAACTCGCGGTCGGGGCCGGGGTGCTGGACCATGTAGCGGATTTCGTCGGCGTAGGGCTGATCCCAACCGAAATGATGGTAGCCGGTGTGGATGATGAGAATGTCGCCCTCGCGGACCTCCACCCGCTCTTCGATCATCTGGGAGGTGTAGATTTGATAGTCGCCGGTCGCGTCGGAAAGGTCCACGACGACGCCCGGCCCGACCAGAAATTCGTTCAGGTCCAGCTGGGCGATGTCCTTCCCGGCGGTGTAAAAGTGGATCTCGCCGTCCAGGTGCGTACCCAGGTGATTCGAGTGGGTCAGCAGCTGGCCGTTGGCGCCGTTGGGGGCCAATCGCTTAAAGTACTTGACCTGCAACGGCTCGTAGGTGGGCCACGGCGGGGTGCCGATGCCCAAGGGGATGGTTAGATCTATGAGCTTCATGGAACACCTTCCTTTCTTTTGTTGATGATCCAAACCAAAAGGAAAAAAATATCTCCCCTACCCACAGGCCGGTCAGCTTTTACGAAAAACCCAAGCCTGCGGGAAACGGCGGTAGAAAATCAGCGTCTACACTGACAGTTTGGCTTGGTCGGCATACCGGATTATACCACAATCGGCCCCCTTGTCCAAAGTTAGACAGGGCCTGGATTTTCGGGTATAATGGCCCTTGCCGAAAAGAAAAAAGCGAGGTGAACAATGGCGGACGTGTATGCCGGCAAACTGCTCCGTGTGAACTTGGACGACGGCTCTTATCACATAGAGCCGATCCGAGAGGAGGATGTGCGCCGTTACCTGCTGGGCAGCGGCCTGGCGGCCAGAATCTTTTACGCAGAGATGGACCCCGACCGCGCCCCCCTGGATCCGGACAGCCCATTGCTGGCCTTCAACGGCCTGCTGACCGGGACCTTTGCCCCTACCGCCAGCCGCAGCACCTGGTGCGGACGCTCACCCCTGACCGGCATCTGGGATGAATCCAACATGGGCGGCCACTGGGGGGCCGAGCTGCGCTTCGCCGGGTTCGACGGCTTGATCGTCACCGGGCGGGCGGCGAAGCCGGTCTATCTCTGGCTCCACGACGGCCGGGTGGAGGTCCGCCCGGCGGAGCACTTGTGGGGGTTGGATCACTTTGCGACCTTTGCCCAGCTGCGCCGGGAGACCGACCCCCAGGCCCAGATCGCCTGCATCGGCCCGGCGGGGGAGAACCTGATCCCGCTGGCAGGGGTGCTGCAAGGCGGACAGGAACACGCCCGCACCGCCGGGCGCGGGGGGATGGGTGCGCTGCTCGGCTCCAAAAATCTGAAGGCCATCGCCGTGCGCGGCCACAAAAAACCAACCTACCCCGACATCCACACCTTTCGCGCCTTTGTCCGCCGGATCAACCGCTTTATCCAGGAGAACGCCGTGGGGCTTTCTCAGCTGGGCACGGCAGGCGGCGTCCCGGCCACCGAAGTCGTCGGGGACCTGCCCCTCAAAAACTGGACCCTGGGCAATTGGAAAGAGGGCGCGGCAGCCACCTCCGGGCAGCGCATCGCCGAGACGATCCTGACGGGGCACACCCGCTGCTTTGCCTGCCCCATCGGCTGCGGTCTGGAGATTGAGATCAACGACGGCCCTTACGCCGGGGTGCGGGGCCACGGGCCGGAGTATGAGACGCTGGCCGGGTTCGGCGGCAACTGCCTATGCGACGACCTGAACGCCATCGCCTTTATGAACGACCTGTGCAACCGCTACGGGCTGGATACCATCAGCACCTCCTCGGCCATCGCCTTTGCCATGGAGGCGTATGAGAAGGGCTTGATCTCGCAACAAGAGACCGGCGGCCTGGAGCTGACCTGGGGCAACGCCGAGGCGATGATCGCCGCCATCCACGCCATCGCCCGCCGCGAAGGGATCGGCGAGCTGCTGGCCGACGGCGTGCGGGCCGCCGCCCGACGCCTCGGCCCGGAGGCGGAAGCCTTTGCCGTCCACGTGAAAGGGATGGAGGTCCCCTACCACGACCCCCGCGCCTTTGTCAGCATGGCCGCCGGATACGCCACGGCCAGCCGGGGGGCCTGCCACCTGGAAACAGGATCCTATTGGGTGAGCTACGGAACCCGCTATGCGGGATGGTACGACGCCGAATTTGACGACCACGACAGCCGGGGCAAGGGGGCATTGGCCGCCGATTTCCAAAACTTTATGGCCGTCTTTAACCCGCTGGGCCTGTGCAAGTTCATTGCCAAATCCCACGTGGGGCCGCACGAGCTGGCCGATCTGGTCAACGCCGCCCTGGGCTGGGAATGGACCGCCGCGGATGTGCTGCGCACCGGCGAGCGGTTCTTCAACCTCAAGCGGCTCATCAACCTGCGGCTGGGCATCACCGCCGCCGACGATACACTGCCCCGCCGTCTCCTGACCGAACCCCGGCCCAGCGGCGGCGCAGCCGGCGTCCTGCCCGACCTGGAACCGATGCTGGCCGAATACTACCAGGCGCGCGGCTGGACG
>Ga0256914_1000809_pt1 | contig 30277 bp, 31 predicted proteins | sample HulkmetaG_FD_191571 | JGI IMG/M metagenome (GOLD analysis project Ga0256914, IMG submission 191571) | Hydrothermal chimney microbial communities from Main Endeavour vent field at the Juan de Fuca Ridge, Pacific Ocean - Hulk | ecosystem: Environmental > Aquatic > Marine > Hydrothermal vents ... | reverse complement strand
TCATCCCAGACGAGCGGCGCCAGCCGCGAGATCTGGGATCCAGACCGGGTCACCGACCCGCGGCTGCGTTTCCGGGAATTGGCGACAGGACGTACCACGTACCACGTACCACGTACTACGCACTACGTACCACGCACCACGCACCATCCCTTACGCCTTCATCGGCCGCGGGGGGCGCGCCTGGGTTTCGCCGGGTTCTTCCCAGGCCAGCTCCACCAGGTCTATCAGGTCGCTAACCGGCACGCCCCAAAGGCCGCTTATCCGTGCCAGCTGGCGGCCCAGCCGCTTTAGCTGAGTCAGGTAGGCCGGGTCTTCGCCCTCTATCTCCTCGGCCAGGCTGATGAGCCAGCCAAGCAGGATGCCGGCCTCGTCATCGGGCAGGCCTTCGGTTATGGTCTCGTCTTCCAAAATCTCTTCAGCGGGGTTCGGCATGCAAGACCTCGTCGGGGTAAACGTATCCGAGGCTACGGGCCTTTTCTTCCAGGTAGGCGGGGTCGTCGGCCCGCGCCAGCTCCTCGCGCAGGTTGGCAACCTTCGCCGCCAGCGCCTCGGTCTGGCCAGCCACCAGGCGCAACTCCTGGCGCTGCGCAATCCAGCGCTGCGCTTCCACTCCGCACAGGAGCAGCAGGTGAGCGCTGCCCAGGGCGAAGAGCAGGTAAAGAATCCGGTAGACACCGCGTTCCCGCACGGGTCCATTATAGGCCCCCTCGCCGACGCCGCGAAAAATAGAAAAGGGAATCATATTAACTACCATTAAACGCCGTCTCAGACGTAACATATGGTACCTAAACACCTGTCGGGATACTTGTACCGGTAGCGCCTGGAAGGAGTATCGGCTATACTTGCAAGTAAATAGATTGGAGGAATTCATATGGCAAAAACAAAGGAAAAAGAGGTCTACCGCTCACGATTGAAGGCAGTCGGGCTGCGTCACACGCTCCCGCGGGAGCGCATTCTTGCGTATCTGGACCGCAAGAACGTACACCCGACCCCCGAGGAGCTATACCAGGGCCTGAAGAAGAAGGGGTACTCAATCGGTCTCTCAACCGTCTATCTCAACCTTCAGGTCCTCCGCGACGCCGGTCTCCTCTGGGAGTTCAAGGACCAGCAGGGCCACACCCGCTACGACGGCTTCACCAAGAAGCACCACCACCTCTTCTGCACCAGCTGCGGGCGGATTGAAGACGTCATGGAAGACGAGCTGCCCGAGTTCGACGCCGAAAAGGTGGCCCGCGCCGTGGAAGGGCGCACCGGCTGGTTCGTCGGCGACCCGCGGGTCGAGCTACGCGGCCTCTGCCCCGACTGCCAGTAAACCCCAGGCTTCTAGGAAAACCGGCGGGGCTCCCGCCGGTTTTTCTTACGCGCCTAACGCCGCTACTGGCAGCGGTAATGCGAAACCTGCTCCGGCGGCACCGCCTTCCAGCGCAGCTCCTCCGGCGCCCACTCCGGCCCGGCTATGCAGTCGCGGTGCGGCTCCAGACCGAGGAGGACCGAGGTTCCCACCGGTAACCCCGCCGGCGCCGGTGCCCGGCCGGCACGGAAGTAGGCGGGCGTTCCGGTGCTGCTGGCCTCGCCGCTGAGCAGGTCCATTTTTACCTTCACCAGCCCCGACGGCGCGGCAAAGTCGGCCGCCGGCCGGCCGCGCATGGCGCTGGCGACGAAGTCTTTCCAGATGGGCGGGTTGAGCACCGAAGAGGAGGGTTCGTGGCCGTTCATCTTCATCGGCTGGTTGTCGTCGCGGCCAATCCAGACCACCGCGCTCATCCCGCGGGTGACGCCGGCGTACCACAGGTCGCGGGCGTTGTTGGAGGTGCCGGTCTTGCCGCCGACGACGCGGCCGGGAATCCGCGCCCGCCAGGCAAGGTTGCCGCGTCCTAGCGGGTCTTCGTCGTAAACGTAGCCCTTGAGCATGTCCCAGCCGAGGTAGGCCACCTCGGGGTTCCAGAGACGGCTGCGCAGCGGCTGCGCCTCGAAGAGCACGTGCCCCTCGGCGTCCTCGACGCGTTTTATCAGTTGCGGTTCCACCCGCCAGCCGCCGTTGACGAAGGAAGCGTAGCTGGCGGCCAGCTGCAAGGGCGTCGCCCCCACGCCGCCACCGATGGCGATGGAAAGGCCGGGCGTCTGCGGCAGCTTGAAACCGGCGGCGCGCAGGCTGGCCGATAGCTTTTGCACGCCCAGGCTGTCGGCGGTCAGGATTGCCGGCACGTTGAGAGAGCGGTCCATGGCGTAGCGAATGGTAATCGCCCGGTCCATAAAGGTGCCGTCGTAATTCTTGGGCTTCCAGACACCACCCGGCTGGGTCGGGTCGGGGAAGCTGACCTCCTTGTCCTCGACCATGCTGGCCTGGCTCCAGCCGCTGGCCAGGGCGGTGGCGTAAACGAAGGGCTTGATAGAGGAACCGGGGCTGCGGCCGGCGCCGTCGCCGAGCTGGGTGGCCCGGTTGAATTCGCCCTCGGTGCCGGGCAGCGCCCCCAGCATGGCGTAGACCTCGCCGCTCTCGGGGTCCAGCCCCACCAGGGCCAGCTGCGCGCCGGCCGGCAGGCCGCGCTTCTGGGCGGCGAGGGCCGCCTCTTCGGCGGCGCGCTGCATCTCGATGTCGAGGGTGGTGTAAACCCGCAGGCCGCCCTGCCCGAAGACCTTGGCGCGGCCAAAGCGCTCGATCAGCTGCTTGCGAATCTCGTAGACGAAGTGGGGGGCCACCTCGACGGCCAGATCGGGGAGGGTATTGGCTCCGGGGTCTACCAGCTCGGCCTCGAGCAGGTTGCCCTGGTCGTCGTACCTGGCCTTCCACCCTTTGGGAACCAGCGGTTCGCGCCAGGCGGCGTCGGCCATCTCCTGGTCTATCCAGCCGTCCTCGACCATCTGGGTCAGCAGCGCCTTCATCCGCCGCCGCACCCGCTTCAGGTCGCGGTAACGGGCGTTGGGGCCGGGAATCAGCGCCGCCAGGTAGGCCCCCTCAGCCAAGCTGAGCTCGCCGGGATCCTTGCCGAAGTAGGCCTCGCTGGCCGCGCGGATACCCCAGAGGTTGCCGCCCCAGAAGGAGACGTTCAGGTACATCTCCAGGATTTCCTCTTTGCTATAGCGCCTTTCCAGCTCGATGGCCAGCGGTATCTCCTTGAACTTTCGCTCTATCGAGCGCACGCCCGAGAGGTTGCGCAGCAGGGTGTTCTTGATTACCTGGACGCTGATGGAGGAACCCCCCTGCAAGTTGCCGCGTATGGTCTGCCAGAAGGCCCCGGCTATGCGAAACCAGTCGACGCCGTAGTGGCGGAAAAAGCGCCTGTCTTCGGAAGCGACGATCGCCGCCACCGCCGCCGGCGAGACATCGTCGAGCTTGACCAGCATGCGGTTTATAGACATGCCGTCTTCCTCGCTGGCCAGCTGGGCGATGGGCGTACCGTCGCGGGCGTAGACGGTGGTGGTGGAGGTGAGGCGGAGGTTCTCGAGCGCCTCCAGGCTGGGCAGGTCTCTGGTCCAGCCGCGGATCACGATGACCCCGGCCACGAAGGCGCCCAGCAAAAGCGCCAGCGCCAGCAGTTTCAGGTAGCGCCCGATCTTCACGAACCCAGTCTACCGGGAGAAGCTGAGAAGGTCTGCAATTAGCTTGCGGAAGCGGCTGTTCTTGATGGGAAGCTCGACTATGTGGTCGGCGCCGGATATTTCGATGGTCAGCCGCTGGCGCTCGCTGGTCTTGTGGATGATCTGGATGGTGGGGACGTGCTTGAGGCGCTTGACCCGCTTTACCCGCCAGATGAAACCGGCCGAGTCGAGACCGTTCTCGTGGAGGTCGTCGAGAACGATGATCGCCGGGCTATTCTTCTTGAGATAGCCGAGCCCTTCCTTCAACGTTTCGACGCTGCGGACTTTCAATCCGGCGTCTTCAAAAACCATGTCCAGGTAGGCCTTTAGCGTCGCGTTCGGGGTAATGGTCAGTGCTTCGCGAATTTCTTCCATACACACCCGCCAGTTCTCAGGGTACGACTACAACACAAAAGTATAAGTCGAAAATTAGCACCAAGTCGGTAACCAAACTAAATATGGCTGGGGCGCGTGGATTCGAACCACGACCGGCGGTTCCAAAGACCGCTGTCCTGCCCTTAGACGACGCCCCAAAGCCGCCCTCATCTTATGCAAGCGCCGGCGGCGGCGTCAACAGAAGCTACTCGGGAAGGCGGGTCCGGCGGATGACGAAACGCCAGGGAATGGGGTGGGGCTGGTCTAGCTCGGGATAGGTGTCGCGCACCCACTCCCAGAGTGCGTCCAGCGAGGGCCGGAAGAGCTCTTCGGGAACCCCCCAGGTGAACGAGTAAAGGCGCTCTTCCAGAATCTCCATGCTCTGCCGCGGGGTTCTTTCTTCTATCCACTCGGCCACCGTTTCTTCTACAGGCTCCAGCCCTAGCTGCTCCATCGCCTGGCGCACCTCCGCCAGCCGCCGCTGGTGGCGGCCGCGCTTCAGCTCGAAGCCCATCTCGCCGAGGATTTCCCGCCACTTCTCTTGAATCCGCCAGTCCTCGTTCTCGGCGGCGGCCACGTCCCACCCCTCGAAGAGGAAGCCGCCGGGCGCCAGGACCCGGAAGGCCTCGAGCAGGGCCCGCTGCCAGTCGTCCAGCAAGTGCCAGAGGTGAACGCCGATAACCGCGTGGAAGCTGCCGCGCTCGAAGGGCAGCTCGCGGGCGTCCGCCTCGATCAACCTGACCTTGCGGCCCACGCCGGCTATCTTGTGGCGCATCACCTCGAGCATCGAGGGGCTGACGTCGACGCCAACAAAGCGGTAGCCGCGGGCGACTATCGGCACCCCGACGCGGCCGGTGCCGACCCCCAGCTCCAGGAAGACAGGCTCCCGGAAGCTCTCCTCGACCGGGGAGACGATGGCGGTGGCTATCTTGCCGGAGACCTCCGGCGGGTGATACCTGGTGCGATCGTAAGCGTAGGCGATACGAACGAAGTTCAAGGTCATAGGTCTCGGTGCGCTCCCCCTCCCCCTGGCGACGTTGACATACCCGACGTTCGAAATCTATGATATTAAGAATTAATACTTCTGTCCAGTATACCTTAGTTTTTCGCCGTCTGGAAGGCTCTTTTTGTTTGCGGAGCCCGGTAGCGCGGCGGTGGCTTTCATCCCGGGCGGGCGTGATAGAGTTAAAAAGACATGAAAAGATTTCTGGTTCTACTAATGGTCCTGATGGGCCTCACCGGCGTGATGGCGCAAGGCGCCCTCAAGGTTCGCATCGGCTTCAACCCCACCCAGAACTCCGACCAGCTCAGTCAGGCCGCCCAGGCGATAGCCGACTTCATCGAAGACCAGCTGGGCGGGCAGGTGGAGGTCGAGGTATTCCTGCCAACCGAGTACCGCGGCCTGGTCGAGGCGATGCGCTCGAACAACCTCGACTTCGCCTTCTTCCCGCCCGACGGCTACGTAATCGCCTCGCGCGAGGCCGGGGCCAAGGTGCTCCTCAAGAGCGTCCGCTTCGGCAACGCCTACTACTGGAGCGCCATCATCGTCCGCAAGGACTCGGGCTATGAAAACATCGGCGACCTCGAGGGCAAGACTATCGCCTGGGTCGACCCCAACTCGGCCGCCGGCTACGTTTTCCCGCGCGCCGCGCTGCTCGCCAAGGGCATCGATCCCGACACCTTCTTCGGCAAGCAGGTCTTCGCCGGCAAGCACGACGCCGCGGTCCTGGCGGTTCTCAACAAGTCGGTCGACGCCGCCGCCGTCTTCGCCAACGACGACCAGAACAAGTCGGGCGCCTGGACCCAGTTCCTCTCGCCCGAGGAGGCCGCCCAGATTCACGCCATCTTCTACACCAAGCCCATTCCCGGCGACACCTTCTCGGTTTCCAAGCAGTTCAGCGAGAAGTACCCTGAGCTGACCGAGAAGATAAAGGCCGCCATCATGACCTGCAAGGTTCAGGACGGCTGCGACCTGCTCAAAAACCTCTACCGGATCGACTACATGGTGCCGGCCACCGACGCCGACTACGACGTGGTGCGCGAAGCGCGCAAGCTGCTGGGCCTCGACAAGTAGGGGGCGGAAAGCAATCTCTGATGATAGAAGCGCATGATCTCGGCGTCACCTTTCCCAACGGCACCGAGGCGCTGAAGGGCGTCAACCTCAAGATAGATGACGGCGAGTTCGTCGCCGTCATCGGCCTTTCCGGGGCCGGCAAGTCTACGTTCCTGCGCACCCTCAACGGGCTGGTCAAGCCGACCAGCGGCAGCGTCAGGGTGGGCGGCGTGCCGGTGGAAAAGCTCTCCGGGCGGGCCCTGCAGCGCTACCGCCGCACGGTTGGTTTCATTTTCCAGCAGTTCAACCTGGTCACCCGCCTCAGCGCCATCGACAACGTCCTCCACGGCAGGCTCGGCTACCTGCCGACCTGGCGCGGCCTGCTGGGCCTGTACGGCGAGCGCGACTACGAGCTGGCCGGGAACTACCTCGAGGAGGTGGGGCTGGGCGAGAAGAAGAACGTTCGGGTCGACTCGCTTTCGGGCGGCCAGCAGCAGCGGGTGGCCATTGCCCGGGCGATGGCCCAGGAGCCGCAACTGGTGCTGGCCGACGAGCCGATGGCCAGCCTCGACCCGCGCCTTTCCGACGTCATTCTGGGGCTATTAAAGAGCTACAACGAGGCCCGCGGGGTGACGGTGCTGGTCAATATCCACGTGCTCGAGCTGGCCCGCCGCTACGCCAGGCGGGTCCTGGCCTTCAACCAGGGGCGCCTGGTCTTCGACGGGCCGGTAGCCGAGCTGACCGACGAGCTGGCCGAGCAGATTTACGCCGGCAGCCTGGAGGCGCTATGACCGTCGTCTACCCGCTCCTCGGCTTCCTGGTGGCCACCCTCTCTTCGATCTCCCGCAGCTCCGCCCGCCGCTACCTCTACGCCAGCGGCCTGGCCCTGCTGGTGGCCTTTTTCGCGTTTCCCTTCTCCAGCGCGGTCGGCTACCTTTCCCGCGAGGCCATCTACCCCACGCCCGCCGGCCTGCTGCCGAGCTGGGCCCTGCTAGGCCTGATAGCCCTGGCCGGCCTGCTGGCGCTGTTGCCGCTGGGCCCGCGCTTCCACGGCCTGCTGGGCGCCGCCGGCGGCGCTTTGGTGCTGGCGGTCAGTTACGCCTGGCTCTCGCGGCCGGTCTTCCTGGCCGCCGCCCGGCCCCTGAACGGCCTGACCGAGGCGGCCATCGCCCTCTTCGCCGGGGGCCTGCTCTTCCTGCTGCTCAAAGGCCGCAGCTTCTGGCTGGCGCTCCTGCTGGGGCTGGCCCTGGCCGCCGGCGGCTTCGCCCTGCTCTCCGGCCCGGTGGGCCACACCTACTTTCCCCGGCTCAACGGCTACTACAAGCTGATAGTGCCGCTGGCGCCGGAGGAAACCGAAAAGCTGATCAGTGAGTACAACAGCAGCCTGGCCAAGACCAACGAGCTGCGCAAGGAGATAGGCCTCAAGCCGCTACAACCCATCAGCGGCCTGGCCGACCTGGCCGGCGGCGTTCCCAAGGACCTGGCCGCCAAGGGCGTTCGCCTGGTGCGGCCCGCCACCCTCCGCTACGGCACCACCGCGGTTCTCTTCCTGGGGGGCCTGCTCCTGGCCAGCGGCCTCTTCCTGCTGCGCAAACCGGAGCTGGCCGAGGAGGGCGACCTGGCCAGCGGCCTGACCGCCGCGGCGGTCTTCCTGGTCCTGGTGCCGTCGTTCTACGCCACCGAGTTCAGCCTCGCCAAGCTGGTCAAGGGCTGGCCGTTCTTCGTCAACTTCCTAGACCGCTCCTGGCCGCCCAATCTGGCCGACCCGGCCCACAACATCTTCCCGCTCCAGGAGGTGGCCAGCCAGATGGCCCTGACCGTCGAGATAGCCCTGGTGGGCACCTTCCTGGCGATGCTGCTGGCGGTGCCGACCAGCTTCCTGGCCGCCCGCAACCTGACCCGCGGCAGCGGCTTCACCCGGGCCATCTTCACGCTGACGCGCGCCTTTTACAACATCGACCGCGGCATCGACACCCTGATAATGGCCCTCATCTTCGTCGCCGCCGTCGGTCTGGGGCCCTTCGCCGGCGTCCTGGCGATGGCCATCCACTCGATAGCCGACCTCGGCAAGCTCTACTCGGAGGCCATCGAGAACGTCGAGAAGGGGCCGATAGAGGCGCTCGAGGCGGTCGGCGCCTCGGGCACCAACGTCGTCCGCTGGGCCATCCTCCCCCAGGTGCTGCCCCTCTTCGTCGCCTACACCCTCTACCGCTTCGAAATCAACTTCCGCGTCTCCATCGTCCTCGGCTTCGTCGGCGCGGGCGGTATCGGCTTCTTCATCCAGAACGCCATGGCCAGCGGCCAGTACGACCAGATGATTATCGGCATCATCGCCATCGTGCTGGTGGTCAACCTGATCGACTTCGGCTCGTCCTGGCTGCGCAGCAAGCTGGTGTAGCAACCCGCAGAAAGACCGGCGGGGCCGGGCCCCGCCGGTCTTTCTTACAAGTGCGTCAGCGATTCTGACCGCTGAGCTGGTCCAGGTTGCGCAGATCGAGCAGGTAGTTGCCGTCGGTTGGCAGCATGATGGTGTTGATATTCGGCGAGAGCTTCTCGGCGACGGTCAGCTGAATGACCTGCGGGTAGCGCTTCAGGGCGTCGCCGCGCAGCTCCAGGGCCTTGGCCTCGCCCTCGGCCTTGAGAATGGCGGCGTCGCGCTCGGCCTGGGCCTCGATGACCCGGCGCTGGGCGGCGATCTCCGCCTGGCGGCGGCGATTTTCTTCGATTTGTACCTGCTGTTCGGCGGTCTGCTTCTCTTCGATCACCTTGGCCACCGTCTCCGGAATGCGGATCTCGCGAAGCAGGACCGACTCGAGGATGATGTGTTTCTCGGCCAGCGCCTTCCTGAGGGCCTCGGTAACCGAGCGCTCCAGGTCGCCGCGGCGGGTGCTGATCAGCTCGGCGGCGTTGAAAAGGCCGACCGCGTCACGGACCTTGCTGCGGATCTGGGGGATGATCATCGTCTCCCGGTAGGCCGGCCCCACCTCCTTGTGCAAAAGCGGCGCCCGGGCCTTCTCGATCCGGTACTGAACGGTCACGTCCACACCGATGTCGAGCCCCTCCTTGCTGCGAGCCTGGATAGGCCCGTGACCGCCGCGGCCGGCGTTCGACTTGGAGAGGGTTACCTCCTGCAAGCGGGCGTCGTAGAGGACCACCTCCTGAATCAGCGGCAGCACCAGGTGCATCCCCTCGTCAAGGGCATCGGGCTGCACGCCAGAGAAAACGTTGAAGACCACGCCGACGTGGCCGGCGGGAACCACCACGAAGCTCCGCGCCAGAATGCCCAGCAAGAGGCCGACGAGCAACAGGCCGAGCCCGGCGCCGCGCCGGTCCGGCTGGACCAGCAGGAAGACGCCCAGGGCCATCACCAGCAAACCCAACCCAAGCAATATGTTCATGCCACCACTTTACTCGAAACAATCGGGGGAACCGGCGCATGCCGCGGGCCGGGAGAGCCTTTCATACCCTTATTACATCCGGCGATATACTCTATAAAGATGCCCGAACGCCTCGGCCCCTACGAAGTACTGCACCAGGAACGCAGCGAGGCCTTTCTCAGCGCCTGGCGGGCGCGTAGCGAGGCCGGCGGCGAGGGCACCCTCTACTGGTTCGAGGTGCGCGAACCAGAGGCGCGGGCGGCCTTCTTCCGCTTCCGTAAGGCGTTACGGGCGCTGGCGGCGCTGGGCGCGCTTCCCGAAGGTATCGAGATAAGCGCCAAACCAGGGCGTTACTACGTCTTCTGGCCGGCGGTCGAGGCCCCTTCGGCCCTGCCCGCCAAGGGGCGCAAGGTGGTCGCCGAAGTGGGCCGCCTGCTGGCGGCGCTGGCCCCGCTGGGTTACGCCCTGCCCGACCTGGACCTGCGCCTGGGCGAGGAGGGCGTGGTGGTCGCCCGGCTCGACCCGCTGGCCGAGCACGACGAGGCCGAGGCGGTCCGCCTTGGCGGCCGCTTCATGAAGGGGCGGCCGGCGGGCGGCGCGCGCCCGCGGCCGGCCAGGCGGCCGGCGGCCTGGCTTCCGGGAGCGCTGCTGGCGTTGCTGGGAGTCCTGTTGATCGTCGCCGGCGCCAATCGCTACCTCAACCCCCCCGAGTTCACGCTCCCCGACCTGCGCGGCCTGACCGCCCGGGAAGCCCTGGAGAAGGTCGGCCCGATGGGCCTCAAGGTGGTCTTCAACGAGGCCGGCGACCCGGAAAAACCGCGCGACGTGATAATCGAACAAAACCCCGAGCCCGGCGCCCGCGTCAAGCCGCGCCACCGGCTGGAGCTGCTCATCAACCGCCCCAAGGAGAGCGTTGTCCCCGACCTGACCGGCGAGCCGCTCGACGAGGCCCAGCAGCAGCTGGCCGCCGGCGGTTTCCAGCCCGCGGAAATAGAAACCGCCCCCAGCGACCGGCCGGCCGGCACCGTTCTGGCTACCGCCCCGCCGGCAAGGGCGCCGCTGCCGCAAGGCGCGCAGATCAAGCTGCTCGTCTCCGAGGGGCCCGGCCAGCAGACTACCGTCCTCCCCGACCTCCAGGGTCTGGCCCTCGAGGACGCCGAATACCTGCTCTCGGTGGCCGAGCTGCGGGTCGGCGACGTTCAGAAAATCCCCTCGCCCGAACCGGCGGGCACGGTCCTGGCCCAGTCGCCGCCCGCCGGCAGCGAGCTGGCGGTGGGCAGCCCGGTCACCCTGACCGTCGCCGCCCGCGCCGAGGTGCTGATTCCCAAAAACACCATTCTGGAGCCCGAGACTCCGCCCCCGGCCGAGCAGCCCGAAGCCCCCGGCGGGGCAATCGGCGCCGGGGACAGCGGCGAGCTGGCCCCGGGCGAACGGATAGTCCCCATCCGCGTCACCCTGCCCCAGCAAAGCGAGCGGGCAACCGTTCACGTGCGTCTGGTCGTCAGCGACGAAGACGGCAGCCGCACCCCGATCGACACCTACGCACCGGTCGGAACGGCGCTCGAGGGCAGCGTCCGCGTCAAGGGCGACGCCCACTTCCGCCTCTACCTCGACGACTTCCTCTACCAGCAGTGGGACAGCCCGGCCCCCTGAGCCGCTCTAAACTGAGGGCATGGACGGCGAGAACCGCGTAATAGACCGCCTGCACCACACCGACTCCTGGCGCCTCTTCCGGATTCTGGCCGAGTTCGTGGACGGCTTCGAGGTCCTCTCGAATATCGAGGTTCCCCTGGTCTCGGTATTCGGCTCCGCCCGCTTCGGCCCCGGGCACCCGGCCTACGCCCTTGGCGAGCGCCTCGGCCGCGCCCTGGCCGCCGCCGGCTACGGGGTGGTCACCGGCGGCGGGCCCGGAGTGATGGAAGCGGTAAACAAGGGCGCGGCCGAGGCCGGCGGGGTTTCGGTAGGGCTGAACATCGTCCTGCCCCACGAGCAGAAGCCCAACCCCTACCAGACCCACAGCCTCCAGTTCCGCTACTTCTTCGTCCGCAAGGTGATGTTCGTTCGCTACGCGGTGGGCTTCGTAGTCCTCCCCGGCGGCTTCGGGACCCTCGACGAGCTGAGCGAGGTGCTGGTTCTGCTGCAAACCGGCAAGGTTCACCCCTTCCCCCTCTTCGCCATGGACAGTGACTACTGGAGGGGGCTGCTCGACTGGATCAACGGCTCGCTGGCCGCCCAGGGGGCCATCTCCGCGGGCGACCCGGAGCTGCTGCGTCTGGTAGACGAACCCGAAGAGGTAATCGCGGCGCTGGCCGCGGAGGCGCGGGGTTGATGCTCGAGGAACCCTTCTGGCGCGACGGCCGGCTGGTGGCCGGCGTCGACGAGGCCGGCCGCGGGGCCCTGGCCGGGCCGGTGGTGGTCGCGGCGGTCATCCTGCCGCCCGGGCGGCACCCCTACCGCGACTCCAAAAAGCTCTCGCCACGCCAGCGCGAGCTGCTGCTCGATAGGCTGCTGGGCTCCGCGCTGGCCTGGGCGGTGGCCGCCGCCAGCGCGACCGAGATAGACCGGCTGGGAGTTCTCAGGGCCACCCACGCCGCCGCCTACGCCGCCCTGGCCCGCCTGCGCCGGCCGGCCGGGGTGGTGATAACCGACTACCTGTTTCTCGACCTCGAGACCCCCCTGCTCGCGCCGCCGCGGGCCGAAGACGCCAGCCCCAGCGTGGCCGCCGCCTCAATCCTGGCCAAGGTGGTCCGCGACCGCCACATGCAGGGCCTGCACCACCTCTACCCGAACTACGGCTTCGCCGCCCACAAGGGCTACGGCACCGCCCGTCACCTGGCGGCGCTGCGCCGCTACGGCCCCTGCCCCGTCCACCGGCGCCGCTTCGCGCCGGTCTCCCAGGCAGGCCTCTGGGACTGAACGTTTCTTAATCTGTCTTTTATCGAAGCCGGCGACTCCCGGGGTAGACTGTCCTGGGAGGGAAAGATGAAAAAGATTCCTGCCTTACTGGCGCTTTTGGGGCTGTTGTCGGCCTGCACGATAACCATCAGACCGTCCGACGTCACCGTTGGAGTCGGGTACGGCGTCGAGCTGAACAACGTCATCACCCGCCTCGAGCCCGACCGCGGCGTTGGCGCTGCCTACTACGTCGGCGACGAGGTTCGCTTCATCATCACCCTCACCCAGCCCGGCTACGTCAGCCTGGTGGCCATCGACCCCGACGGCCGCACCTACGAGTTCGAGCATGGCGTCTACCTGAACGCCGGCACCCACGTCCTGCCGCTTCCGGGGGCGGGCCACCGCTACATAGTCGACTACCCGACCGGCAAACAAAGGGTACGCGCCATCTACACGAACACCCGGCCGGCGTCCGTTCGCTTCCAGGGCGTCTACACCCGCGAACGCTTCAACGAACGGCTGCGCATCTACTTCCGCGACTGCTACGCTGAGACCCGCGACGTGGCGGAAACCTACTTTTACATTTATTCATACCGGTAAAAGGCTTCCGAAAAACGCCGCACCTTGCGCGCCATCCGTACCCGCGCATATAATCGAGGTGTAACAATGCTGTTCATAAAGGAGGTTTTTAGATGAAGCGTCGTGATTTTATGAAAAAGGCAGCGGTCGGCGTCGCCGCGAGCAGCGTCTTCGGCCCGGTATTCGCCCAGACCAGGAAGAAGGTTCGCTGGCGCATGGCCACTAGCTGGCCCAAGTCGCTCGACACCATCTACGGCGGGGCGCAGACCATCGCCGACCGCGTCCGCGCGATGACCGACGGCGACTTCGACATCCGCGTCTACGCCGCCGGTGAGATCGTCTCCGGCCTCAAGGTCGTCGACGCCGTCCAGCAGGGCACGGTCCAGGCCGGCCACACCGCCGGTTACTACTACATCGGCAAGAACCCGGCCTTCGCCTTCGCCACCGCCCTTCCCTTCGGCCTCAACTTCCGCCAGCAGAACGCCTGGCTCTACGACGGCAACGGCAACAAGCTGCTCAACGAGATGTTCGCCGACTTCAACATGATCGGCTTCCCTGCCGGCAACACCGGCGTCCAGATGGGCGGCTGGTTCCGCAAGGAAATCAACAGCGTCGCCGACCTGAAGGGCCTCAAGATGCGCATCCCCGGCCTCGGCGGTAAGGTCATGTCGCGCCTGGGCGTTACCGTGCAGGTGCTCGCCGGCGGCGACATCTTCCCCGCCCTCGAGCGCGGCGCCATCGACGCCACCGAGTGGGTCGGCCCCTACGACGACGAAAAGCTCGGCTTCTACAAGGTCGCCAAGTACTACTACTACCCGGGCTGGTGGGAGCCGGGCCCGACGCTCCACACCTTCGTCAACCTCAAGGCCTGGGAGGCCCTGCCCAAGGAATACCAGCAGATCTACAAGACCGCCGCTGCGCAGGCCAACCAGCAGATGATGGTCGACTACGACTTCAAGAACCCGCCCGCCTTCAAGCGCTTGCTCTCCAAGGGCGTCAAGCTGCGTCGCTTCTCCAACGAAATCATGGACGCGGCCCTGAAGGAATCCTTCGCCCTCTTCGAGGAGACCGCCGCCAAGGACGCCTTCTACAAGAAGGTCTACGAAGACTGGAAGGCCTTCCGCGAAGAGATCTACCGCTGGTACGGCACCGCCGAGTCGGCCTACCTGCAGTACGTCGCCTCCCGCTCGTAAACCGCAGCACAGAAAGCCCCCCGGCCGCACGGCCGGGGGGCTTCTTCTGGCCAGGAGAGAAAGCGCCGCACGCCGTGCGGCGCTTTCGATGAGCCCTTAACTAATAGCCCGACGAGGAGATGCTCAACAACCAGGTAGCGATCTCCGGGAAGACGATCATCAAGGTCAGGCCGATCACCTGGATGATGATAAAGGGCACCGCCCCCTTGTAGATGTGCATTGTCGTCACCTCGGGCGGTGAGACGCCCCGCAGGTAGAAGAGCGAGAAACCGAAGGGCGGCGTCAGGAAGGAAGTTTGCAGGTTCATACCGATCATGATGCCAAACCAGACCAGCGCCAGCCGCGCCGGCTCCGCCGCGTTCGGAAAGAGCGGCGAGAGCAGCGTCGCCGCCGGGCCGGCCACCAGCGGGATGATAATGAAGGCGATCTCGAAGAAGTCGATGAAGAAGCCGAGGATGAAGATCAGCAGGTTGACGACCACCAGGAAGCCGACCCAGCCACCGGGCAGGTTCATCAGCATGTCGGAGACCCAGATGTCGCCGTAAAGGCCGCGGAAGACCAGCGAGAAGGCGCGGGAGCCGACCAGAATCATCATCACCATGCTGGTCAGCTTGGCGGTGGCGTCCATGGTCTCGATCAGAGCTTTCATGCTAAAGCTGCGGTAGATCATCGCCAGTATAATGGCGCCCAGCGCGCCAAAAGCTCCGGCTTCGGTCGGGGTGGCCACGCCGCCGAAGATGCTGCCCAGCACCAGGACTATCAGCACCAGCGGCGGCATCATCACCAGCATGACCTCCTTGAAGAGCTGGTAGCCGCTCATGTCGCGCTCTTCGGGCGGCAGCGCCGGCGCCGACTTGGGGCTGAAAATTGCCACCAGGATGACGTAGATGATGTACATCAGCGAGAGGCTGAGGCCGGGGATGAAGGAGCCGATGAAGAGGTCGCCTACCGAAACGCCGAGCTGGTCGGCCAGAACGATCAGAACGATTGAGGGCGGGATGACCTGCCCCAGGGTGCCGGAGGCGGCGATCACCCCCGTAGCCAGCTCTTTTGAATATCCGTAACGGAGCATCACCGGCAGGCTGATCAGGCCCATCGCGGTTACCGTGGCGCCGACCACGCCGGTCGCCGCCGCCAGCAGGGTGCCGACGATAATCACCGAAATGGCCAGACCGCCCCGCAGCGGACCGAAGAGCAGTCCCATCGTCTTGAGCAGGTTTTCGGCCAGGCCGGAACGCTCCAGCATGGTGCCCATGAAGATGAAAAAGGGCACCGCCAGCAGCGTGTAGTTTTCGTAGATGGCGAAGATGCGCTCCGGTAGGGCCGACATCAGGTTGAAGCCCATCAGCCCCTGCGAGATACCGATTAGCATGAAAACTAATGCTGTGCCCGCCAGCGAGAAGGCCACCGGAAAGCCCGTGAAGATAAAGACGAAGGCCCCGACGAACATCAGGGGTCCGAGGATATCGGGGTTGAGCATCATAGCGCCAGCTCCTCCTCTTCGAACGAGGCGGCGTCTTCGTAGCCGAGCAGCACCGCCGTTTTCTTGATAAGCTCGCTAATCCCCTGCAGGAAAAGGAGGATGAAGGCCACTATCAGCGCCGCCTTGATCGGGTAGCGCGGCAGCCCGCCGGGGTCGGGCGAAACCTCGCGGATCCTGAAGGAGTCGTAAACGATGGGAATCGACGTATAGATGACGATGACCACGAAGGGCAGCAGGAAAAAGAGGGTTCCCAGCACGTCCACCCAGGCCTTGCCCTTTTTTGATAGCTTGGCATATATAACGTCAACGCGGACGTGGGCGTTGTGTTTGAGCGTATAGCCGGCGCCCCAGAGGAAGACCAGGGCAAACATGTACCACTGCAGCTCGATATAGGTATTGGAGCTGAGGTCTATGCCGATGGTCTGCGACAGCTTCCGGGTGGTGGCGTTGTAAACACCCAGTATGACCATGAAGAGCGTCAGCCACGATACCAGACGGCCCACGTACTCGTTGAGGGCGTCTATGGCGTGCGCGATGCGTAATAAGACCTGCACTGGAAGCCTCCTTCCTCACAACACGTCTACTAATGCTACTAGCACCGCGCATGTATATTCAAGCTAACGAACGCCCCTGACCTGCCTGACCAGCAGCGTTCCGAGAACAAAGCTGGCGGCGGCCGCCATGAAGAGCACCGAGTAGCCGTAACCGGGCCGGAGCTGGTTCAGGTAATCGACGCCGCGGCCCATCATGCCCGCCAGAATCTGAGGGATGACGATCGAGGTTTGCCAGATGCCCATGTCGGTCGCGTGCGCCTCCGGGTTCTGCAAAACGTCGGCGACCAGCGCCCAGTCCACCGCCATGTAGGCCCCGTAGCCGACGCCAAAGACCAGGGCCACCAGAACCAAAACGTCGAAGCGCGGCAATAGCAGCAGCGGGAAGATGACCATCGCCATCAGCAACCCGGAAACGTAGATGGGCAGCTTGCGCCCCACCCGCTCCGACCAGCGCCCCGCGGGCACGGCGCTCAGCGAGGCGCCTAGCGAGATGACCAGCGCCAGCAGGGCTACCGCCTGGAAGGCCTTTTCGGCCACCACCCGGCCGAAGAGCGTGAAGACCCGGACCACGTCGGCCAGGTAGTACTGGAGGTAGGTCTGTACCACGTACTGGCCGAGCATTACCAGAAAGCGGGTCCCCCAGACCCAGCGAAAATCGGGGTTGCTCCAGGGGGCGGCCATGCTGGCCCAGAAGCCCTCGCTGCGGCCGCTGAGCTGTTTCGGCTCGTGGATGAAGGCCAGCGTCCAGCCGGCCGCCAGCAGGTTGATGGCGGCGGTGACCAGGAAGAGCAGCCGCAGGTCGGCCAGGGCAACGGCCACCACGCCAGCGGCGATCTGCGCCGCCATCTGCAACGAGCCCATCCAGCCGGAGGCAGCGCCGCGGTGTTCACGAACGACCAGGTCGGGTATCAGCGCCGAGTAGGGGCCGGTGGCCAGGTCGTCGGCCAGCTGCAAAATTATGTAGGAAACGAAAAGCCACCAGTAGCTCGGCGCGTAGGCCATCCAGACCAGGCCTACCGCCGTCAGCAGCGCGCCCGCGCCCAGGTAGGGCAGGCGCTTGCCCCAGCGGGTGGGAAAACGGTCGGAGACGTAGCCGAAGACCGGCGGGCCGACGAAAGCCATCACCGCCCCGACCGCGAAGAGGAAACCGAGCCTGGTGGCCTTTTCGGCGGGGTCGACCAGCTCGGCGACCCGCGCCGGCAGCAGTACGAGCAGTACCAGGAACCACTTGAAGCTGGTGGCAAACCAGTAAGTGGAGAGGGTTATATACCACGCGGTTGAATACGGGCGCATTTAAATGAGTATAAGCTTTTTCGCAATGCTCACAGCCGGCTGGCCTCGGGCACGACCAGCAGCGGCAGTTCGGCCGCGTAGAGCAAACCGACGACGTTGCGCCCGATGCGGGTCCAGTGGCTGCTCTTGGCCTTGGAGCCGACCGCCAGCAGATCGAGCCGGTAGTCGCGGGAAAGGTCGAGCAGTCCCTCTATCTCCTCACCGCGGGCGATTACCAGTTCTCCGTCGTAGTCGAGCGCCTCGCGCAGCGCCGCTTCGGCTCTTTTCTCGAGCCCGGCCTCTCCCAGCGCCTCCGGCGGCAGATACTGCGGCACGCAGCAGCTTCGCGGCCTGACGCTGATCAGGTGGAAGGCGAAAAGCTCGGCGCCGGCGGCGGCAGCCAGCTGCTGGGCGACGCGCAGCGCCGCCAGCGAGGCGCTGGAGTCGTCCACGGCCACGCCCAAACGCTCCAGCCTGGTCAGCGGCGTCTGCGGGCTGACCGAGAGAACCACCCGCTCGCCGCGGTGCATCAGGTAGCGGGAGACCCCGCCCCGGGCTATCCGCTCGAGGGCGGTCCTGCCCTCCGACGCCAGCACCACCAGCGCGTGGTTCTTGGCCTCGGCGGCCACCTCCTGGATCGGGTTGCCGCGGGGCAGCTTTAAGCTGGCGCCTTCCGGGGCCAGCAGCTCCAGCTTCTTGCGCGCCAGCCGCGCCAGCTCCTCGGCCGCGCGGTCGAAGAGGGGCTCCAGCTCCGGCTCCCAGACCTCCCGAAACCGCCTGGGCGCTGAACGCAGGTAGCTATCGGCGACAACGTGCATGGCGGTCAGCCGGCGGTCCAGAACCCGCGCCAGCACCGCGGCGCTGTCGATGACCGCCCGGCTACCGGAACCCAGGTCTACGGCGGCAAGCACACCGTTCATCACACCCTCCCTTCTTTCCTCTAACTACAGATTAGCCCAGTCTGCGGGGGACCGTCGTCCTGAAACGTATAATGCCGGCGTGGTCCTCACCCTGCGCGAGCACCACCTCGACCTCAGCCGTCCCCGCCTGATGGGCGTTCTCAACGTCACCCCCGATTCCTTTTCCGACGGCGGCCGCTACGCCAGTGCGGAGGCGGCCCTGGAACGGGCGCGGACGATGATCGCCGAGGGGGCCGATTTGCTCGACCTCGGCGCCGAGTCGACCCGGCCGGGCGCCGCCCCGGTTCCCGCCGCCGAAGAGCTGCGGCGGCTGCTGCCGGCGCTCGAGGCGGTCCTGCCGCTGGGCGTTCCCGTAAGCGTCGACACCCGCAAGCCCGAGGTGGCGGCGGCGGCGCTGGAGCTGGGAGCCCACCTGCTCAACGACGTCGGCGGCCTGCGCGACCCGCGCATGGCCCGGCTGGCCGCCCGCCACCGGGTGCCGGTGGTAATCATGCACAGCCCGGTTGACGACCCGCAAACGATGATGGCCCGCGCCAGCTACCGGGACGTGGTGGCCGAGGTGAGCGCCTTCCTGAGCCAGCAGGCGCGCGCCGCCCTGGCCGCCGGCGTACCCCAGGTGGTCCTCGACCCCGGTTTCGGCTTCGGCAAACGGCTGGAGCACAACCTGGAGCTCCTCCGCCGTCTCGACGAGATAGCCGCCCTGGGCCACCCCGTCCTGGCCGGGCTCAGCCGGAAGCGGACGGTGGGCGAGCTGACCGGCGTGACCGACCCGGAAAAACGCGTCTGTGGCAGCGTGGCCGCCCACCTGGCCGCCGCCCGGCGCGGGGCGCGCCTGCTGCGCGTTCACGACGTCGCCGCCCACGCCGAGGCGCTGGCGGTAGAGTGGGCGGTGGAGGGCTGAATGGGACGGATAGCGCTGGTCGGGCTGGAGTTTTACGGACGGCACGGGGTCAAGCCCGAAGAGGGCGCCCTGGGGGCACGCTTCATCGTCGACGTAGAGCTGGAGGTGCCCTTCGAGGGGCAGGGGGACAGTCTCGAGGCCACCGTCGACTACGCCGAGGTCCACCGGCTGGTGGCGGCGGTGGTCACCGGCGAGCGCTTCTACCTGATAGAGGCCCTGGCCGACACGATCGCCGACCGCTTGATGGCCGCCTTCCCCGGGGCCCGGAGCCTGGTGGTACGTGTTCACAAACCCCACGCCCCGCTCCCCGGCGTCTTCCGCGACGTCTACGCCGAGACCAGCCGGCGGCGCTCCGACTTTTGACCCTAACGCATATATAATTTGAGCGTACCATAATAAAGGTTGGAGGTGTCATCATGGCAGGCACCAACAACCTGCACCCGCTAAAACTGGACGAGCTGAAGGGCAGGCCCCCGAGCGAGGTGGCGGCGCTGCTGGAAGCCGACCTCGAGCGCGGGCTGAGCCAGGAGGAAGCCGAGAGACGCTTGCGGCTCTTCGGGCCCAACGCCGTACCCGAAAAAGAGGAGAGCGTCTGGCGGCGCCTCCTCAAGCGTTTCTGGGGGCCGATTCCCTGGATGATCGAGGTGGCCGCGCTCCTCTCGGCGCTGGTCAGGAAGTGGGAAGACTTCGCCATAATCACCGTCCTCCTCTTCGTCAACGCCGGCGTCGACTTCTGGCAGGAGTCGAAGGCCATCTCGGCGCTCAAGGTGCTGCAGAAGCGGCTGGAGCGCAAGGCGCGGGTCCTGCGCGACGGCGAGTGGCGCGAGGTGGACGTCCGCGACCTGGTTCCCGGCGACGTCATCCGCCTGCGCATGGGCGACCTGGTCCCCGCCGACGCGATCTTGATCGACGATACCTACCTGCAGGTAGACCAATCGGCTCTGACCGGTGAGTCGCTGCCGGTAAACAAGAAGGCCGGCGACCCCCTCTTCTCGGGCAGCGTCGTCAAACAGGGGGAGGGCCGGGCCCTGGTAGTCGCCACCGGCCCCAATACCTACTTCGGCCGGACGGTCTCGCTGGTCGCCAGGGCCGAGCGGGAGGAGCGCAGCCACTTCCAGCAGGCGGTAATTCAAATCGGCGACGCGCTGATCGTGATGACCCTGGCGCTGGTGGTAATCATCCTGATAGTCGGGCTCTTCCGCAATGAAAGCTGGATAGAGCTACTGCGCTTCGCCCTGGTGCTGACCGTCGCCTCGATTCCGGTCGCCCTGCCGGCGGTGTTGACGGTGACCATGGCCCTCGGCGCCCTGGAGCTGGCCAAACGCCAGACCATCGTCCGCAAGCTGGCGGCCATCGAAGAGCTGGCCGGGGTCGACGTGCTGGCCGCCGACAAAACCGGCACCCTGACCCAGAACCGGATGACCATCGAGCGCATCCGCCCGCAACCACCCTTCGAGGCGGCCGACGTTATCTTCTACGCGGTCCTGGCCTCGCGCGAGGAAAACCGCGACCCGATCGAAGAACCCATCTTCGCCGAGGCCAGGAAGCTCAGCCTCGAGCAGCGCCTCGCCGGCTGCAAGACCCTCGAGTTCGTCCCCTTCGACCCGGTCCGCAAGCGAACCGAGGCCCGGGTTGAGTGCGGCGGACGCAAATACTGGGTCAGCAAGGGCGCCCCCCAGGTGATTCTGGAGCTCTGCGCAGACTCCCTTGACGACGCGTCGGCAATCAACGAAGAGCTGGAGCGCCTGGCCGAAAACGGCTTCCGGGTGCTGGCGGTGGCCATGAGCGAGGCCGGCGGCAAACCCCGCTTCGTCGGTCTGATACCGCTCTACGACCCGCCCCGCCCCGACTCGGCCCAGGTAATCGCCGAAGCTCGCAAGCTGGGGCTCGACGTCAAGATGATTACCGGCGACCACGTAGCCATCGCCCGCTACATCGCCCGCGTCCTGGGCATCGGCGACAACATCCTCGACGTCCGCGAGCTGCGCGAGGCGGGCGTCAAGGAGTGGCGGGTGCTGGCCGAGGTGCTGACCCGCGACCTTTACTCCGCGTTCAAGCCCGACGCCGACGAGGCCGAGGTCAAACGCTTCACCCGCCGCGTAGTCGAAGACCTGCTGAAAATCTTCGAGGAGCAGCACCTGGGCACCGTTCACCGCCACGAGTCGGAAATAGTCAGGCTGGTCGAGGAGGCCGACGGCTTCGCCCAGGTCTTCCCCGAAGACAAGTACTTCATCGTCGAGAAGCTGCAAAAGGGCGGCCACTACGTGGCCATGACCGGCGACGGCGTCAACGACGCCCCGGCCCTCAAGAAGGCCGACTGCGGCATTGCCGTGGCCGGAGCCACCGACGCCGCCCGCGCCGCCGCCGACCTGGTACTGCTGGCTCCGGGTCTGCGGGTCATCGTCGGCGCCGTCGAGCTGGCCCGCCAGATATTCGAGCGGATGAAGAGTTACGCCATCTACCGGATAGCCGAAACCGTGCGGGTGGTGCTCTTCATGTGGGCGGCCATCACCTTCTTCAACTTCTACCCGATTACCGCGCTGATGATTATCATCCTGGCACTGCTGAACGACATTCCCATCCTGACCATCGCCTACGACAACGCCCGCGTGGCGCGGAATCCGGTGCGCTGGAACATGCGCGAGGTCCTCACCGTCTCCGGCTGGCTGGGGGTGGCCGGCCTGCTCTCGTCGTTCCTGCTCTTCTATCTGGCGGTCGCCGTCTGGCAGCTACCGCACGACCTCATCCAGACCCTCTTCTTCGTCAAGCTGGTCGTCGCCGGCCACGGCACCATTTACAACACCCGCACCTACGACCGCTGGTTCTGGACCAGGCCCTACCCATCGGGCATCCTCTTCTGGTCGACCATGTCTACCGCCGTCCTGGGCACGCTGATCGGCGTCTACGGCTGGTTCTTCGGCAACGTCATGACGCCGATGGGCTGGGGCTGGGCGCTGGTGATCTGGGTCTACGCTTTCGCCTGGTTCCTCTTCAATGACTTCGTCAAGGTCACCGTCTACCGCTACCTGGAGCGCCGCGGCGTCGTGGAACCCAGCTAGGGTAGCCTGGGGTGGTGGAAGGCTCACGGGTCCTGATAGCCCTCGGATCTAACCTCGGCGACCGCGCCGGCTTCCTGCTCAGCGGGCTGGCGCGGCTCGCCGCGCTCGCGGGCTTCGAGCCGGGGCGGCTCTCGCCAATCTACGAGACCGCGCCGGTCGGCCCGGCCGGCCAGGGCCCCTACCTGAACGCGGTGCTGACCGGCCGCAGCACGCTGCCCCCGCGGGAGCTGCTCGAGGAGATGCTTCGCGTGGAGGCCGCGCTGGGCCGGGTCCGCGGGCGCCGCTGGGGACCGCGAACGCTCGACCTGGACCTGCTCGACTACGGCGGCCGGCTGCTCGCCGAGCCGGGTCTGACCCTGCCGCACCCGCGCCTGCACGAGAGACCCTTCGTGCTGGTTCCCCTGGCCGCGGTGGCGCCCTCCTGGCGGCACCCGCGCCTCGGTAAAACGGCCGCCGAGCTGCTGGAAGGTCGCGACGCCAGCGGCGTCAGGCCCTGGAAGCCGCTTTACTGAAAGCGTTCTTCCGGCTCCCGGCCGGCACGCAGGCGCAGCAGCGCCCCCACCAGGTAGAGGCTGCCGGCGACCACCACCAGCCCGCCGCTTTCCCGCGCCGCCAGCGCCCCGGCGAGCGCCTTTCCGGGGTCGGGCTCGAGCGCGGCCCCCGGGAACAGGCCGGCCAGCTCCTCCGGATTCCGGGAACGGGCGCCCGGGTACGCGGTCAGCCATACCCTGGCGAAGCGCGGCCGCAAGCTGCGGGCCATTGACTCCACGTCCTTATCCCGCGAGACCGCAAAGACCAGGTTCTTGGGGCTGGTCGGAAAGTAGTCGTCGAGCGCCTGCGCCAGCGCCTGCGCGCCGGCGGGGTTGTGCGCGCCGTCGTAGAGCAACCGCTCGCGCGGGCGGTAGTCGAGCCGCCCCGGGTGGCGGACCCCGGCGAGGCCGCGGCGGAGCGCCTCGGGGCCGGCTCCCAGCAGGGTGGCCGCCCGCGCCGCCAGCGCCAGGTTGGCCGCCTGGAAGCGGCCCATCAGCGCCCCGTGGTAGCGCGCCCGGTCCAGCGAAAAATCGACGCCGTAGCCGGCCGTTGCGACGGCTTGCGGCTGGACGAACTCGAGCTCCGCCCCCACCTGGCGCGCCCCGGCCGCCAGCAAGCGGGCGGCCTCGCCCCCTGCCGACGTCAGCGCCGGCCGGCCGGGCCGGAAGATGCCCGCCTTCTCCCGGGCTATCCGGGCCAGCGTCGGGCCCAGCCATTCGGTGTGCTCGAGGCTGAGACCGGTTACCAGCGAGAGCTCGGGCTCGGTGGCGTTGACCGCGTCAAAGCGACCGCCCAGCCCCACCTCCAGCACCGCCAGCTCGACGCCCTCTTCGGCGAAGTAAGCGAGGGCCAGCGCCGTGACCGCCTCGAAGTAGGTCGCCCCCACCGCCTCGGCGTGGGGGCGCAAGTCCGCCGCCAGCCGCTCGACCGCCGCGGCGGGAATCGCTCTGCCGTCCACCTCGACGCGTTCGCGAAAGCTGACCAGGTGGGGGCTGGTGTAAAGACCAACGCGCCTGCCGGCGGCGCCCATCACCGCCGCCAGCGCCCGGGCGGTAGAGCCCTTGCCGTTGCTCCCGCCGACCAGGACCACGCGCAACGCCCGCTCGGGATTTCCCAAGCGGGCGAGCAGCTCGCGAATTCTCTCCAGCCCCGGCCGGACGCCGTGGCGCGCCAAGCGCTCCAGCCAGACCGGGCTCAAGAACTCAGCGCGTCGTCACGGCACTTGGCGCAAAGGCCGTGAAACTCCACCGATACGCTGTGAAAGCGCAGCTCCGGAAACTTCTCGCTGGCCATGGCCAGCAGGTTGGGCAGCTCGATTTCCAGGTCAACTATCTCGCCGCAGCGTTCGCAAATCAGGTGGTGGTGCGGCGTCGGGTTGGCGTCGTAGCGGGTAGCCTCGCCGGCCCGGGCCAGCTGGATGATGCGCCCCTCCTCCACCAGCGCCTCGAGCGTCCTGTAGACCGTGCCCAGGCTGATGCTCGGCACCACCTTGCGGACCTCCTGATATATCCAGGCGGCGTCGGGATGATTGCGCGCGTTCTGCACGACATCGAGAACTGCTTTGCGTTGTTTGGTCAGGCGCTTCATCGCCATATCGGGGCGATTATATAGTGAACCGATGAGGACATAAGTAATAACCGCTATGGTTACTCATCCCGTGGCTTCCTCGAGAATCTCGCGCCCGCCGGCCTCGATGACGTCGGCGGCCAGCTCCAGCCCCAGCTCCCAGGCCTCGGCCGGGTCGCCCTCGATCTCGCCGCGAATCAGCGTCTTGCCGTCGAGCGAGAAGAGGGCGGCGTCGAGAACCAGCAGGTCGTCTTCGATCCGCGCCAGCGCCCCGACCGGCGCCAGGCAACCGGCGCCCAGCCCGTGCAAAAAGCCTCGCTCCGCCCGCACCCGCGCCCGGGTGGGGCCGTGGTTGAGGCTGTAGGCCAGCTCGTCGGCCATGTCGTCGCCTTCGCGCACCTCCAGGGCCAGCGCCCCCTGACCAGGCGACGGCAGCAGAATCTCGGGGTCAACGAACTCGCCGATGCGGCTGCGCATGTCGAGGCGCAGCAGCCCGGCGGCCGCCAGGATTATGCCGTCCAGGTCTTCGCTGACCAGCTTCTTCAGGCGGGTGTCGATGTTGCCCCGCAGCGGGACTATCTCCAGGTCCTCGCGCCAGGCCAGCAGCTGGGCCCGGCGGCGGACCGAGCTGGTGCCGACGCGGGCGCCCCTGGGCAGGTCGGCCAGCTTGTCGGCGCTGTTGCGACCCACGAAGACGTCGCGCGGGTCTACCCGCCGCGGCACCCCGGCGATTACCAGACCCTCGGGCTGGGTGGTGGGCAGGTCTTTCAGCGAGTGCACGGCGATGTCTATATCGCCGCGGCGCAGGGCGTCTTCCAGCTCGCCGACGAAGATGTTCTGTTCTCGCGGGTCGGCGCCGCGGTCGCCCTTCGTCTGAATGGTCTTGATTTTGAACTCGGTGTCCGGCCAGTTCTCCTTCAGCCGCTCGACCGCCCAGCGGGTCTGGGTCAGCGCAAGAAGGCTCCCGCGGGTACCTACGACGATAACGCGCATACGCACCTATATTAAAGGTCGGTTAGGCCTGGCGCAAAGGTCAGTTTGACCACCCCACCAGCCAGACCAGGGCGTCGGGAGCCTCGATCACGTAGAGCATGGCCCGGCGACCGTTCATGTCTTCGAAAACGTAGCGCTGGTGCGTTTCCGCGCCCACCCCGAACTTTTCGCTGGAAACCAGCAGGTAGCCAGCCTGGGCGAAGGCGGTGGAAACCTGCTGCACGTAGGCCGGTCGCAGCCGCCTGGCGATACCCCGGGCGACGTAGGCCTCCCAGTTGCCGTAGCCGTTTCCGCCCCTGACCCTGGCGACCCAGCGGTCGACCCCGGGGCCCAGGGCCCGGTAGCTCCCCCGGGGCAGGCGGACCTGCGGGTCGTACTTCAGGGCGATGGCGGTGGCGGTTTGCACCTCGAGCAGCGTCTGCGCCGCCGCTGGCGCGAAGAGCAGCAAGACCGCCAGAAATATGGCTTTTTGCTTCACGGCCCCATTCTACACGCCGCCGGCCGGCGCGGGCGCTCAGCCGAGCATCTCGGCCAGAACCTTCATCGCCCCCAGCGCCCGCGGAAAACCCAGGTAGAGGGCGCTGTGGATTATGGTCTCCCGGATCTCCCGCTCGCTGGCCCCGCTGGCCAGGGCGCCGCGGATGTGGGTCTTCAGCTCGTCGGGGTTGCCGAGGGCGATCAGGGCGGTAATCGCCAGCAGCTCCCGGGTCTTCAGGTCGAGGCCGGGGCGGGCCATTACCTCTTCATAGGCGAACTCCTGGATGTATCGGGAAAGGTCGGGGTCTACCTCGTCGAGCAGCCGGGCTATCTTCCCGGCGTGCTCTCCCCAGATTTTCTCGCGAACGCTCATGCTACCTCCAGAACCCGGCGCAGGTCGCGCTCTGGGTCAGTCGGGTTTACCAGAAGCGGTTTGATTCCCAGAGCGGCCGCGCCGGCGCCGTCGGCCTCGGGCTCGTCGCCAACGTGAACCACCGCCCCGGGCGGGCTGCCCGCGCGCTCGAGCGCCGCGGTGAAAATCCGCGGGTCGGGTTTGGCGGCGCCGACCAGCGCCGAGACCACGACGTCGTCAAAATAACCGTCCAGACCGACGACCTCGAGCACCCGCGGCAACAGGCCGTCCCAGTTGGAAACCACCAGCAGCCGCCGGCCACGCTTCTTCAGCTCTCCCAGCACCTCGTGGGCGTGGGGAGCCACCCGCCAGGTTTCCGGATCGCTCCAGGCGGCGACCAGCTTCTCTGCAACCGCGTCGGCTTCCGGCACCCCCAGCCCCTCCAGCAATATCCGGTCGGTGTTGTACCAGAGCTCCAGCGCCTCCTCCAGGCTGCGCGCCTCCAGGTGGTGGCGGTTGTAGTAGTCGAAGGCCCGCACTCCCGCTTCCGGCAGACGCCGCCAGTCGGCGGCGACCTCCCAGCGGTCGAGGATCGGCTTCAACCAGTCCAGCGGATTGGCCAGGATCAGCGTCCCGCCCACGTCGAAAAATACGGTATCGGCCACGTCCTTATGGTACGCCAGCCACGGCCCGGCCAGCTTGACAGCGCCCAGGGGCTTATTTATGATGAAATCCGCTGCTCCGGCCCCTGCCGGGCGGCACAAACAGTCTGGCCCCGTGGTGTAGTTGGTTAACACACCCGCCTGTCACGTGGGAGATCGCGGGTTCGAGTCCCGTCGGGGCCGCCAGAGGTGCCGAGGTAGCTCAGTTGGTAGAGCATGCGACTGAAAATCGCAGTGTCGGCGGTTCAATTCCGCCCCTCGGCACCAAACTTTTTGCGCCCTGCGCGATAACCGCCAAAGAGGGCCGGCCCTCCCGCGCTTCGACTCCTGACCGGCGGCTTTCCGGCTGCCCTTCCCGCAGCCGGCCGCAGGCCCGCGCCCGGCGGACGGCGGCCGGAAAGACGCGCCCGGCCGGCTGAGCGCGGACGCCGCTCCACAACCGCTAAACTAAGGCTCATGGGCCTCTTCGACGCCATGGGCGCGCTCTTTACGCTGACCGCCCTCTTCGCCTATCTCAACTACCAGTACCTCAAGCTGCCGACCCCGATAGGGGTGATGCTGGCCGGCCTGCTCTTCTCGCTGGGCCTGGTCCTGGTGGGCGGGCCGGCGGAGGCGTGGGCGCGGGAGCTGCTGGGGGCGGTGCCGCTCGAGCGCGTCCTCATGCAAGGCATGCTGGCCTTCCTGCTCTTCGCCGGCGCCCTGCACGTCAACCTCGACGACCTCAAGAAGCGCTGGGTCACGATTCTCACCCTGGCGACGCTCGGCGTCTTGATGAGCACCTTCATTGTCGGTACCGGCGTCTACTACCTGGCGGGCTGGCTGGGCCTCGACCTACCCTACCTCTACGCGCTCCTCTTCGGCGCCCTCATCTCCCCCACCGACCCCATCGCCGTCCTGGGCCTCCTCAAGAAGGCCGGCGTCCCCAAGGATTTGGAAACCCTGATTTCCGGCGAGTCTTTATTCAACGACGGCGTGGGCGTGGTCGTCTTCGCGGTCATCCTCAGCCTGGCCGCCGACCACGGCGGGCACGCCCAGGCCAGCCTGGCCGCGGTGACCGCCTTTTTCTTGCAGGAAGCCGGCGGCGGCCTGATTCTGGGCCTGCTGGCCGGCCTGCTGGCCTTTTATCTTCTCAAGCGAACCGACGACTACTCGGTCGAGGTGCTGATTACCCTGGCGCTGGTTACCGGCGGCTACTCGCTGGCCGCCCGGCTGCACACCTCCGGTCCGCTGGCGATGGTCGCCGCCGGGCTCCTCATCGGCAACCACGGCCGCACCCTGGCAATGAGCGAGCGCACCCGCGAACACCTCGACACCTTCTGGGAGATGACCGACGAGATTCTCAACGCCCTGCTCTTCGTCCTCATCGGCCTGGAGATACTGCTAATCCCTTACACGCCGGGCTACCTGGAGCTGGCGGCGCTGAGCATTCCCCTGGTCCTGACCGCCCGCTTCGTAAGCGTCGGCCTGCCCATTAGCGTCCTGCGCCTGGTGCGCCACTTCGCCAGCTACACGGTGCGCCTGATGACCTGGGGAGGCCTGCGCGGCGGCATCTCGGTAGCCCTGGCGCTAAGCCTGCCGCCCGGCAGCGAGCGCGACTTGATACTCTCGCTGACCTACGGCGTGGTCATCTTCAGCGTTCTGGCCCAGGGCCTGACCATCGGCAAGGTGGCCCGGATAGCCACCAGCCGCTAGCCCCGCCAGACCTCGCCGCCGACCACGGTAGCCAGCGGCCGGGCGTAGGCTGCGGCGCTTTCCAGCGGGTCGCCGTCCAGAGCCACCAGGTCGGCCACGTATCCCGGCGCCAGGCGGCCGCGACTCGCGGAAAGGCCCAGCGTCCGCGCCGCCACCGTGGTGGCCGCGCGCAAAACGTCGAGCAGTTCCAGGCCCACCTCGGCCAGAAGCTCCAGCTCGCGGGCCAGATTGGGGTGGGGGTTGAGCGGGGTGCCGGCGTCGGTGCCGGCGGCGATAGCCACCCCCGCCCGGTAGGCCTCGAGGGCGTTCTCCCGGTGCCGCTCGGCGATGGGCCGGGTCTTGGCCACCATAAACTCGGGAACCTCGCCCTCGCCACGGAGAATACCGTCGGGGGCCGCCAGCGTGGGAACCAGCACCGTTCCCTGGCGCTCCATCAGCAGGAAGGCCTCTTCGTCCCAGCCGTCAAAGGCGCCGTGTTCGATGGTCCGCACCCCCGCCCGTACCGCGTTCTTTATGCCTGCCAACCCCTGGGCGTGGGCGGCGCTTACCGCTCCGCGCTTCTCCGCCTCGCGCACGCCGGCCCGCAGCTCTTCCTCTTCGAACATCTCGGCTCCGGCCCTGACGCCAGGGGTCATCACCCCGCCGGTGGCCATGAACTTGACGGCGCGGGCGCCCATCTTGAATACCTCCCGGGTAGCGCGGCGCACGCCCTCCGGACCGTCGGCCTCGAGCCCGAACTTCCAGCCGTGCCCGCCGGTAGGGGTAATCACCGGGCCGGCCGCCACCACCTGCGGCCCCGCCAGCTCGCCCCGCTCCACCGCCTGGGCCAGGCCAATGACGGCTCCCGCTCGCGAACCCAGGTCGCGCACCGCGGTCACGCCGGCGTCCAGGTAGCGGCGCAAATAACCCGCCGCGCGGGCCAGTAACAAAAAGTCGCTCATTTCTTCCAGCTCCGCCATCGGGTCCAGGCCGCCCGACATGGTCAGGTGAACGTGGGCGTCTATCAACCCGGGAATCACCACCCCGTCCAGTTCCACCACCTCCGCCCCCTGCGGGGCCGCCATGTCGATTCCGGCTATCATCCCGTCTTCGACCGTCAGGTACCCGGCTATCGCCTCTCCGTCAACCGGATCGAGGAACACTCCCTTGTAGGTCTTCATAGCTTAATGGTAGCGGTATCGGCGCGTAGCGCGTAATACGCGGTGAGTGGTAAATAGCGGCCTGTAGTTTTTGGTCTGCCGGACTGTCGATTTGCGGAACCGCAGCCATGGGTCGGCCAGAAGTTTGCATGAGTGAGACTACGGCGAGACATGGGCCTGTGGCCTGTAGGGCTATCAATTCGCAGAAACGTAATCACGTATTGGTGACCCGGTCTGGATCCCAGATCTCGCGGCTTTTGCCGCTCGTCTGGGATGACGGATGGAATGGGGTGTGGGATGTGGGGTGTGGGATGTGGGATGTGGGGTGTGGGGTGGTGCCTGTTGAAAAGCGGTGCGTAGTGCGTAGTACGTAGTGCGTAGTTCGTGGTACGTGGTGCCGTCAATTACCGGCGCTGTAAACGCGGGTTGGTTGCGCGATGGTAAGCGGGCTGTCGCTCGTGGCTTGTGGAAAGGGGATGTGGGGAGTGGGATGTGGGGAGTGGGATGTGGGGTGTGGGGTGTGGGGTGCGTAGTTCGTGGTACGTGGTGAAAGAGTGATTTGTTGTACGTGGCGTGTAGCTCGTGGCTTTTGTGGTTAAGAGGTTTTTCGGTCCGGCGAAAGAGC
>Ga0256914_1000808_pt1 | contig 30292 bp, 28 predicted proteins | sample HulkmetaG_FD_191571 | JGI IMG/M metagenome (GOLD analysis project Ga0256914, IMG submission 191571) | Hydrothermal chimney microbial communities from Main Endeavour vent field at the Juan de Fuca Ridge, Pacific Ocean - Hulk | ecosystem: Environmental > Aquatic > Marine > Hydrothermal vents ... | reverse complement strand
GGCACTCCTGGAGCTGGATGGGGACGCATCCCAGTCGACATTAGCGGTGTATTCTGGGCTGTCTTTCGATTCCAGAACCGCGGACCTGACCGGCGAGCCGCTCACCCTGATCGGCTGGGGCACCACGGCCTATCCCGAGGTCGCCTTTCCGGACCGGCTGCAGGAAGTGACCGTGCCGATTGTCAGCAATGCTGTCTGCCGCAGCGCCTATGCCGAAGAAAACCTCACTGTCACGGACAACATGCTCTGTGCCGGCTGCACGGCCGGCGGAAAGGACTCCTGTTACGGTGATTCCGGCGGACCGGCAATGATCCGGGTGTATGGCCGGTGGGTACAGGCCGGGGTGGTCTCCTGGGGATATGGCTGCGCCTTGCCGGACTATTACGGCGTATACACAAGACTGGCAAACTTTCTTGGTTTTCTGAAACAGTGGGTCAGTGACCTGAAAACCTGGCCGGTCGATTTCGGTGTCAGCCGGAATTTGCTTCTGCTTCTCAAGTAATGGTTTGCCTATCCGATCTCCCGCTCTCCGATGACCTTACAGGCAACCATTGACCTGCTCTGGCATCAGCTCGGCTGGCCGCTTCTCAGGCTGCTGCTTTTCATCTCCATAGGCCTGCTGGTCGCCAACTTCATCGAGGCATTGAACTGGACCAGGAAGATGGCCCTTGTCGCCAGGCCGTTGACCCGGTTCGGCCATCTCTCTGCCACGGCCGGAGCCGCCTTTTCCATGGCCTTTTTTTCCGGGGTTTCGGCAAACACCATGCTGGCGGAGGCCTATGAGCAGGAGAAGATCGGCAAGCGGGAACTGATCCTCGCCAACCTCTTCAACAGCCTTCCCACCTATTTTCTCCACCTGCCGACCACCTTTTTCATCACGGCGCCGCTGATCCGGGGAGCGGCCTTCATTTATATCGGCCTGACCCTCGGTGCGGCCGTGGTCAGGACCCTGACCATCTCCCTGTTGGGACGGTTCCTGCTTCCGGAGCAGGAACCGGCCGCACGCTCCGGCCCGGAAGAGGGGCAGGAGCAGACCCTCAGCTCGGCCTGGCAGCGAACCCTTGTCCGGTTCAGGAAACGGATCAGAAAGATCGTCCGCTATACGGTACCCATCTATATTTTATTCTTTCTCCTGGCCCAGGCCGGTCTGTTTGCCCGCCTGGAAACGTTCATGGCCGCCCACCTGCCCTTTCTGGCCTGGCTGTCGCCCCAGGCGATCTCCATCATCACCCTCCAGGTGGCGGCGGAATTCACCGCCGGCCTGGCCGCGGCCGGTGCCCTGCTCCAGGATGGCTCCATGGAGGCGAGCCAGGTGGTGCTGACCTTGTTGATCGGCAATGTCCTGTCCTCGCCGGTACGGGCTATCCGGCACCAGTTTCCCTACTATGCCGGTATATTCAGACCCAGGCTGGCCGTGCAGCTCATCGCGGCCAGCCAGAGTTTCCGTACCCTTTCCATCGCCTTGGTCGCTTTCCTCTATTACCTGGGCGCCAGGTAAGAATGCAGAACCTGCTCCGGCAACGGCGAAAGAGGTGGTAAAAGAGCCGGCCATTGGGTAGAATAGCCGCCCGGTTCAGCAAGTAAAAGCGGTAAGGTACGACACTGTCGTACCTCCGTTTCCCGTGACCGGCACATCCTGGTATTGCCGCAGCAGATGCAGAGGAAACCATGCGCCATTTTCCATGCCCAAGCGTGCTTTGTATCATTATCGTCTTCCTGGGAGTGCAGGCTGCCTTCCTGGCCGGATGCGTGGAGGTCCGCAACGGCAAGGAGCCTGTTGCCATCCCGGATCAACCTGGCGGACAGGACCGGCCCGGTCCGCAGGCCGGCGTCACTGGCCCGGCTGCCGGGGGGGCGACAACACCGGCCGGCGAGAAGGCGGTTGCAGAGCAGGCGCCGCCGGCCCCGGCAAAACAGGAAAACGAGGCCGGAAGCGGTTCAGCCGAATCCGCATTCCCTCCTGTGTCGATATCCCATCCTGAACCGACCGGCCCGGCAGAGGCGGCCGCCTACATGGTCGTGGAACAGTTTCTCGGCCAGATCCCTTTTGCCCCGGACGGGATCCCCGGTCCATACAGACTCAGGAGGCGGGGCAGGGCATACGCCGTTCTCCTGAAGCCCTTTGTCATCGAGCAGGACGATCTCAGGATCGACTGCCGCATGCTGCGGTTGACGGTTATCCCCAAGCGGGACCAGAGCAGGGCTGAAGTGCGGATCGGCCTGAGCAGACAGATCGACTTTTTTCTGGATGGCCAACGGCTGGCAAAACTGATCGTCAGGCAGCAGCAGATCGACGGCGTCTGGGACAGCGGCAGGAAAGTGCTGCACTCCTTTTCCGTCCAGCTGGCCCCGCTGCTGTTTCAGGTGCACGACCGGCACTCCTCATCGACCGCGAAGATCGATGGTCTCTATCTGACCGGATCCGAGAGGCAGGATGGACAAGATCGGCGCCATGCCGAAATCGCCATGGAGAACATCCGTCTCGAGTACCGGAACGGCCAGGGCCGTCTGCAGTCCAGGATCAAGATCCAGGCCCTTACCGGTCAAACAGTCGGCCGGGTGGACACGGATCAGCCGGCCAGCCGGATGGCCGGCCATCTGCTGACCCTGGCTTCCCTGGTCAGGAACCCGGGGCCGGAGGGGTTGTGCCGTCTGCAGGGCCTCCTCGACCTCCTGAACGCAAGAGGTATGGACGGTCAGCTCTACCAGGTCCGGGTGGAGGGCGTGGTGGCCTTTAGGGCCGACGAGATGCGGGTCAGCACCAGGTAGGCAGCCTGTTCAGGGGTTGTCCGGAGGATGCAGCGCCGTACCTTGCTCCTGGTGGCTGTGGGGGTCTTCATGTCGACCCTGGACAGTTCCATGCTCAACGTGGCCCTGCCCACCCTGATGCTGGTCTTTGCCGCTCCCCTGGCCGTCACCGAGTGGGTGGTGCTCGTCTACCTGCTCACCATCACTGTCCTGCTCCTCTTCTGGGGGCGTCTCTCCCAGCGTTTCGGCCAGGGCAGGCTGTATCTGACCGGTCTGCTCGTTTTTTCCCTGGGCTCCCTGTTCTGCTCCCTGGCCCAGGGGATAGGGCAGCTCATCTGTTTCCGTTTTGTCCAGGCCGTGGGCGCCTCGATGATGATGGCCATGGGACCGGCCCTCATCAAGTCCGCCTATCCTCCTTCCAGGCTGGGCCGGGGGCTGGGCATGGTTGGAATCGCCACCTCCCTTGGTCTCATGGCCGGCCCAGTTGTTTCCGGCCTGCTCCTGCGCTGGTCCCATTGGCGGATGATCTTCTGGGTCACCGTGCCGGTCGGGCTGCTGGCTGCGTTTTTCGGCCGCAACATTGTGATGGCCTTTGGTCCGGCCACCGAAGAACGCCGTCCTTTCGACGTTCCGGGGGCCCTGTTTTGGACAGGGGCCGTGGTGCTGACCATCCTGGTTCTCACCCATGCCACCTCGCTCTGCTGTTCAGAGGCAGCCTCCGGACCGGAGTTGCTGCTGGCCGGGCTGACCGGGGCCTTGATCTGCTGGTGGCTCTTCTGGACCCACGAGGTGAACGCATCTCATCCTTTTCTCCCTGTCCGGCTGTTCAGGAGACGGTTCTTCTCCATGGCCATCCTCAGCGGCATCCTCTCGTTTACTGTACTCTTTTTCGTTCTGCTGCTCATGCCTTTCTACCTGACCGCGATCCTGGGGCTGGGCCCGGACTCCACCGGGTATGTGATGATGGCCGTTCCCTTGTGTGTCTTTTTCACTGCTCCCCTGGCCGGACATCTTCATGACCGCATCGGTGGCCGGATCATCGCCACCCTCGGCCTCCTGTTCTGTTTCCTTGCCCTGTTGTCCCTCGGCCTCCTGGATACTGATTCCTCTCCCCTGGCCATCGGCCTGCGGCTGGCCCTGCTGGGCTTCGGGCAGGCCATGTTCCTGGCACCCAACTCGGCTGCCGTGCTGGCCAGTGTGCCCCTGCGTCATGCCGGCGTCACGGCCAGTCTCCTGGCCACGGCCCGCAACATGGGCATGCTCCTGGGCACCTCCCTGGCCGGGCTGATCTTTTCCCTCTGGTTTTCCCGGCTCACCGGCGGCCTGGATATGAAGGACTTTCAACCACACCTGACCGCCCCCTATCTCCAGGCCCTGCATCGTACCTTTCAGGTCGGCGCTCTCCTGGCCTTTGCCGGGATGGCGATTTCCTGGCTGCGCGGCCGCTGAACAACAGACCGGATTTTCATCTATCATCCGGCCGGGAGAACCGTTGTTGCTTTCCAGTTCGCTCTTTTTCTGATTAAATGAAAAGACAGAAAAAGAGCAGGGCATCCGGCCGGGAGTGGGAGTGGACAGTGGCTGAAATTTCCGCTGACATCCGTAGGAGAGGCAACCAGATTCCGTGCGTCAGACTGACAGTTCCATATTTTCAGATACCCTCAGGTACTCGTCGAGCAACCTGTGCAAGCAGCTCCTCGGCGTGGTGGCCACCTTTCTCCGGCCCCGGCTCCTCACAGCGCACGAATTCGGTCTCTGGTGTCTTCTTGCCCTGATCCCCTTCTATTCCGAACACCTGCATTTTGGCTCCCTTTCCTCCCTGCGTCTGCGTTTGGCCGAGCTGCGGAACAGGGGGAGGAGGGCCGCGAGCCTGCGGACGACAACCTTTCTCGGATCCCTGGTGCCCAACCTGGTTCTGGCGGCGGGGTTGCTGATTGCTGCTCTGGTCTGCAGTGACGGCCAGTTGCGAACCGGATTGCTGCTTTCCATTCCCATAGTCCTGCTCAGCTGGTGGCTGGGATATGAGTATGTCCTGCTCAAGGCCGAGCTGGATTTCAAGCTGATCAGCCGGACAAACTATCTGCGGGCCCTGGTCCTCTTTCTGCTCACCATCATCCTGCTGCCGTTGTTCGGTTTTACCGGTGCCCTGGTGGCGGTTCTCCTGGCTCTGGCCGCAGCCTGCGGGTTCGTGTTCCGCCTGCGGCCGACCAGGACCAGGGGCCGGTTCGATTGGCAGGAGTACCTGGCCCTGCTTCGGGAAGGATTCCCTCTCCTGGGGATCGATATGATGGTACTCCTGGCCCGTACTGCGGACCGGCTGGTCATCGCCGCCATGATCGGCACGGCCGAGGTGGGGATCTATGCCATTGGCGGGATGATCATCGGCTTCCTCATGAATGTACCCGGTGCGGCCCGGGAGGTCACCGAGCCGCGCCTCATGCAGGACTTCGATTCCCTGCCCTACGGTGATTTCATCGAGGAGTACTACTGTCGGCCCCTGTTCCATTCCGCCCTGCTGGTTCCCCTGATAACCGGCTCCTGCTGGCTGGTGCTGCCGGTATTCATCAGGATCGTCCTGCCCCAGTATAGTGCAGCCCTGGCCCCGGCCAGGGTGCTGGTCCTGTCCAGCTATTTCCTGGCCCTCTATCTACCCATGCGGGGTCTGATGTTCTCCCATGGCTGGCAGGACCGTTCCCTGCTGACAGCCATGGCCGTTCTGCTGGCCAACCTGGTGGGCAATGTCCTGGTCATCCGGCTGGGCTCCGGCCTGACTGGTGTAGCCCTGGTCAGCGGGGCGACCTTTTTTCTCCTTTTTGTCTCCGAGAATCTCTTGACCCTGAGACGGTTCCGGAACAGCCTGGCCCTCTCGCCCGGCAGACGGTTTTACCTCGGCCTGCTCTCCTTTCCCCTCAGTCTCTGCCTGCTCCTGGTCCTGGAACACTGGGTTGGAGGAGGACGAAACGGAGAATTGCTGATCAGCGGCCTGAGACTCCTGCTCTTTGTTCTCTGCTGGATGGCCTTTCTCGCCCTTGCCTGGTGGCCCCTGCATCGCAACCATCTGGTCGGGAGGAATCGGTGATGAGCAGGGTCGGGAGATTCAGCCTGCTGCTGCTCGTTGTCACCCTTGCCTGTCCGGTCCATGCCGCGTCATCCAGATCCATATGGATCGACCGGCGGCTTGTGCATGGCCTGCCGGTGACCGGTCCTGCCTGGAGAAATCTGAAACAGGCTGCCGATGCGCCAACGCTGAAGCCTGACCTGGCCGATCAGGACAGTCAGGCAAATGTCCAGGTCCTGGCAAGGGCCCTGGTGTATTGTCGGCTTGAGGAGCAGCGGTACCGGCAGGAGGTCATGCGCGCCTGCCGGGAGGTGATGGGGAGTGAACAGGGGGGAACCACACTCAGCCTGGGTAGGGAACTGGCCGCCTACGTCATAGCGGCCGACCTGGTCGGCCTGGATCCGGATCTCGACCGGTCATTCCGCCGCTGGCTCGGAAGGGTACGGACCCGGGTGCTGCAGGGCCGAAGCCTGCGTTCGACCCATCTGGACCGGCCAAACAACTGGGGTACCCATGCCGGGGCCAGCCTCATGGCCATTGCCGCCTTCCTTGGCGAACGGAACGAGCTGGACCGGCTGGCCACCGTTTTCCGAGGATGGCTGGGGGATCGCCGCAGCTACAGCGGGTTCCGCTACAGGGATCTGAGCTGGCAGGCAGATCCCCTGCATCCGGTGGGAATCAATCCCAGGGGAGCGACGAAGCTAGGCCATGATATCGACGGCGTGCTGCCTGATGACCAGCGGCGCAGCGGACCGTTCCGCTGGCCGCCACCCAAGGAAAACTACGTCTGGGAGGCCCTGCAGGGGGCCGTGGTGCAGGCGGTGATCCTCTCCCGCCAGGGATACGGAGTCTGGGACTGGGAAGACAAGGCCCTGCTGCGGGCTTACCGCTGGCTCTACGAGGTGGCTGGCTATCCGCCCCAGGGAGATGATATCTGGCAGGTCTATCTCGTCAACTGCTATTATGGAACGGATTTTCCGGCACAAACACCGGTCCGCCCCGGAAAGAACATGGGCTGGACAGACTGGACTCACGGTTCCTGCAGGGAACGGCAGGCTGAACAGTGAGGTTCGGCTGCCGGTTCGGCAGCCCTGTGCTCCCGGACAGAGCGATTGAACAATCTCATCAGTTGCAGGATGGTCTTGTCCTGGTTGAATTGCTCCACTACCTTTCTCCTTCCCCGGATACCCATGCGAAAGCGGAGCCCCGGGTTGCGGAGCAGTTTTTCCAGGGCGTCGGCGATCTCGTCCGGGCAGCCGGGCGTGGTCAGCAGGCCGGTGCGGCCGTTCTCCACCAGCTCTGGAATGCCGGACAGGTTGCTGGCCACCACCGGCCTGGCCGAGGCCATGGCCTCCATGAGGACCACGGGAATGCCCTCTCGGTGTCCCTTGCGGGTTCTGATGGAAGTCAGGGCGATCACGTCGGCGGCACACATGGAGCGGATCACCATGGGGCGGGGCTGGGGACCTTCCATCCGCACATATGGTTCCAGCTCGAACTGCCTGATCAGGCGGCGGATCTCGTTTTCCAGTTCATAGGATCCTATGAGGACGCATTCGAAGGAGTATCCGCGCTGGCGCAGGATGCGGCAGGCCTCGAGGAGATAGCGGTGGCCCTTGACCTTCCTGAAGGCGGCCACGCACAGGATGCGGAAGATCCCGCTTCGCGGCTGCTCCGGGCAGGGAGTGAAGACCGCGCAGTCCAGGCCGCAGGGAATGACATGCACTTTGCTGCTTCCTGCTCTCGGGCATCGTTTTTCGATGAATCGACGGTTGTACTCCGAGATGGTTACCACGAAGCTGGCCGCCTCCACCTTTCTTGCCAGCATGGTCTGGTCCACGTGCAGGTCGCTGCCGTGGGCCGTGAAACTGAAGGGAATGGAGGTGAGTCTGTGGATAATGAGGGCTGCCAGGGCTGGATGATTGGCAAAGTGGGCATGGATGTGTTCCACGCCCCGCCGTTCCATGTCCAGGGCGAAACAGACGGTTTTGGGGAAGATCCCCAGGGCGCCGATGAAGAAGTTGGGGCTGGTCAGGGTGGCGCCGAACACCTCGATGAGCGTCCCTATATAGCGCAGGGGACGGCTGATCAGGACCCGAAGATTGGTCACAATGATGTGCAGAGAGAGAAAGGGGAGGTAATGGGTGATAGTGAGCAGGTCCTCCACCTCAGGATGGATGGTCGGATCCCGGTGACGGAGAAGCGGATAGATGTCGATGTTCCATCTCTTGCGGTACAGGGCGCTGATTTCGTGGAGGATGAATGTCTCGGTGATTTTTGGAAACCGGGACATGATATAGGCGATATGGGGGGGCGATGATGCGGTGTTCATGCTGTCTTTTCCGGCTCCCAACCGGTTGGTAGATTGCCACGGAAATAGTCGATCACTCCCAGCAGCGTGGCGTAGTTGCCGAGAGTGAAATAAAAAAACGGCGAACAGATCCTGGAGGGCAGTGAGCCCGCAGGAAAGAAGATGAACAGGATGGCCACCAGGTAGAAGAGCGTCTGGATCGCGGCAATCCCGGCCCAGACCCGGTGGTAATACCCGAGCAGAAGCGAGGAGAGGAAAAAGCCGATCAAGAAAAAGGGCAGCAGGCGGCGCAGCACCTTGTTGACCAGCAGGCCAAAGGAGAACTGGCCGAACTGCAGGCCATTGAAGACCTTGCGCATCAGGGAGATGCCGTTCAGGCTGCGGGAGACGATCCGCCTGCGCCGTCTGATCTCGTGGGCAGCGTTGCGGGACGGTGTCCTGACCCGGGCTATGGCAGCCGGTTCAAAGACGAATTGGTAGCCCATGGAGACGATGCTCAGGCATTGATAGAGATCATCGGTCACGGAATCCGGCACCGGTGTAAAGAGTATTTTTCTTATTGCATAGAGTTTGCCGTCATTGGCGCTGATGGAGCCGACCCGGGATTCCAGCCGTTTGATCAGGGTGTCGAAGTTGAAGTAGATCTGCTGGGCAGCCCGCAGGGCTACCTTCTCCCGTTCCAGAACGCGTCTGCCGCTGACGCCGCCGATGGCCTGGATGTTGAAATACCTGACGAGTTTTCCGACAGCATCCGGATCGAGAATGGCATCCACATCGCTGAACACGATGAATTCTCCCCTGGCCTGCGGTGCTCCCAGGTTGATGCCTGCGGTCTTGCCCTGATGATCGGGGAGGCTGAGCAGGCGGATGCGGGGGGCACGTTCGGAATACTCCTTGACAACGGTTTCCGTTGCATCGGTCGAACCGTCCGAAACAACGAGGAGTTCCAGCAGTTCAGGGGGATAGTCCAGGCCGAGAAAGTTGTCCAGCTTGTCGCGGATCAGGGCTTCACCGTTTCTGACCACGGTGAGCATGGTGACCGCAGGCAGCCCGTTGTTGACGATTTCCCGTTTTTTGGCCACAAACGGAACCAGCAGAAGCAGAAACAGCGGATATCCTGCAAAGATGAGAAAAATGGCCAGACCGGTTGCGAGAAAGATGATCAGGCCAATAAGAAATATGATTTCGTGCATGGTTGTCGTACTCTTGCAGCCCCTGGAACAGGCCGGTTCATTTCTTCGGTATCAGGGAGTCAGCCGGGGCATTGCTGACTGCTTGGCCCGTTCTCCACTGCCGGCCGCAGGCCTAGACGCTGTCGTGCAGTGGCAGCGAGTTTTTTTTGCTCTGCAATATCCTGTTCTTCAGAGACATCTCCTGGGCAAGACAGAGAGCGACCTGTGACAGGCCGATGGACAGCAGGAGATGTTTGTGAAAGAGTTCACTGAAAATAAACAGGTAGATTGCCAGCACTACAAAGGCGATACGGTAGCAGCCTGTCAGCTCGGCGGTTTCGGTGTCGTTGCCGGCCAGAAATATTGCCCGGGCGCGGGAGAAACTCGCCAGGGTCACGGCCAGCAGGACCAGAAACAGCGTCAGCCCGAGCAGACCGCTACCCACCAGGACCTCCAGGTAGGTGTTGTGGGCATACCTGCGCCTGGTGCTGTCTTTTCGTTCGAATACCGCTCCCATGACGGAATCCGCATAGATATCGCGGAAGGTTCCCGGTCCGTTACCCAGCAGGGGATGTTTTTTGAATGCCTCCCAGCCCACGGTGAGATACGATGCCCGTCGCTGGAGGGAAAAGTCATTCTCCCGGATCAGGCTGCTCTGGCGGTGCCAATAGGACTCGGGAACGGTGGCCCATGCCAGGAGAAAGATGGCCATGGCAATAAACTGGATGAAGCCGAGGTGGTATAGCCGGAATTTTTTTCTGTATTCCCACGCCATCAGGATGAGAAGCAGAACAAGAGCCAGTAGACCGCCACGGGAGTAGGTGGTTACCAGGCCGGCGAGATTGAGAATGAGCAGGGCCAGATACAGCAGCATGCCGCCCATGGTGCGAACGGTAAACAGCCGGTGCAGCACGAACGGCAGAATGAAGATGATCATGATGGCCATGTTGTTGGGATCCAGGGAACCTCCGACTCCCCTGGTGAACTCGCCAGCAGCCACCTTTTCGGCAAAGAGGTTGACATGCAGGCCAAAGCCGGTCAGGGCGAGCAGCGATCCCAGCGAGACACTGGCGATCAGGACAGACGGTATGGTACGGCGGTACCCCTTCTCATCGGCAAAGAAGAGGAGGAGAAGGACGAACAGACAGGCGGCAGCAAGAAGCATGGTGGTATGCCAGGCTGTGGCGGGGTGCCGGGATGCCGGTGCGGCAAGGACATTGGCTGTCAGGTAGAAGAACAGGCAGGGGACAGCGGGAGAAAACAGGCTTTTTGGCAGTTGTTTGCTCCGTAGGAGTTGCCAGGCGGCGATTCCAAGGAGGAGCATGGCCAGCAGCCAGTGAATACGGACGGAACCGCCGATCTGCCTGTAAGCGCCAAAGGGAATGAGGAAGATGATGGCGTACAGGGCCGTTTCCGGATACCGGGCCAGGAGCGGAAGGAGCAACAGGGCCAGGGGCAGGGCTGCGGCTGCGGGCCAGTAAACTGCTGTCAGCACCCAGCAGGCAGCCATCCCGACCAGCAGGATCAAGGAAAGCGGCTGTCCTGTCAGCCGGAGTCGGCAGTCCTGATCCTTGTGCACTGTCTGTCCAATCATTGCTACTGTTCAGGCAATGCTGCCTTCCAGGAAATACTGGTGTATTTTGTAGTAATTCAAAGGGGAAACCGGGTTGTAGGTAACCACATACTGAAACAGCTCTTTACCCTGTCGACGGATGGCCTGCAGGTTCACCCGAGCCTCCACATAGGCCACCCGCCGTTTCGGCGTGTTCCGGTGCCGGTGTTGGGCCTGTTTTTCCAGCCTGAGCACCAGCCGTTCCCCATCGAGAGGATTGTGGCTTTCCAGGAGCAGGGCCTCGTCGTTGATGTCGATGAGAGCAAGTCTGCTGCCGATCGAGTACTGGGGCGAGGATTCTCTACCTTGTTCCGTATCCGTGCCGACGATGACGGCAAAGGCCTGTTCCTGGGGGAGCCGCCGGCAGCGCCGCCGCTCTCCGTGCCGGTTGCCGATACAGTACTGACAGATCTTGGTAAGGATGCCTGTGATCAGGTTATGGGCAAGTTTTCCGAAAACGAAACAGACAAAGGCAAGGTCTGCAAAGATGGATGGCCTGTTACGGACATATCTGTTGTCCAGCAGGGAGCGGATACGGTGCGATATGGAATGCGGGGTATAGATCTGGGAGGGACCGATCAGTCCCGGCGCGACCTGAAACCTTACGTCCAGATCCCGGATCTCCCGACGCCACTTTTCATAGACCAAAGGACGGATGGGGCGGGGACCTACAAGGGCCATATCCCCACGGAGGACATTGATCAGCTGGGGCAGTTCGTCCAGGCGCTTGTTGCGCAGAAACCTGCCGAACCTGTGTTCCAGGTGCAGTTCATCCGCCATCCGTTCACTGAGTATTTGGTTGCCGATCCTGGATTCCGCGTCCTTGACCAAGCTGCGAAACTTGTAGATATAAAAGACCTTCTTGTTTTTCCCCAGCCGGACTCCCCGGTAGAAGATCGGTCTGCCGTCGGCCAGGAACACCAGAAGGCTGCAGACAGCAAAGAGTGGCAGGGAGAGAACAAGGAGTACGAGAACGCAGCCCACTTCAATGGACCTCTCCATTTTTCTTTTCAGCAGGCCTGAGAGGTTGAAAACAAAATCTCCCCGAAACGCTGGCAGGACTCTTGCTTGCTGATTCAACATAAACAACACCTTTGCTTGAATGGCTGGACAATGGACAACTACCTGAATATCAACAATGATGATCAAGAAGTGTGCCCGGTGCGCTTCGACGGCGAAAAAATCCATGCGGATTATCTGGTTTTGATTTAATCTGACAATCAGAGGAAAACGGCAACGGAGAGAGGGAGATGGCCTTAGGCAGAGACGAAAAGATAATCAAACTGAAGCTCGGCCTGCTCAACCTGGCGGAACAGCTTGGGAATGTGTCAAAGGCCTGCAGGATAATGGGGTATTCCAGAGACAGTTACTACAGGTTCAAGGAACAGTACGAAACCGGTGGCGAGGCAGCCCTCGTGGAGATAAGCAAGAGAAAGCCCATCGTGAAAAACCGGGTGCCGCCAGAGGTGGAGCAGGCTGTGGTGGACATGGCGTTCTCACATCCCGGGTACGGGCAACTCAGGGTTTCGAATGAACTGAAAAAACAAGGAATCACCATATCCCCGGCCGGCGTGCGCTGTGTCTGGCTCCGTCACGGCCTGGAGACGGCCGCAAAACGGGCCATTGCCCTGGAAAGCAAGGCGAGACAGGAGAACCTGCGACTCAGCGAAGCCCAGATGGCCGCCCTCCTGAAGGTGCGGCGCAAAATTGAAAAGAACGAGAGCGATCCGGTACGTTATCCAGGTCATCTCGGCATCCAGGATACACTCCATGTCGGTCTGTTTCAGGGAGTGGGCCGCCTCTATCAGCAGAGCTTCCTGGACGGTTACTCCCGGGTAGCCTTTGCCCGTCTCTACCTGGACAGGGATGAGGATGCGGCTGTCGATCTCCTGGAAAAGGATGTCATCCCCTTTTTTTACCGCCATGATATCAGCCTTGAGCGGATCGTGACCGACGGAGGTACCGAATACTGCGGAACCGATCGAAACCACAGGTATCAGCTTTATCTGGCCGCCTCTGGTATCCATCATTTTCGCGCCACGGCCAGGGGAAGTCTGTCCCATGAGGCGATCCAGCACTTCCATGAAACCGTTCGCTATGATTTCTATCAGAAGATTTTTCGGCGGAAACGGTTGGTCAGTCTCGAAGCCCTGCAAAAGGAACTGGACCTTTGGCTACAGGAATACAACGAACAGAAAGGCTGCACAGGCGGCTTCTGTTTCGGGAAGACTCCCCTGCAGACCTTTCTTGCCGCCTGCAGACAGAACGAGGGGGAACTGCACCGGGTCGTCTGAGGGAAGCGGGACAACACTGCCTGTTTCGTTGTTGCCTTTCCCCTTCAGGCCTTCAGGGCATTTTATTTTACTTATCCGGCAAGGAAAAGAGGACCGGTAGGTTGCTGACCCGTTCCACATCCACGGCCCGTTTGAAGCGGTGGTCGAGAAATTCGACCACAAATCCCAGACTCAAGCCCAGGAGTGGCCCTCCCAGCAGTCCCAGGTAAATGAGAAGCGGGGAAGGGAAGACGGGCCCGGGAGAAATCTGGGCCTTCTGGGCAATGGAAACCAGCGATGTGAGTTCGCCAGTACTGGCTGCCTTCTTGAGTTGTGCCTCCTGACGACTGCGGCTGATGGTCCGAACCGCTTCCTCCAACTGGTGAATTTCCGCTCGGATACGGTCCTGGGCGACCTGCTGTCTTCTGAGTTCCAGGTTGGAGCTGTTTAATTCCTTGATTTTCTTTTCGATATTCTGAATTTTTTCCCGGATGGTCCTCTCCTTTTCACGGAGCAGGGAACGATGGCTGGCCAGCTGAGCCTTCAGCGCCTTGGCAGTGGCCCGCTGTTCCTCTTTGAGCAGGACGATTGCCTGGCTGCCCGGCTGATAGACCCGCAGAAGCCGGTTCATCTCGACGCGGAGTTGGGCCTGGCGGTTGAGCAGGGCCGCCAGTTGCGGATCATCAGGGGCTTGCTGTTGATTGGCCATGGCTGTGGCCGGTTGAGCAAGCCTGCCGATTTTTGCCCGCAGTTCGAGGAGTTCATTGTTGAGACGGTGACGCTCGCTTTCCAGATTCTGTTTCAAAGCCAGGTTGGTCTGTATTTCCCTCGCTGGGTCCGAACTTTGGGCCTGCTCCATGATCTCGATCAGCATGTGTTCCTTTCTCCGTAACTGCTGGGCAATGGATTTTGATCGCCGATCGAGGAAATCTACTGTGCCCGAAGGCTGAAATACCGTTGCCCTGTAGCGGAGATACTCCTCCATGATGGTATCGAGGAGTTTTGCGGTTTTTTCCGGATCACGGCCGGTGAGACGGATGTCGATGAGGTTGGTGCCCGGGATGACGGTTGCGGTGATCCTGCTTAACAAGGCAAAGGCCCTGGCCTGCTGATCGTAGTCATCGGTATCTCCCTGGTCCGCGGATTCACGCTGCAGAACACGGGTCATGAGTTCTCTGGAATAGAGAAGCTGCTGTTCTGAATAGATGTCTTCCTTCTTCACCGGCAGGAGTCGACGCTGTTCCTTGAAGACAGAGCCCGGAGCGGGCAGCATGGTCTTGCCCCTGAGGAGGATCAGGCCGCTGGCCTCGTATTTTCTGGGCAGAAAGAGGTAGAGCAGCAGGCAGCAGCAGAAGACACTCAGGGTGACAATAGTGATGATCTTTTTTTGCGCAAAGATGATATAGAGGATTTCATTGCGATAATTCTCACCGTTCATGATCTGCTCTCTTTTTTTCTGATCCTTTCTAGGGCATTTTTTCCGCAGGTACCAGGAGGGTGTCGCCTGGCTGTAGCAAGAAGAGAACCGTCCGATTCTCCTGTCTCAACAAACCCTGCCCGTCAAGCTGAGTCGTCCGGATCCGGTCTTCCTGCGGCCGGAGCACGAGGAGAGTTGCCCTGTCCGCTGTCCCGGTCAGGCCCCCGGCCAGGGCCAGGGCCTGCAGGCCGGAGACCGGACCGCTGACACTGTACCGTCCCGGATTGTTGACTTCACCGACGACAAAGATGACCGCCGGGTGCTTCTCTTTCAGGATCACTGCGGCGGAAACTCCGGTCAGCACCGCTCCCAGTCCCCTGTTGACCTCCTCGCTGAATTGGGCCAGGCTCCTGCCCCTGGCCAGGACCTCCCCAAGCAGAGGGACCGAAACGTACCCATCCGGTCGCACGGTCACCTGGAACCGGTGGTCATCCAGTTCGTCCAGAATCGAGTTGAGCCTGGGGATGGTGATATACAGGTCTGGATTTTTCAGTTCCCGGCTGTAAAAAGTTTTCAGCTCGGTCTCTACCTCCGGGATGGTCTTGCCGCGCACCGAATACTGCCCCAGGTAAGGGAGGGAGATGGTTCCGTCCGGACGGACGACCTGGGTTTCGTTGAGCTCCGGCGCCTGGACGAATTTCACGGCCATGGTCTGTCCCGGTCCCAGGATGAACCGGCTGACAGGTTTTTTGTCCTCTTCATTCCCATTGGCTGGCTCTGGAGAGGTGTACAGCCGGATTTCCAGAGTATCTCCCTCGTGGAGACGGTAGGGGACCGGTTCAGTCCCGGACGCGCTCGCAGCGGGACCGGCAACGGTAAGGTCGGCAAAGGGGGTGTCCTGTTCCTGCAGGTTGCTGCAGCCGCTCAGCCAACCCAGGAGCAGGACAGCGAGACAACAGCATACTCTTGAGGCAAGGAGGTTTTTCCTACGCATAGAGTGAATCCGGGATGTAGTATTTTCGTCTGTTCAGGGCGATACCAAGGCTGGTGACCCCTTTTTTCCGTATTTTGTTCTCGCTGGCGGTGAGCACCTCCCAGCGGGTTCTGGCACACTCCACGACCAGCAGCAACCCGTCAAGATCAGGAGCAATGATGAGCGGATCACTGGGGCCGAAAATGGAACTGCTGTCCACGAGAATGTAGTCGAACTGGCTTTTCAGCTTGGTGATCAGTTTCCGGAATCGGTCCCGCTGGCGGCCGGTGAATGGTGCAAATCGGCCGAAACGTTTGGAACCGAAGGTGGTGAAAAAGTAGCCGCAGAGCCTGGAATGATGGATGATCTGCAGATAACCGGCCCTGCCGAAAAGGTAGTCCGAGAGCCCGGGGGAGGGCGCAACCCCCAGGACATGATGAAGTATCGGGTTGTCAGGATTGGCATCGATAACGATGACCCGGAGGTTTGTCTGGCTCACCAGTCCCTTGGCCAGGTTGAGGGTCACCGTGCTTTTCCCTTCCCGGGTGTTGCAGCTGGAGATGAGCACCGCAGCGGCATCGTGCTTTTCCGCTTCCTGGAGAAAACCTGCCGTCATGGCGGTGAGCAGGTCGGGAGAATCGAAATCCGGTAGCAGGGCCAGCCGGGATTTCGGTACCGACATCCGATTGCCTGTTACAGGAAGGCATGATATCTCGGCCTTTTTCCTGCTGGAACTCTCCTTGCGCGGCTTTTCCGGTTCCGGCGGATCATCGGCCTCGGCCGATGGTCGTTCCGGAGCAGGAGGAGCGTCTTCGGCCTCCTTGAAGGTGGTTTCCTGGATCTTTTTTTCGGCAATCATCCTTTTCAACAGGAACGAAGCAACCGTATGCCTGCGTCTGCTGCCGCCGGCGCCGTTTTCCGACTCCTTGTTCAAGCTGTCACTGATACTGGTGGCAGTAAATTGCACGGACTCTCCTGTATTAGTGGTTTCTTTCGGGATCGCAACGGTCTCGTCATGAATTTGTTGAGAGCGCGATATACATTCCTGGCAAAAAGTTTTGCGATTATTGTGCCAGGAGGATGTGTTACAGATCCTTTGCCGTGGTCCTTACCGGATCCTTGCCTGCGTGTATGGCGGATCATCCCGGAATAATGAATAAAGAGGAGTTCCGTAACGTGCTTGCCCCAAAACAGTTGGAGTGGACAAAGGCTGATCTTGGGACAATTGCGGTGTCTGAAGCCGGCAAAACCGGACGCTTCAGGATGCGATTGTCTGGTCAAGTCGTGACTAGTTAGCAATTAACATAATGAAATCAAGTGGCAATAAACAGGGAAGTTGTGGTGGGAAAGAACAGCTCGTGTATGAAAGTCGAACAGGTAAAGCTGGGGGCGTTTTCTAACAGGCTGTCATCGCACAATTCTTATACTCCATGTGCATTGTTTGAATTCCATACAGGGATGACAGGTGGGGTGGGGAAGTGGAACCGTGCGTCAGCCGCAGGCCTGGGATTCTTGCCGGTGCCCAGGGTGTGTTCGGCCTCCAGTCTTTCCGCTGACAGTGCATGTGAAATTTTTCCGCACGCTTCAAGGGCGATATGATATACTGAATAGAGCAGAAAAGTTGTTCCCCGCAGGCTTTTGTCTCGCCCGACAAGAGCCGGATCTGGCTTGATACCTCCAGCAACTCAAGGAAAGAATGGGAATGGAAGTCTATATAGCCCGGCAGCCGATTTTTGACGTTCACCTCAAGCTGTTCGGGTACGAACTGCTTTACCGGGAGTCCATGGGCAAGGATCTGGTCGAGGTTGACGGAAATCGGGCGACCTGCAGTCTTCTCTCGTCCACCTTTCTCACCGAGGGCATCGAAAAGATCGCCGGCAACAAGATCGTGTTCATCAACTTCACGGAACAATTGCTGGAGAAAAGCATTGCCTCCTTCTTTCCCCGCAACAAGATCGTGGTGGAGATCCTCGAAGACGTACCGCCCTCCAGCGAGGTGGTGGCGGCCTGTCGGAATCTGAAAAAAAAGGGATATATTCTCGCCCTTGACGATTTTGTCTATGCCAGAGAGATGTTGCCCCTGGTGGAGCTGGCGGATTTTGTCAAGATCGATATCCGCCGCACGCCGCGGGCCCGGGTGGAACAGACTCTCTACCGGCTGTCCAGCTTCCGGACGCAACTGGTGGCCGAACGGGTGGAGACCCATCAGGAATACGAGTGGGCCAATCGGCTGGGATTTACCCATTTCCAGGGATTTTTCTTCAGCATGCCCCAGCAGATCCACATCCGGGAAATCGCCTCCACCAAGCTGGTTCTCCTCAATCTGCTGGTGGAGATCAACCGGAAGAGCACTACCCTGGACAGGCTGGAGGAGATGATCACCTCGGATGTCGGTCTGACCTATAAACTGCTTCGCTACATCAACTCGGCCTACTATTATCTCCTCCAGGAGGTCAAGTCCGTGCGGCACGCCATAGTCTGCCTGGGGGAAAAGGGGGTACGTACTTTCATCAACCTGGTCATTATTTCCGAACTGGCCATGGACAAGCCGGCAGAGCTGATCCGGCTCTCTCTGGTTCGGGCACGTTTCTGCGAGTTGCTTGCCAAGTCGGGCCGGCAGGAGCGGACGGCAAGTCAGCTCTTTCTGCTGGGCCTCTTTTCCCTCCTGGACAGTATCCTCGACACTCCCATGGACTATCTGATGACCAGGCTGCCTCTCGGTGCTGATCTCAGCCTCGCCCTGACCGGCAGGAAGGGCCCTTATGCCGCCTACCTGGATGCGGTCATCGCCTATGAGCACGGGGCGGTGGATCGCTGCCTTGCTGCCCTGCAGATCATCGGGGTGGATCAGAACCAGGCCGCTGCACTCTATTTGGAGGCTGTGGAATTCACCCAGCGGATCATGGAACAATGACCATCCAACCGGTGCAGAAAACATGGTTTCCTGCAGCCTGGATGATCCTGGCCGTCTTCGTTTTCAGTCCTGGTGTTCTGCTGGCCGCCCAGGCACAACTTCCCTTTCCCCGTCATCTTCGCTATGCCTTTGGCACCATCCGCCCCACCGGTCACAGTCAGGCCGAACTGGACGGTGATGTCCAGCGGCTCTATGAGCACTGGAAGGCCAACTATCTCGTTAGGGTGGTCAATACGGCAGTTCCGGACCAGGTTCTCTACCGGGTCTCCCACGGCAGGCAGGATCCTTGGCGCACCGTGTCCGAAGGCCAGGGCTACGGCATGCTCATCACGGTCATGATGGCCGGATACGATCCGCAAGCCAGGGAAATTTTCGATGGCCTCTACCGGTTCTCCCGCCTCCATCCCAGCCGGACGGATTCCAGGCTCATGGCCTGGGAGGTGCCCGAGAACGAAGACACCGGCGTGGATGCCGCCTTTGACGGCGATGCCGATATGGCCCAGGCCCTGCTGATGGCCACCCGGCAGTGGCCTGACAGGGGAGAAATAGACTACCTGGCTGCGGCTGGCAACGTCCTGGCCGGTATCCGCGGGTCCATGATCGGGCCGGAAAGCCACCTGCCGCTGCTGGGGGACTGGGTTTTCCGGGAGGGGCCTCCCTATGGAGAGTATACGCCCCGTTCCTCGGATTTCATGCCCGATCACTTCCGGAGCTGGCAGCGGATGACCGGAGACAGGTTCTGGGGGACGGTTCTCCAGGCCGTTCAGGACGCTGTCACGGATGTCCAGGCGCGTTGCAGCCCTTCCACCGGCCTGCTGCCGGATTTCCTGGTGCCCCGTTCTCCCCTGGATCACCGCCTCGTGCCGGCGCCGGCAGGTTTCCTCGAAGGTCCCTTCGACGGTGACTTCGAGTACAATGCCGGTCGCGTTCCCTGGCGGATCGGCGTGGATGGCCTCCTCTTTGGTGATCCTGTCTCCCTGGCCCAGGCCGGCAGGATGGCGGTCTGGATAGCCGATGCCACTGGCGGCGATCCTGCCAGGATCATGGCCGGCTATACCCTGAGCGGCCGTGTTTTGCCCGACCACGACTATTTCACGTCCTTTTTTGCCGCTCCCCTGGCCGTGGCCGCCATGACCAGGCCGGAGCTGCAGACCTTCCTCGACGATCTCTACGATACCATCCGCAACCGACGCGAGGACTATTATGAAGATTCGGTGACCCTGCTCTGCCTGCTGGTCCTGAGCGGAAACTACTGGGTGCCGGATGGGACGCCGGTGGCTCCGGCCCTGTCTCTCCTTCTGGACGGCAAGTGATCCCGGGTAACGCCGGTGGCCGGTTCAGTCGGCCAGGAGGCGGGCGCCGTTCCGGTAGAGGATCGCTTCGAGCAGATCCGGCGCCAGGTTCAGAAGGCCGAGCATCTTGAGGGTTGTTGCCTGATCGGCCCAGGGCGAGTCCGATCCAAAGAGGATGTAGCCGGGCGGGTGGGACTCGATCATGTCCCGAAGCCGGATCTGGTCGAGAAAGTCCAGGGAAAAGGAGATCTCCATGTAGATGGGCCGGCCGGTGAGCAGTTCCCGAACGCGGTCCCATTCCATCCAGCCGCCCAGGTGGGTGGTCACCAGGCGCAGATCCGGAAACCGCTCCACCAGGTTGAGGATCCGCTCCGGCGAGGCCCGGTCGTCCGGGGGAAAACCGATATCCTTGCCCGTGTGCATGACCAGGAGGAGCTTTTCCCTGGCCGCCATCCGGTAGAGTGGATCGAGGCGGGGGTCGTCCAGGAGGAAATCCTGGTAATAGGGGTGGAGCTTGATGCCCTTGAATCCCTTCTTGCTGATGCTCCAGACGTGTTTTTCCACCTCCGGGTCCCGGGGATGGACAGAGGGCAGGGGAATGATCCGCTCGGAACGGATGGAGGCCGACCAGTCCATGATGGCCTGAAACTGTTCCGGCCGGGTGGCGATGGAACAGATGACACTCTGCCCGATGCCTGCCGCATCCATGGAGCGGAGCAGGCCTGCAACTGTGCCGTCCAGGTAGGCCTTCACGTTTCCCTTCTTCTCCAGGGCGGCAATGGCCTGGGGAGCCAGGGCGTCGGGAAATGCATGGGTATGAAAGTCAATGATCGCCATCGCTGTGTATCATGGGTGAAAGAGTTTGAGGGCAAGTTGCAGGACGGCAAGGCTGTAGATCCCGGCGATGACATCGTCGAGCATGATGCCCAGTCCGCCGTGGATGTGGCTGTCCAGCCAGCCCACAGGAAAGGGTTTGAAGATATCGAAGAGCCGGAAGAGAACAAAGGCCGCTGCAGCGGCCAGGGGATGCAGCGGTGCCCCCCAGAGGGCGATGAGCTGGCCGACGATCTCGTCGATGACCACCAGACCGGGATCACCCCGGTCGACGATCTTTTCCGCTGCGCCGGCTGCCACTGTTCCCAGGACAAAAAGAAGCAGCACCGCGGCGAGGTAGCCGCCAGTACCCAGGTTGCGCAACCCGAGCCAGAGCAGGACGCCCACTCCCGAGCCCCATGTGCCGGGTGCCTTGGGCAGGTAGCCGCTGCCGCCCCCGCTGGCGATGAACATGAAGAACCGGTCCATTCCTAGGCCTCCCCGTCCCGTTTGTTGGCAGCCAGTCCGGTGACCAGCCGGTAGACCTCGGCGATGGGCAGGTTGTGCTTCCTGGCCATGGAGCGGCAGGCCTCGTATTCAGGCGTGATCACCGGCCCGGCCGGTGTCTGGATTTCCTTGGCCTCGATGGCCCCCCAGGGAGTCTGCATGGTAACCGTCCGCCTCGGCAGGGTCATTCGCTCCATGCGCTGGCTGCGGATACCTGCGGCTGTCGTTTCGGTGAGGATACACTGTTTCAGGGCCAGGCCATGGGCCGGATCGCAGACGACCCGGAGCAGGAAACCGGGTCGGCCCTTTTTCGTCTGCAGGGGGACCAGGGAGACATCCAGAGCCTGCCTGGCCAGGAGCAGCTCGCAGACATGGGGCCAGTATTCCATGTTCATGTCGTCCAGATTGGTTTCGATGACTTCCACCTGCTGGCATTCCGCCGGTTGCAGGGACTCTCCCAGGATCAGGCGAAGGAGGTTGGGACGGCCGTCCGACCGCTGCCTGGAGCCGGCTCCGTAGCCGGTGGCACCGAGCCGCATGGGGGGCAGGGGACCAAATCGTTCGGCCAGTTCCCGGACAAGAGCGGCCCCGGTAGGGGTGACCAGTTCCTGGGTAAGGGCAACACCGTAGACCTCGGCCCCTTGCAGGAGCGTGCAGACCGCCGGTCCGGGCAGGGGGAGTTCGCCGTGGTCGCACCTAACCCAGCCGGCAGGCATGGGCAGGGGGGAACAGGCCAGGGATTCCACCCCCAACCAGTGGAGTCCTGCCACCGCTCCCACCACATCGACGAGACAGTCGAGCGCTCCCACCTCGTGAAAATGGACCGTGTGTTCACTGCAGCCGTGAACCGCTGCCTCGGCCCTGGCCAGTCGCCTGAACACGGCCATGGCCTGCTGCCGGACAGCCGGTTCCAGCCCGGCCCTGGAGATGATCTCCTCGATGTCTCCGAGGTGACGACAGGCCGGGGCGCCATCGCAACGGATCTGGACCCGGGTGGCCGCGATCCCGGCCTGGCTGATCCTGCTGACATCCAGACGCCAGCCTTCCACCGGCAACCCTGCCAGGGCCTGACGCAGGGCCTGTTCAGGCAGGCCGGCATCCAGGAGGGCTCCCAGGAGCATGTCCCCGGAAATGCCGGAAAAACAGTCGAGATATCCGAGGGTGGCCATCGGCTGATCAGGTAAACCGGCTGCCCGCCGGTATGTCCATGCCGCAGAGCAGGGCCTGGACATCCATCCGTTTTCTCCCTTCAGGCTGGATCTGTCCCACCTGCAGGTAGTCGCTGCCGGTGGCGATGACCAGCCTGGTTTTTTCTGCCTGGCAGATCGTACCTGGAGGTTCCTTGACCGGTCCGGGAATGACCTGTGGCTGGAAGAGACGATACCGTCTGCCTTCAAGGAAGGTGTAGGCTGTGGGCCAGGGATCGAGTCCGCGGATGAGACAGTGGATCTCGCGGGCAGATCTTGACCAGTCGATATGTCCCTGCTCCTTGCGCAGCATGGGAGCCTCGGTGGCTTGGCTATCGTCCTGGGCCACGGGATGCAGCTTTCCCTGCCTGAGCAGGTCCAGCGCCTCCATGAGGGTCGCCGCGCCCAGATCGGCGAGCTTGATGAACAGGGTTCCGGCCGTGTCTTCTTCCAGGATGGGAATCCGGGCCGGCAACAGAATGTCACCGGTGTCCATGCCCTCGTCCATCTGCATGATGGTCACCCCGGTCTCCTGTTCGCCGTTGATGAGCGCCCATTGGATCGGGGCGGCGCCCCGGTATTTCGGAAGCAGGGAACCGTGGACATTGATGGTGCCCAGGGGAGGCAGGTGAAGCAGTGCGCCGGGAAGGATCTTGCCATAGGCGGCCACCACGATCAGGTCCGGTTCCAGGGAGCCGATCCGGGCCAGAAATTCCGGCGTGCGGATGGATTCGGGCTGGAAGACCGGGATGCCGGCCTCCAGGGCAACGGTCTTGACAGGAGGCGGGGACAGTTTCCTGCCCCTGCCCCGTTTCCGGTCCGGCTGGCAAACAACCCCGACCACCCTGTCCGGGCCGCTGACGAGTGCCTTCAGGCTGGGCACGGCAAACTCCGGCGTACCCATGAAAACGATCTGCAGGGAAGGGTTCATCCGTTTTTCTTGAGGAGTTTTTTCAGCTTTTTTTTATACATCGACCGTTTGAGCGATGAGATGCGGTCGATGAACAGGGTGCCGTGCAGATGATCCACCTCGTGCTGGATGATACGGGCGAATCGGTCTTCGGCCGTGAAATCCAGTTCCTTGCCCTCCAGGTCCTGGGCCGTGACCCGGATCTTCTGAAACCGTTTTACCTTGGCCTCGTATTCGATGACACTCAGGCAACCCTCTTCGCCCAGGACACTGCCTTCTCCCTCGGAGATGACCGGGTTGACCAGGACGATATACCTGTTTTTTTCTTCTTCTCCCGAGATATCGACAACCACCATCTGCACGGCCAGGCCGATCTGGTTGGCCGCCAGTCCCACGCCCGGGGCCGCATACATGGTCTGGGCCATGTCTGTGGCCAGTTTTTTCAGCTTGTCGTCAAACCGGGTGATCTTTTTTGCCTTCTTCCGCAGTACCGGATGGGGATAGGTGATGATTTTCCGAATAGCCATACGTCGTCCTGCCGGTGGTCCTCTGAAACGGGAACATAGATCGTCCCCGGTACGATCCTTGTCTATCCGGTAGGCATACTTACTGTAATCTCATCCGAAGTGCCAGTGAAAACCTCGCAGCTGCCGACTTGTTTTACGCCCGGATATTGTGTAGGATCGAGAAAACCGTGAATCCGCAACGACCGGGAGAGAAGTGGAGAAAGAACATTTTGTTCCAGCCCTGGAGCTTTTGAGACAGCCGGTGCTGCCGCTGGTTTCCATGGTCCAGTTTCTGTTTTTCACCGGTCCGTTTCAGCGCATCACCGAGGTGGTGGCCGAACTGCCGGAACCCATTGAGACCGACTATACCAGGTATGAACACCCGGCTGCCGTGCTCTCTCCCTATCTGGCGCTCCTCTCCGGCCTGGAAAAGGTGAAACAGGGCCAGCCACCGCCAGCAGCGGTGGTCTCGGAAGACGGCACCCCGGTGGATTCCATGACTGCCGCCTCCAGCCTGGTCCGGCAGGCGGTGCTGGAGAGGGAACTGGAACAGGTCAACTCGCTCTTCTGTAAACCCTGCCGCTGTACCCTCTGCTGTATCGGCCCGGACAGGAGCATGCAGCAGGAATTTTTCGAGATTCCTCTGCACGAGCGGGAAACGGCCCTCTTTGCCGCCACCCGGCACGACTCCCCGGCCAGTAGGCGGCACACCTCGGCCGATACGGAGATTCTCTTCTGTGACGGCCGGCCTTTTTACAGCCGGCCAGACCCGGGAATCTTCCATTGGCGCAACGGCTGGAGCCTGATCCTGCCCCGGGAGAGTGTCTGTCCCAACCTCGATCCGGCGGATGGCCGATGCCGGGTTTATGCCCGGCGGCCGGGCGTATGCAGAAAACCGCAGATATTCGGCTATATCCTGGAGGAGCTGGAGGATGAGGACGGGACGGCGGGCCGCTACAGGCTGCGCGACACCCTTCTCGCTGTCCGGGACTGTCCCTATGTGCAGACCTGCAGGGAAGAGATAGGCGACTATGCCGCGGCCTGCGAGCTGAAACTGGTCCTCAGACAGAACAAACAGTAGGCGATCTCCGGATCGGCAGCATCTGGTAAGCGAGAAATCGTATGATCTTACTTGGTTTTCTCCTGATACTCTTTTCGTACGCTCTGGGTGCGGTGCCCTTTGGCCTCCTGCTTTCCCGGGGCCGGGGGGTGGATATCCGACGGCGAGGCAGCGGCAACATCGGGGCTACAAATGTCTCCCGTCTTCTCGGGAAACGGCTGGGCGGGCTTACCCTGGCCCTGGACGTGGCCAAGGGCTACTTTCCCATGTTGCTTGCCTCGCAGCTACTGGTGAACAGCCCGACCCGGACACCTGTGGTCTTTCTGTGCGGCCTCGGGGCCGTGGTCGGCCACATGTTTCCGGTCTATCTCCGGTTCCGGGGTGGCAAGGGGGTGGCCACGGCCCTGGGAGTGTTCCTGTTTCTGGCGCCTCTGGCCGTGGGGTGCTGTCTGCTGGTCTTTGTGGCCGTGGTGGGCCTGACCGGCTACGTCTCTCTGGGCTCCCTCTCTGCCTCGGCAGGAATCGTCCTCTTTCTTGTCCTCTTTGGCGAACCGGGCTGGAAGGTCGGCCTGGCCACCCTGGTGGCCCTGCTGATCTGGATCAAGCACCACGAAAACATTGGCCGGCTCCTGCGGGGAAAGGAACAGAGCTGGAAAACGAGCAAAAGGCGATAGTATGAACAAAAAGGAATGGCAGGCCATCGACCGGGCCAGGAGAGTGCTTCAGCTTGGCGACCGGGCTACCCTGGGAGAGATCAAACGGGCCTATCATCGCCTGTGCAAGGCCCATCACCCCGACATGCAGGGAAATGGCCAGGAGGATCCGCAGGAGAGCGAGATCATGTACCGGCTCACCGAGTCGTACGAGCTGCTCATGCGCTACTGTGACGAATACCGGTTTCCACTCCGACCGCAGGAAGGGGATATCTATGATGCCGAAGACTGGTGGATGGACCGGTTTGGCCAGGATCCCCTCTGGAGCAGGAAACGAGGTTCCCGGTAAGCCCGGCAGGGTTGCCGGCCGGAACATCCCGGGATACCGTGAAATATTGTCTTTTCGTCCGAGGTCGGCGTTATGGAAAAGATTTTTTTCGTCGCAGGGTGTTCCGCATCTGGATGCGGGGCAATCCCTCCCTTGCCTCCTCCTTCGGAGAAAAGATCGCAATGTTCGAGGTATTCTTTTTCCTTATTCCTTGTACAGCCGGCCAGGGGCCGGAAAGGAGGTATGTGATGAAAATGCGTCCGGGTCTGCTTACCCTGGTGCTGTTCTCTGTTCTGGTTCCCTCCCTGGGCGCGGCCGGCATGCGGTCACCCTGGGATGTCCGGCTGCCCTTCAAGGAGGCAGTGATCCACTACACCATCGATGGGATGGAAAAGGGGACGGAAACGGTCTATGTCAAGGACTATGGCCGCAGGTCGGCCAAGTACCACAAGACTGTGACTTCCATGATGGGAATGACCATGAATAACCAGACCGTGGAAATCATCACCCCGGACTGGCATTACGAGTTCAACCTGACGGAACGGACCGGCACCAAGACCGTCAATCCGTACAAGTTCTATGCCGAGGAGTTTGCCAGGCTCTCCAGGGCGGAAAAGAAGAACGTCATCCGGAACGCGGAAGAGGTGGGCGGTATTTTTGTGGGCAATTTCGGCGGCAAGGTGGAAAAGAAAGCTGCCAGGATTCTCGGGTACGACTGTGACAGGGCGACCGTGATGGGAATACGCTCCTATGTCATCCACGGTACCAGCCTGCCCCTGAAAATCGAGGGAAACATGATGGGGATGGCCATGTCCACCGTGGCCACGTCCATCGACAAGGGAAAGGTGGACGAGAAGTATTTCCAGTTTCCCGCAGGTATCACCCCTGTCCGGGATGAACGGCAGGAAGAGATGTTCAGGCAGATGGCGGCCACGGTCGTTGCCATGCTCAAGGAACCGGACGGCGCGGAACAGTTCCGCCGTAACCCGCCGATACCCGCGCCCGGGACCTTTATGCCGAAAGGAGAGCGGCCGGCTGGCGCGGAAAACCGGGAAAACATGAACATGGAGGATGTAGGCCGGATGATGGAAGCCCTCAAGGAGATGATGGGCAACGGCGATCAGCAGCTACCCGGCAGGTAAACGGGACAGGTGCAGCCCGCCCCCTTGCCCCATGCGGCAAGGGGGCCTGAACGCCGCCCGTCCTCCAGGGCCGGAATCAGTGTTCCAGGATGATGGTCTTGCCCCGTTCCAGGTTCTTGCGGCGGGCTGCCATGTAATGTTCTATTTCCTTCTGGACCCTTGCCGCCTCTTTCTCGGTGATCAGCACGGCGTCAAAGCTGTCTGCCTGTCCCCTGACCAGAACAGAGTTGCCATAACTTCCCGTGGCCTGAACGAGGTCGTCCCGCCTGGTCCTGATGAGGAGCTGTTTCCGCCTGGCGTCGCTGGCCTCGCAGGAAAAGGATTCTATCTTGTAGATCGATCCGACAGGGACGGTCAACATCCCGGTATCTCCGTTGCAGTCGTTTGTCTGCAGGGTGATCTGGTAGTCGCCTGCTACAGCATCCGTTCCAGCGGTGAGCAGGCTGCTGAGCAACCAGAGGAAAAGAATCAGGTATCTCATGGTGGTCCTGTCAGGCGGTGTTGTTATTCAAGGGTGATGGAACTCTTGGTCCGCTGCCGCCGCCTGCTTTCCTTGGCGTTGTAATCGGCCATGCAGGGGGCGTTTTTTCCCTGGTTGAGGGAGCAGTCCAGGTATTCGGCCACCTCCATGACACAGGCCCGGATGGCCTTGCCGGCCGGTGTTTTTTCAAATCCCCCGAGGTTGCCGGAAAAACCGCTGAAGCTGAGCCCCAGGTCGAGTCCGCCTGAAGAGGAGTTGGCCTCCACGGTCCGGGCGTCATAGACCTCCCCGGTCTCCGCATCGATCACCTTGACGTCGATGGCCATGTAGGCCTTGGTCTGCTTGCCGCCGATGGAGATGCCGGCAAAGGAGATCCCGCCCCCGGTACCACTGGTACTCTCCTCATACGAGGTTACCGTGCCGGCCACCAGATATTTCGCCCCGGTGACCTTGCCGATTCTGGCCCGGGTGGACTGGGAGATCCGGCCCGAGGCGCCCAGGTCCTGCTCCCTGAGAACCGCGCCCAGTTCCTTGCGTTCCAGAACCCGGAAGGTCCCCATGGAGGCCAACTCGGCGATGAGCATGTCTTGCATGTCCCGGGCCATGGAGGCGTTCCACCAGCCCACGTGGGTCTGGTTGGTGAACCTGAGAACGCCCAGGCGGGGTTTCTCGCCGGCAGTGGCGGGGCCACAACCGAGGATGACCAGGAAGCCGATCAGTACCAGTGTCACATATCGCATAGTGTTTCTCCGGAAAAGGGTTTGAGAAAAGAAGGGCCTGTTCACTGGCTATTGTATCATTCCGCAAAGGCTTTTCAATGGCGATCTGTCTTTTCCGCTCAGCGCCAGAGGACCTTCACCGGCTCATGGAGACGGCAGCCGGTCAACCGGGCGGCGCTGCCGCGGTTAAGGGCGATTTCCAGGTAGCCACCACTGTCGATGAGGGCGATGAGGCGGTCCCTGGGCTGGTCGCTGTAGGTGGTGACGATTTTATCGATTCTCTGTCCCTGGATCTCGATGGATCTGAACCGTTCCGGCGGGAAGCGGCTGAGGCTGGCGGTGGTGATATTGGTTTTGATGTTGCCGAAGTGATCGATATGGATGACTTCGCCCAGGATGGTGCGATCGCTGATTATGGGCTGCGGGATCTGTATCTGCGTGCAGCGTTCCGGCGGGACCGGTGGGCCGGTTTCCGCCAGGGCCAGGTTGCCGGCAAGGGCGGCGGCGACCGGCGCCATGATGTCCCGACCATGAAAGGTGGCGCTGACATCCGTGGGGTACAGGGCCCGGTTTTCCACCAGCCGTACCTCGGTGATGGTTCCCTTCTGCAGCAGCAGCGACAGGACGCCGTTGTCCGGAGCAATGAAGAGGTGACCGCCGCCTGCGGCCGCCAGGATATGGCGCTGGCCGCCCACTCCCGGGTCGACAACCGTGAGATGGACGGTTCCGGCCGGAAAGTAGCCATAGCTGCTTTCCAGCACCAGGGCGGCTGCCAGGGTGTCGTGGGGTGGAATGTGGTGGCAGATGTCGATGATCTGGACCTCCGGGTTCCGGCTGAGAATGGCGCCTTTCATCTGGCCCACGTAGGGATCCTGGATGCCGAAATCTGTGATCAGGGTGACGAGACTGATTGCATGCATGGGACTATCTCCGGGCGTTCAGAACAAGGACACAGAAACCCGCCTGTTCATCGTGACCGGCAACAGGTGGTTCCGGAGCCCTCAACCGATTCGGGGGTTGAAACAGGGTGGAACGGGATTCGACCAGGACGAAGCCGGTTTTTGTTGCCATCTCCAGGAGTTCTGCCACGGTATGAAACCTGGCATGACGGTAGTAGGGATTACCGGTCCTGCCTTTTTTCCGCAACAACGCGCCCCAGGGAGAACGGGCGGGCACCAGGCCGACAACCAGGCGGCCGTTCTGCCGGAGAACCCGGGAGCATTCCCTGAGTACCGATTCCGGATCGTTCAGAAAGCAGAAGGTGAAGAGCAGGAAGATGGTCCCCAGGCTGGAATCGCGTACAGGAAGCTGCTCTCCGATGGCCGCGATCCCTGCCACGCCCCGCTGTCCGGCCTTGACAAGGGGAGCCAGGGCCGGATCGATTCCCAGGGAGATGCCCAGGGCGGCGGCAAAGCGGCCCGGTCCCACCCCGAGTTCCAGGCGCGGCCGCGGCAGCCGGGAGACGATGGATTCGAGAGCAGCCAGCTCGATGCCAAAGAGCAGGCTGTTCTCATACCAGGAGTCATACTCGTCTGCCCGTTCGTGAAAGACGCGGGCGGTCTGCCGCCACCGGCCCTCAGGTGGTTGCATGTCCTGTCCTGTTCTGTTTCGAGGTAAGCACCATGTTTTTCTCCGTCACCGTTGCAGAAGGGATACCTGGCCGCCTTTGCACGATATTAGAAAGGCTGTGCCCATGACCTTCCCTGGGCGTGGCCAGAGGGAACCTGGTAAAAGTATACCGCAGGTACCCAGAGGATTCCAGGTCGTTGCTCCGCCCCTCTCATCACTCGTCCACCGTGTTTTGTTCCGCAGAATTCGGCCGCCGGCTGGTCACCCGGGGCTGCGGTTTTTGTTTCAGAAGCAGGAGATAGAGTTCGCCGACCTCCTTCATCCGGCCGGCCGCCAGGCCGGCTTCCGGGCCGGTCCCCCAGAAGAGATCCACCCTGGCCGGTCCCCGGATCGCTGAACCGCTGTCCTGGATGAGGACAAAGCGGTGCAGGGATTTCCAATAGATGATTCGGCCGTTCCGGACAACCGGCTGCCTGCTGACCAGGAAGGCCAGGCCGCCGCCGGGAAGGTAGCTCTGGTCCGCGGCAATGGAGCGGCCTGCGGTCAGGATCCGGTTCAGGCTTCCCCGGGCCTGATGGTCTCTGTTCCAGTCGAAAAAGATATAAGAGGGATTATGCTGGAGCACCTCCCGGATCATGTCCGGGTGG
>Ga0256914_1000807_pt1 | contig 30296 bp, 22 predicted proteins | sample HulkmetaG_FD_191571 | JGI IMG/M metagenome (GOLD analysis project Ga0256914, IMG submission 191571) | Hydrothermal chimney microbial communities from Main Endeavour vent field at the Juan de Fuca Ridge, Pacific Ocean - Hulk | ecosystem: Environmental > Aquatic > Marine > Hydrothermal vents ... | reverse complement strand
TCCCCCTGGAGGAAGCACTGCGCGAGGCAATCGTGATAGCCCAAAAAATCCACGCCCACGGTGGCCGAAAGCGCCAGATCAAATATATCGGCAAGCTCCTGCGCAACTGCGACAGCGCCACTATTCTGCAGACCCTGGACAATTGGCGTGAACGGGAGCGACAGGCAGCGGCGAGTTTCCACCGAATCGAGCATTGGAGGGACCGGCTGATTGAAGAGGGAGATGCCGCCCTGGAGGTATTGCTGGGAGAATATCCCGATGCCAATCGTCAACGAATCCGCCTGCTGGTGCGCAACGCCAGGCGGGAAAAAGAGAGAAACAGACCACCCAACTCAGCACGCACCCTGTTTCGTTACTTGCGTGACTTGTTGGAAGAGTAGCGACAACTACGCCTCCAGCAAGGAAAGCAGGAGCTCTACTGCATCATCAATGCCACCAGGCTCCACTGGGGCTATTGGAGGCTGGAGAAGAAGGGAATCCAGCGCCTCTCGGAAACAACCTTCCTCGAACAGCCTCCGGCTAATCTCTTGGCAAGGCAATACCCCTTTCAACCAGGTGACAAGATAGGGTGCCTCCGGCCATCCATCCCGGGGAACATACAGCACTGGAATCCCATTACAGGCCGCCTCGACAAAACTTCCATAGCCGGGTTTGGTAATCAGGGCATCCACGGAACAGAGCACATCAAGATAGGGCATCTCCAGATCTTCTAGCGCATGAAACCCGGCAGGCAGCGGATCGCTGGCCCCTGAGATTACGAAACGAATCCCGGGAAAACGGGGCCACCTGTCGAGCGGCAAGGAGGAGGGAATCCCTCCAAAAGAGATCAAAACCACCCTCTCTCCCGGCCGCAAACCCAAGATCTCTGCTATTTTCTCACGTCGCAAATTTCCTCGACGAGCGATCGGACCAATGGTCTTTCGGTTGGAAAGCCATGGCATCTCCATGCTAGGGGTCGGCAACAGGAAACGGGTAGCCGCCTGATAGGATTCCTCCATTTGCCGCAGGACCCTTACAGACCCAGGCCGGTCCCCGCAATAGGCGGCATAGATATCACGCCAGTTCAGCGAACAGAGGGCAACGGCAGGGAGATTCAGTTGCGCAGCAGCCGCCGGCACCAGGTAGGGGACATTGGCCAGCACCAGATCCGCCTGGTAACGCTGTAATAGGTCCGCTTGCCAGGCGATCTTTCTCTCCCAGTCCCGGTGGAAGGCGACATACGCAGCAACGCTCTCCTCAACCCGGACATCCAGAGAGCTGGACATCAGCATGCCCACATCCGCAGACATTGAAAGATGCTCGAAAGGCATGTCGAAATAACCGGAAAGCAGCTCCTTGGGCGCCGCCATCTGCACCACTACATGGAGGGATGGAAGGTGGCGCCACAGTGCATTGACCACCGGCGCCGTCTGTGCCAGATGCCCAAAGCCATGAGAGGATATGGCCACGAACAATATCAATTTCCGGTTTGTGTGCACCACCCTCCATTACCTATCGATTCATTTACGGTGCTGTAACGCCATTAGCCGCGCCACTAATCCCAATAGTCCTGGAAACAGTGCCATGAAAAATGCCCCGCCTCCGCTCCCTGGTAATCCGTTTGAGCTGGTGGCAACCGCAGCGATGGAGATCGCCATTGCCGCTGGCGAGGCGTTGCTAATGATATCCAGCCTTCCGGTAAAGCTGCCAGTGTGCCCTTCCGGGGGAGCAAACGCTACATCTACGGAAAGACGGGCGCCCAGGGGAAGAGTGGTGTTGATTCCGTTTTGGGAGAAAAAAGTGCTGCCCTGCAGAGAAATCGAGGTGATTTCCACCGGCGTGTTACCAGTATTGGCCAGCTCCAATGTCAGGATACGACGCTCTCCGGCAGGCACCTCGCCAAAATCCAGCATGACCGTGCTAGCCTTCAACCGTCTGTTCAACACCCGTTGACCGGCACGATGCATCAGCGGCATGGCTACGGCACCATCATTTAGCTGTTCCGCCCGCTCGAAGTCTCCTTGCCACCGTTCATCTCCCACACCAAGCGGTACCCTTACCGCATGGGGAATCCCGCCGCTTCTCCTTCGTTGCATCGTCACATAGTCGTCACCACCCCAGAAACTGGGTACGCCCCAGCTAGGTTCCCCAAGGGACCAACCGAACTCTGCCACTGGAAATATCCGCTGACGCTCCAGATCCAGGATGACCACGCTGGAGCGCACATTCAGAAATTGCTCGTCATACTCATGCAGATCGAAGACAATCACATCGCGGCTGTTATGAGCAAAAGCGGGATAACCCAAATCGAAAAGGGGACTCTGCGCTGGAAAGGGAAAATAGAAGCTTCCTTGGGAGCTGCCCAGATCGAGCACGCCAATGGTCCAGTAATTGAATCCCGCGTTTGGATTGGCGGAATCGCAAGCGTTGTCCGGACGTGAGAGACATACCATCACATCGAAAAGCAGCGCTTCTCCAGTGTAGTCAAACGCAAGCGAATCCGGATAACGCACTTGGCTCACCGAGGCCCCGGAGTCTTGCCGGTAATCTGGCAGCACGATCCGGAAATCCCGGAATTCATGCTTTACCAAGTCCACCAGATGTATCTGATCATCCAAGGGGTCGGTAGATGTGTATGCAAAATAACGCCCATCAGGAGAGACAGCAATGCTGTATACCTCTCCCGTATCTGTGATGGTCCTGATATTTCCCTTGCCATCCACTTCATGAAGATTGTGATCGCTGCCTACGAACAGATACCGAGTACCCGACGAGATGGTGTAGGCAGCAGGCCGGGTATAGAAGGCCAACCTGTCACTCAATGGCTTATCTGCCGGATGACTGAAGTTCTGGCCATAAAGGACGAACCGTTCCCATTGGACATCCGCCACCCCATCAAGAGGATAGAGATAGATCATTAGATCATCCCCTTCAACGGGGTCGAGGGGCGTCGGGCGTGGTGAGGGAATGTCTCCAGCCCCGCCTTCACTCACCTCCACCGCATCCCACGCAGCACCCACTGCCGCCACTTCGGCGGAATCAGTCCCGTACAGATCCTCAGCCGCCTGGATGAGAGCACGCCGGGCATCGATGAAGCGGGACGAAGCGGTCAGGTAGAAGCGTAGGGCCCGATAATAGATCTGCTCTGTCTTGTCCCGCCCAATACGCTCTGCAGTCAGATATGCAGCACGATTGGGAATTCCGCTGTTGACATGTACGCCCCCCCAGTCGCCCGCTTCTGTATTGGGAAGATTGCGATACTCGCTCATTCGCGAGGGTTGTGGATCCAAACCATTGTCCGGATTACGCATATCGCGCAGATAGCCAGGTCCGGCCAGGGTGCAATCCTCTCCGATCAGCCAATCATCCCGATCCACCATCACTCCAAAAAAATCGGCAAAGGACTCGTTCAATGCACCGCTCTGGTTTTCATAGCGCAGATTCGCGGTGTGTTCGATCACTCCGTGGGTCATCTCATGGGCAGCCACATCCAAACAGCGGACCAAGGAGGAAAACAGCTTGCCATCTCCGTCTCCGTAGACCATGGCCACACCGTTCCAGAAGGCGTTGAGATAATCTTGCCCAAAGTGGATCACCACCATCAGATTCATCTGCCTGTCATCGAGACTGTTACGTCCAAAGGTATCGCGATAATACTCATAAACCAGGCGGGTATTGTATGCAGCACTGACTGCCACCGGATCCCAACCCCGATCAGCATTGCTGCTGGTAACATGCCATAGCTGGTCCTCCCCGTTGCGGGCATCGAGGATCAGCATGTCCCCGGTCGCTTCTGGCCGGTTAACAGGATCCGTGCCGGAAGTCACATCGTTTTCCGGGCGCGTAGGATCGAGCAAAAAATAGATCCCGCCATCCTCCCAGGCGGTAAACCGGCGAATGGTACCGTCGAGGGCATCAGCCCCCTGCGCTTCCACCACCCGTCCGGCATGGATATTCCGGATACGATGCAGGATCGTGCCACTTCGAGCATCAATGAAATAACGCCAGCGTTGATCAATGCCCACCCGAACATCCACCCGATAGGCCAATTTCATCGATCTGCCCTCACCATGGAGAACCAGCTCCTGCCCGAGGACCTCCAGAGCCACACTGCCCAAATGCTCACGAACCGCGGCTACCGATTCCTCCTTCGTCAGGCTGGGCACCACTTCCATCCCCTTTGGGCTGGGCTCATACCGGCCGTTGACGAGATAGACCCGTTTGCGGGTATCCAAATGTACCGACAACTGCTTGCCCCACAGCGGAACCCCCTGCCACTGCTGCTGAAAATGGAGATGTTCGTTGCCAGCAGCATCCCGCTCCTTGCGCAACAATTTTAGTTCTCGATCAGGCTGCTCCAGCTTGAACAGCTCCCGCTGTGCCCGAAGAAAACGTCGGGCATTAGCCTCCCCTTCATCCTTTTGACTGGCAGCCTGCGCAAGCACCCCGATGGGCTGGCGAAAACGAAGAAAAACCGGGGTACCGTTTCCTCTATCAAAATGAATACGTACATCACTGTGGTCGGCAAAACGCTGCAGGGCAGCTCGCTGCTCATCGGAGATTACCGGAGAAGCAGCTGCTGCATACAAAGTCCCGTTGCCGATTCCTCGAGAGAGACCCTCCAAGATCTGTCGGCTGGTCACAGCGATGTTCGATGGCGTGGAAGCCGCCGTCAGAACCTTTTTTTTCAACGGCCTTCCATAGTCAATCCGTGATATCCTTGGAGGCACTACTGGGCCACGGGTCGTCAACATCGACGAAATCTTTCGTACCGTGGGACCTTCCCCTCCGGAAACAGGGGCGCTACCCGCAGGAAGCGATACTCCCAAGACCATTAACGCAGCCAACCCTGCGGTCCAACTCTTCCTTCGCATACATTTCTCCAGCCGTAGCCCCTCGCCCAGTTACCGGGAAGGACTTCCTTCAACCCGCTTCACCACCGCACCGCTTCGAGCATCCAGTAAAAAGAACTGGCGGCGCAGGCCTTCCATTACCTCTATCTCATAGACGGGAATCACTCCACGCTCCATGTTGTCCACATAAAGAAAGAGACCATGGTTCTTGTATTCTTTTGCCGAAAGCCCCCGATGAAGCGCCTCTTCCACACCAACCAACGGTGGTAGTTGGAAGAGAGTGAGGCCCTTGAGCACCTCTCCATCGACCCGGTAAACGGTTCCACTCTCATCCATATGCAATCGCAGCGTATGTCCCCAAACAGGGACTCCATCCGCCAGCTGCACCATTCGCAGATGCACCTTTCCCAGATTATCCCGCTCCAATCCTTCCACGCGAAATCCCTTTACGGGAGAACGCACTCCCATCTCCGTGGAGAGATAGGCATGTGCCTGCTGGATAAACCACTGATCCTCACCCGGAACCACAGCCCGCTCCGTGTTTCCCGTTGCACAACCAGCAACGGACATCATGGCCACCACCAGCAACAATCCAGCTGGAATCAAACAGCTGTTTCGAATCAATGCGTGCATTTTCTTCCAGTCTCCGTTTGGTCATCCTGTGGTTTTGTAATTACCGCTCGACCTGTGCTTTGCCGCGCCCCCTCTCCTCTTCCGGTTCGGGCTGCACCAAGGCAATTACGGTCCATCCCGGCTGTGGTTTCAACTTCCCACCCACTACGAAACACTCCAGCCTGCCCTTGGGATTCAAGGCAAAAAGTGGTATAGCGCGGTTGCCATATTTGCGGCGATAGGCATCGAAGTCGAACTCATCGGTTAGCAGGGTACTGCGGATCTCCGCTCCCTTGCTCATCAGGCTAGCCAGTTTGGAATAGGTAACATCCTCACCAAACAGGATATAGCCCCGATGTTCCCCAGATACGGTGAGTTTCTCCGAGCGGTTGACATCAGCGCTCGATTGAAGCGTATAGATCCCCTTGCGACCAAACTCAGGACGGTATTTGAGCGCCGCCAGCGCATTCAGATCACTTTGCCGTGACAATCCCAGCATACGACCGATACCCACGAGATTCAGGTGCCGATCCGCATAATCGGAAACCGGATTGCCATAGAAGGTTTCCAGACCATCCTTTTGGCGCGCCTCTTTGATATGCTTCCAGTTGGTATCGGTCAGCACCGCACGGAATCCATGCTGCCGAAGTACCCGGCCAATAGCCCTGGCGAACTGGTTGGCACCGATGATCAAGAAACCACGCGGCTCCGGTTCCGCCACCCCAAGCAATCTGGCAAGAATCCCGGCAGTGGAGCTCTGCAGCACCACCGTGCCGATAATGATGGTAAACGCCAGCGGGACCAGCAGCTCTGCCCCTTCATATCCCTGCTGCTGAAGACGAAGAGCAAACAGCGCGGTGACCGCCGCAGCGACGATACCGCGCGGCCCAATCCAGGCCAATAAGGTCCGCTCCTGCCAGGTGAGAGATGAGCCTACGGTGGAAAGGAAAACCTTGGCGGGACGACCGACGAACTGGATGGCGGCAAACAGCGCCACTGCCCCCCAACCCAGCTGGATAAATTGCTCAAGCTCAATACGTGCGGCCAAGATGATGAACAGCCCCGAGATGAGCAATACACTGAGGCTCTCCTTGAAATGCAGGATATCCTTCATCGGAACCTGTTTCATGTTGGCCAGCCAGATCCCCATCACCGTCACCGTCAACAGCCCTGACTCCTCGGCTATGGCGTTAGAGAAAGCGTACACTCCGAATACCACCGTAAGAGTGGCAACATTGTGCAGATATTCCGGTAACAGATGATGACGCAGGATCAGCCCCAGCAGATAGGCAGCCATCGCCCCCATGGCAAACCCTACCAACAGGATGGTACCGAAAGTAGCCAAGGTATGGGTGAGCGCACTTTCACCCTGGCCCGAAATAATGAATTCAAACACCAGGACCGCCAGCAGGGCCCCGATGGGATCGATCACGATCCCTTCCCAGCGCAGAATATTGGAGATCCTGGCATTAGGGCGCACAGTGCGCAACAGCGGCACGATCACCGTCGGTCCGGTCACCACCATCACTGCTCCGAACAGGAAGGAAAGATACCAGTCAAAACCCAGCAGCAGATGGGTTGCCACGGCAACAATCAGCCAGGTGACCAAGGTGCCAATGGAGACCAGGTTCCTGACTACCCGCTGCAACCCCTGGATTTCATGGAAACGAAGGGTCAATCCCCCCTCGAAAAGAATGACCGCTACCGACAAGGAAACGAAAGGAAACAGCAGATCACCAAACAGGGCATCGGGATCCAGCCAGCCGGTGAGCGGTCCCGCTACGATGCCGGCCAGTAACAGGAACAGGATCGCTGGCAATTTGACCCACCAGGCAAACCACTGGCAGACGATGGCAATCAGTCCGATGCCCGCCAGCAGGAGCATTACCTGTTCATTCAGCACGCCGCAACCACCCTGCGAGGGAAGTTCAACCAACTTCGGAACGGCAAATTGCCGTCCCACCAGTATGGTTTCAACAACCTGTTCCCCCGACGGTCAGGCTGTCAATGCGCAATGTGGGTTGCCCCACCCCCACCGGGACACTCTGCCCCTCCTTGCCACACATTCCCACGCCTTCATCCAGGGCCAGATCGTTTCCCACCATACTGACCCGGGTAAGCACGTCAGGACCATTTCCGACCAACATTGCCCCCTTCACTGGCGCGCCGATCCGACCATCTTCAATGAGATAGGCTTCGCTGGCAGAGAAAACAAACTTCCCGGAAGTGATGTCCACTTGACCACCGCCGAAATTCACCGCGTAAAGTCCTTGTTTCACGGAGCGGATGATCTCCTCAGGTTCATGTTCTCCGGCCAGCATGTAGGTATTGGTCATGCGAGGCAACGGAAGATGGGCATAAGACTCTCGGCGCCCGTTACCAGTGGGTTCCATACCCATCAGCCGAGCGTTAAGCTTGTCCTGCATATATCCCTTAAGGATTCCCTTTTCAATCAGCACCGTTTGCTGGGAAGGGGTCCCCTCATCATCGACATTCAATGATCCACGGCGCCGAGGCAGGGTACCGTCGTCCACCACCGTGCATTGTTCGGAAGCAACTCGCTCGCCAATTCGGCCGGAAAAGGCGGAACTCCCTTTGCGATTGAAATCCCCCTCCAAGCCGTGCCCCACGGCTTCGTGCAACAACACACCCGGCCAGCCCGGCCCCAGCACCACAGGCATGGTTCCCGCCGGAGCCTCCTTCGCCCGTAAGTTCACCAGTGCCTGCTCTACCGCCTTGCGCACATACGCTGAGGCCCGATCCCCTTCCAGGAAGTAATCGTAGCCGACCCGGCCACCCCCTCCTGCCGTTCCTTGCTCTCGGCGCCCTTTCTCCTCCGCGATGACCGTTACGTTGAGCCGCACCAGTGGCCGGACATCGGCCGCCAGTGTACCGTCACTAGCTGCCACCAACACCACTTCATGCTCGCCTGCCAGAGAGACGATCACTCTGGATACGCGGGGATCCTGGCGGCGCGCCTCTGCATCCAGGCGGTGGAGCAAGTCGATCTTCTCCTGTGCAGTAAGTGTGTTCAGGGGATCGATGGGTACATAGAGGGGCTTCCGGGCCACCCGCTGCCACGCCTGGACCCTTTTCTCCGTACCACTTCTGGCGATAGCACGGGCGGCGGCGGCCGTCTCTTCCAGGGCCGGGAGAAGAATTTCATCCGAATAGGCAAAACCACTCTTTTCTCCACTTACTGCCCGAACTCCGACCCCCCGTTCAATATCGTGGCTACCCTCTCTGACGATTCCCTCTTCCAGCACCCAGGATTCTTGACGGCTGGACTGAAAATAGAGATCAGCATAGTCCACGGAGCGATTCATGATGCGCTCAAGCACTGCCTGAAGCTCGTTCTCCCCAATCCCCGCGGGGCTCAACAACAGCTCCTGTGCAGTAACCAGTGGAGAATTCACGACAGATGACATGGCAGACGCCGGTGCTCCAGAACGGGAAAGGTACGGCGGGTATTGCGCAACTGTTCACAGTCGACGTCCGCCACCACGATGCCGGAACCGCTGCTGAGCCTGTCCAGCACCACCCCCCAGGGATCGACGATCATGCTCTCACCGTGAGTATGGCGGCCGCTGACATGGTACCCCCCCTGGGCCGAGGCGATAATGTAACAGAGATTCTCGATCGCCCGGGCCCTCACCAGCACTTCCCAATGGGCCCTGCCGGTGATGGCGGTAAAAGCAGCAGGCAGAGCAATCAGTTCAGCACCTTGTTCTACCAGACTACGAAATAATTCAGGAAAACGAAGATCATAACAGACCGCAAGGCCAAGTTTGCCGAACGGAGTATCCACTACTACTAGTTCATCCCCCGGCTCAATGGTGGCCGACTCGTTATACTCCTCCCCACTCTCCCGCAAGGCGACATCAAATAGGTGGATCTTGTCATAGCGGGCCACCTGCCGGCCACCGGCATCATAAACCAGACAGGCGGCCCGAATCTTATCGGGAGCCGATGCCTCCAGCGGCAGGGTCCCTCCCACAATCCACAGCTCGTGTCGGGCAGCCTGGCGAGACAGGAACTCCTGGATAGGGCCCTCCCCCTCCCGCTCGCGAAGTTCCACCTTGTCCTCTTCACTCATCCCCATCACCGCGAAGTTCTCCGGCAATACCACCATTCGGGCGCCTGCCTCCACCGCGCTTTCTATCAAACGGCCCGCCTCGATGAGATTGGCACTCACGTTAGGACCGGAGGCCATTTGAATTGCTGCAATCTTGCTCATGATCGAATCCGGTTATTGTCCTGGTTGTTCTTCGGAAGGTGTATTCCAGTGCGCTGTCAGGGTATCACATCACTCCACGTCTGGGGGAGCACTCACAGCTTTTTCTCTCCCGCGCGTGATCACCGGTTTCTCCCAGCTACCGGTTACGTGATAAACATACTGGGCAACCTTATCCAAACGCAGCAATTTCTCTGCCATCCAGATCAGCGCGCCAGCCTGCGGACCCCATGCCAGTGCCCCCGCAACAAACAGATTGGAACCGTCTCCCGGGATCACAAGAATATGCTGATCGTAATCCCGTGCAACATAACCGGTCCGGCCACTGACAGCGATGCGTGCAGTAGGCCCCTCCAGCAACAGATTTTTGGTGATGGCATTGCCATCCTGCAGACGAATCTCCCCTTTGATGGAATCGAAGCGAAATCCCTTTCCGAACAGGTCCCGAAAATCCAGGGTCAAGCGCCGTGGCAACGCCTGAAGGCTGAATAGCCCAAACAGGCGACCCGCACCCGGCTCCATGCTCTCGATCCGACCATTACCAATGGTCAGATCGAGATCACCCTCCAATGTGCGGAGAGAGAAATCCATCGGAGAACCCGGCCAACCCAGTTCTCCCTTGATATGAAGGTTTTCTCCGTGAATCATCGCTGCGAGCCCCAACGCCTCGAGCATGGTGTGGGTTTGCGGAGCGGTCAATACAAGTCGGGCATCTGTCCGCTGTTCACGCTCATTCAACCACTGCACATCGCCCTGGATCTTCATGTAAGGGGTGCTCAATACGAGCTGCTCTATCAGCAAACCTTGCGCGCTCGGATGAGCCTGAAGGGCCAAGCGCCCCAGATCGATCTCCCTGTATTTCAGCTCATGAATGCTCACCGTCATCGCTGGCAATCGGCGGGGGTCCAGCGGCTCCCGGATCGTAACCTCTCCGGGATCGGGATCGGCTTGAGGTAGAGGTTTCAAATGAAGGCGCTCCAGCTCCATATCCACTTTCAACCCCCGAAACTTCTCCGATTTACCGGATGGCAACAAAGGGAGATCCGCAAGCCTTTCCCGCCATTCAGCTGGCGCAAATCCATCCAGAGCGCCGGTGATACGTAGCACCTGACCCACCGGCCGCCGACCCTCACCCGGCCCGAAATGGAGATAACCGCCCCCTGGGAGGGCGCCGTCATCACCTCCACCCAATGCGATATCCCCCTTGAGTACATCACTGTAATGAAAGCGGACCCGCTGACTGGCATCATCCCAGGCAATATGGAGCGGGGCAGCCCCTTCATCCGGTTTTTGCAGGGGGGGAGGAAGAGCTGATGTAATCCCCTCCAAGGTGGAGTCCACCTTCAGCTCCAGCAGCGGGCCGGGCTGCGGGCGATGATAGTTCAGCTTCAACTCCGCCTGCAATGCAGTTTCCCCCTCCAGCCGCTCTAGCAAAGGCAGCCGAAGCTGGCGCGCCAGTGCTGCGGGCAACAAACGCCCTTCGATGGCGATGCGGGTCGTCATACCGGCCTCTCTCCGTGTGGTGGCCACTGTCAAATTAGCCGGCCGGTCGAAAAGAAAGGCTTCCAGACCCTCTGCTCGGTAGCCATCCCGATCAAACTGAACCCTGCCATTGATATTGGTCGCTTCCAGATAACCACCACCAAGGCGATATCGGAAGCTGTTCTCTCGCAGTGTTACCGTGCCACGATACTCCACCGGCTGTTTGCGCAGGGGAATTCCGAGATACAGCCCCAGCTTGGCCGTTCCCGCCACGCTCATGCGCTCCAGCGCTGGCTCGGCTTCGACGGCGATAGGGCTCTCACGCAGGAAATGGAGCATCCGGTCACCGTCACCTTGCGCCTGCCCCAAAACGATCAGTTTCCGATCATGGTAGTCCTCAATTCGCACATGGCTGCCATCGATACGGACCCCCATGATCTCTCCGCTACGTGCGTCAATCCGCAATCCATTGCCACGAAATACCACATGTGCATCGAGAGAGCCGACCTGCGGCCACCCTTTGAGATATTCGAGCCGCACATCACGGGCATCGAACCCGACCTCAAATACCCCCTCTCCATTCCGGTAAGGGAAAACTCCTCTCTTAAGTCGCCCATGTAGCACTAGGGAGCCTTTGGTGACCTTGCCATCCAGAAGGGAGTGATCCAGCCAGTTGAGCAATTTTTTCGGGATGATGGCAGAAGGATAATACTGAGGTGCCCGGTTCACCCGCCCCTTCCTGAAAGCAACACGCAGATCGAGATAGGGTGGTATCCCCGCTCCCTGCACCACAAGCTCCAACTCCGCCTTCGCCCGTATGTCGGGATTATTCACCTCAAGCGACCGACCAGAAAAATACCAGCCACCCCGCTCCCTTTGCCAGCTGACCTCACCCCTCAGCCGATCAAAACGCCACGGGTTTCGGGCCAACCGAGGGAAATCAACACTTCCTCTCTTGCTCTGAAGGCGGAAAACACCGGATTCGGCATCGGCCCAAAGGGTACCGCTCACCCCTTGCACTGCCGGTAGTTTCTTCCAGGCTCGCAGCACCAACTCATGCAGCTGCAAAGAAAGTGTAAAACGCTTCGCCATGGGGGCGTGGGGATGATAGTCCAATCTCAGATCCGAGAGCGTGCCCTCTGGATGCAGGGCGGCCAGCATCTCCCGCCACCGGCTGGAAGGTGGTTCCAGAAACCGGACCAAATCGGCGATATCCTTGAGATTCAGGAAACTACCCTGAACCACATAATGCGGCGCTTTCACATCTCCCTGAGCAACGAGACGCAAACGGGTATCCGGCCATGATCTGCCATCTCGAACAACACGCAGGCGGGGGATATCCAGCCGCCACCCAACGGCTTGGCGCTGCCAGTGGATCACGCCATTGAGCAGTTCGAGCCTGTATACACCCTCCTTCTCTCCGCGAAGGACCAGATCCCGGACCCCGGCTTCCCCCCTCAGGCGGGTCAGACGCTTCCCTTCCCAACGCCCCCAAAATTCCATATCCAACTGGCCAAATCCACCTTTCACTCCCTTCGGCTGAATCATTTCCAGAAGAGGCGCCAGCTGTATCCCCAGACCGTTCAGATAGAAGCTGCCCTGCCATCCTTCGATTCCATCGCCTTTGTCGAGAAAATCGGCGGCCACATGGATAGTCCGGCCCACATCGGCAGGCAACATGACCACCCCCTCCAGTTGATGGCGCGAACCTTGGTTGCGCAACTCAATCTTGGCGATGTCGAAACGCAGCTCCCGACGCTCCCGAGTGTCATCCCGCCAGTGGATGGTGCTATCGCGAATCAACAGATGCGACTGCGACAGCAGCCACTCTTCGGCCAGCCCGGCATCCGCCGGCGTCGCCACATCGGCAGAACGATTGAACTCCAGAGCCAGACCTTCAACATGTATCCTGCCTTGTGGATCCCGCCGAACCGAGAGCTCAGCCCCCACCGCAGTGAGCAATCCCAGGGTGACCTGCTGCCGCAGCAAGGAATTCCAGAGGTCGATGCCTACACGAAGTTCCCGAAACTGCAAGGGGGTCCGTTTTCCTTGGGGATCGAGCAGGCGTACATTTTCCAGCAACAGGGTCGGCTGCAATCCCTGCAGTCGGGCATCCAAACCGGTCACCGTTACCGGTTGCTGCAGCTGTCCGCTCAGCCAGCTAACGACCTCTTCTCGGTATCCTTCAGCATTGGCCAGCATCACCCTTACGGAGGTCAAGGTAATGGCACCGGCCACCAGCAGAAAGACGAAAGCAATCCAGAACAGAGCGAACAGGCGTTTTAAGAGACGTCTCACCGTGCTGGGTATCCTGGATAAATCTGCAAAACCACCTCAGGGGATATCACCGGTCTACGTCAGGACGACGTCAAACTGCTCCTGGGTATAAAGGGACTCCACCTGAAACACCACCGGTTTGCCAATGAAGGATTCCAGATCCGCTACACTGGTGGATTCTTCATCAAGCAGCAAATCCACCACCTCCTGTGAAGCAAGCACCATGAAACGCTGTGCATCAAACTGCCGTGCTTCACGCATGATCTCTCGGAAGATCTCGTAGCAGACCGTCTCCGCGCTCTTTATCGACCCCCGACCACTGCACGTCGGACACTCCTCGCACAATACGTGCTCAAGACTCTCCCGGGTGCGCTTGCGGGTCATCTCCACCAGCCCCAACTCCGATACCTCGGTTACGCTTGTCTTGGCATGATCCCTCTCCAGTGCCTTCTCCAGTGCCTGCAGCACCTGGCTGCGGTGCTCCGGACTCTCCATATCGATAAAGTCGATGATGATGATGCCTCCGAGATTACGCAGCCTTAGTTGCCTCGCGATGGTCTGGGTGGCCTCCAGATTGGTCTTGAAAATGGTTTCTTCCAGGTTACGGTGCCCCACGAATGCCCCGGTGTTGACATCGATGGTGGTCATCGCTTCGGTCTGGTCGATAATCAGATAGCCGCCCGATTTCAGTTCCACTTTGCGCTCCAGCGCACGCTGGATCTCATCCTCCACCCCGTATAGATCGAAAATGGGCCGCTCCCCGGGATAATACTCGATACGAGGAGCCAGTTCCGGGATGAACTTGCTGGCAAACTTGGTCACCTTCTGATAGGTCTCCCGGGAATCAATCCGGATCTTCTCCAGCTCCACCCCGGCCAGATCACGCATGATACGCATCGCCAGAGGCATATCCTCATGTATCAACGTCCCGGGCTGTTCCGTGGTATTACGCTCCTGAATGGCATCCCAGAGTTTATGCAAGAAAGCCATGTCCGCCCGGATCTCTCCCTCTCCGACCCCTTCGGCCACCGTGCGCACGATATAACCTCCAGGTCCGAAATCTTCAGCGCAATGCTGCACCAGCTCACGCAGCCGCTCTCGCTCCTTCTCATCGGTGATGCGCTGTGAAATCCCCACATGACTATTGCCCGGCATAAAGACCAGATTCCGCGCCGGAATGGAAATATTGGTGCTGAGCCGAGCTCCTTTGCTTCCCAATGGGTCTTTGATGACCTGCACCAGGACGCTTTGCCCCTCCCGCAACAGTTCACTGATGGAGCCATTTCTATCCCCATCTTCCCTCCCTTCGTTCCCGTCCCCGAGATGAATATCGCGTTCATGCAAAAAAGCAGTGCGCTCGAGCCCTACCTCCAGGAACGCAGCCTGCATACCCGGCAGTACCCTGCAAACCCGTCCTTTGTATATGTTTCCTACCAGACCCCGACGGCTGGCACGCTCAATGTAGATCTCCTGCAATGCTCCGTTTTCCACCACCGCCACGCGGGTCTCCCGAGGGGTGACATTGATAAGCAGTTCTTCACGCATGGTCCGGTTCTCTTCGTCCTAACTCAACGGTGGTATGGGTGATGCTGCAAGATAGACCAGCTTCGATAGAGCTGTTCCGCTACCACAATACGCACCAAGGGATGTGGCAAGGTCAACGGAGAAAGCGACCAAGCACAATCAGCCTGTGCCAGACACTCAGGGGCCAGTCCATCCGGTCCACCTATCAACAGGGCCACATCCCTCCCCCCCTGCAGCCAACTTTCCAGCTTTTCTGCGAGTTGGGGAGTGTCCCACCGTTGACCTCGCTGATCCAACGCAATCACCAAGGCACCCTTTGGAATGGCGGCGCACATCCGCTTCCCCTCCTCCCCCAGCAGGCGCGACAGAAGCGCACTCCTCCCCCGTTTGGCCAGCGGGATCTCTACCAACTGCAAACGACATTCAGGGGGCAAACGCCTCGCATACTCGGTGTATCCCTGCTTCACCCATACCGGCATCCGGTTTCCAACGGCAATGAGGTAAATGTTCATACGCTCAAAAAGTCATGCCGGCGCATTGGTATCCCAGAGTTTCTCCAGATTATAGAAAGCCCGCACCTCTGGCAGCATGATATGGACCACTACATCTACCAAATCCACCACAATCCACTCCCCTGCCTGCTCCCCTTCAACACCCAGCGGCTGGACATCATGCTGTTTGACCTTTTCAATCACCTTGCTCGCCAGCGCCTTCACCTGCCTGTCTGAGGTGCCGGTAGCTACCACCATCATATCGGTGATACTGCTTTTACCGCGCACGTCCATCACCTTGATGTCTTTCGCCTTGAGCTCCTCCAGGGCTTCGACGACAAGGGCGCAGAGTTGTTCGGTTGTCATGGATTTCATTGATAGAGTTGCTGCTCCTGAATGTAGGCCCACACTGCATCCGGCAACAAATAACGGGGAGTCCTCCCTTGCCTGATCAGGGCCCGGATGCGCGTGGATGAAATATCAAGCTGGGTCACCGGTTGCATGAAGATCCGTCCAGCCGGGACTTGCCTCAATTCTTGCGGATTACTTGTCAGGGAATGGTCTGCCAGTTCCGCCAGCGGACCACCGTGATCATCAAGATGTTCTGGCAACCAGCCGGGCCGATGCGAAACCACCAGATGGGCCAGATGCGGTATCTCCCGCCAGCGGTGCCAGCTGCTCAAACCAAGGAAGGCATCCATCCCGAGCAACAGACAGAGCGGGCACTGCTCTCCCAGCTCATTGCGTAATCCACTAAGGGTATCCACCATGTAGGAAGGCCCTTTTCGCTCAATCTCGCGCGAATCCAAGACAAAGCCAGGCTGGTCAACAATGGCCAGACGCAACATTTCCAGACGCTGCTGGCTGCTGGCACGGGGAGCTCGGCGGTGTGGTGGAAGACCCGCGGGAATCAGGCGCAGCTCATCCAGCTCGAGGGTCTCGAACAACTCCACTGCGGGACGGAGATGCCCGAAATGAACCGGGTCGAAGGTGCCACCGAAAATACCGATCACGTACGGATGTGTCCGTCACCGAGCACGATATATTTCTGCGACGTAAGCCCTTCCAGCCCCACCGGCCCACGCACATGAATCTTGTCCGTGCTGATACCAATCTCCGCCCCTAATCCATATTCGAAACCGTCGGCAAAACGAGTGGAAGCATTGACCATCACCGAACTGGCATCTACCTCGGTGAGAAAACGACGGGCACGACCGTAATCCTCGGTCATGATGGATTCAGTATGACCGGAGCCATGGTGGTGGATATGCTCCATCGCAGCATCCATATCCGGCACAATGCGGATGGATAGAACAGGGGCCAGATACTCGGTATCCCAATCTTCCTCGGTGGCCGCAGCAATGTCAGGCAGCAAACGGCGGGTGGCTTCGCAACCCCGCAATTCCACCCCTTTCTCTCGATACATCCGTCCCAGCTCAGGCAGCACATCAGCCGCAATCCCCTCCGCAACCAGGAGGGTCTCCATGGTGTTGCAGGTCCCATAGCGCTGGGTCTTGGCATTGAAAGCCACCCGGATGGCCTTTTCCCGATCGGCTCGGTCGTCGATGTAAACATGACATACACCATGCAGATGTTTGATCACCGGCACCTGGGAATCCCTGCTGACCCGCTCGATCAGCCCCTTTCCGCCTCGCGGCACGATAACATCCACGAACTCTGGCATGGTGATCAACTCTCCCACTGCCGCCCGGTCGGTGCTCTCCACCACCTGCACCGCCTCCAGCGGCAATCCGGCTGCTTCCAGACCACGATGGATACAAGCCGCAATGGCCCGGTTGGAATGAATCGCTTCAGAACCTCCTCTCAGGATAGCGGCATTGCCTGACTTGAGACAAAGTGCCGCTGCATCAGCGGTAACATTGGGACGGGACTCATAAATGATTCCGATCACCCCAAGTGGAACTCGCATCTTGCCAACCTGGATTCCGGAAGGTCGATATTTTAGGTCGGTGATCTCCCCCACCGGATCCGGCAGTTGCTCAATTTGCCGCAACCCTTCGGCCATCGCCAGAACCCGCTGCTCATCGAGCTCCAGTCGATCCAGCAGGGCCGAATCCAGCCCCTTGTCCTTCCCCGCCAGCATGTCCTTGCGGTTCTCCTCCAGCAAACGGGATATCCCCTTCTCAATGGCATCGGCAATCTCCAGCAGGGCGGTGTTCTTCACCGCAGTCCCTGCACGGGCCATCGCCCGGCCAGCCTCGCGGGCCTGCCGCCCAACTTGATGCATATATTTTTTAATATCAATACCTTCCATTGAATAATTCCTGGATTGATTTATATTCAGAATACATATCAAAAACCTGTTGAAACTTCTGCTATATAGCGGATATCTCCGTGGAAAATTCGTCTTCCCGCCACCAACAGGATCAATTGTAGCAATTCATCCCATGGGTTCCCCTTTTCTACTCCCTTAATCAAGCGGTCGATCCGAGCAGCGCGACGCAACAGCTGTTGCCAGCGCCCAAACGGGTGCCGTTGCAACCCTTTACGGACCACCGGCTTGCGTTGCTCCCACACCCGATATCTGCGTAGCAGTTGCTCAAGCGACGCTCCACAGGCCAATTCCACCGCCATCTGCTCAAGCAGTCGAATCTCACGGGCCAAAGCCCAAAGCACTATAACCGCCTCCACTCCTTCGCTACGCAAACCGCGCAGAATCCGTACCGCGCGAACCTCATCACCGGCCAATGCACTATCTACCAACTCATAAACGGTGAAACGGGCACTATCCGCCACCGCCGTGGCGATCTCCTCCACCTCCAGCCGCCTTTCTCCATAGAGCATGTGGAGTTTCTCAATCTCCTGAGCGGCTGCAAGAAGGTTTCCCTCCACCCGCTCTGCCAGTAGGGATACTGCTTCGGAGCTCGCCTGCTGCCCCTTGGCAAGCAAGCGCCGCTCAATCCAGGCCGGTAGCTCAGCTGGCTTCACCGGCCAGATCTGCACCACCACACCCACCTTATCCAGGGCTTGAAACCACTTGCTGCGCCGGACAGCCGGATCCAGTTTGCCCCCAAGGATCAACAAGATGCAATCCTCTGGAGGTGTTTCCGCCCAGGCACGAAGTGCCTTTCCCCCTTTATCCCCCGGTTTACTCCCGGATAGCCGCAGCTCGATCAATCGCCGCTCCGCAAATAGAGAACGCATGCTTGCCGCCGCTTTCAGCTCACCCCAATCGAACCCCTTCTCAACCCGAAACACCTCTCGACTGGCATACCCCCCCTCCTTTGCCCGATGGCGCACCGCATCCGCAGCCTCCATCTGCTGTAACGGCTCATCCCCGGCAACCAGGTAGATGGGAGCCAGGTTTCTGGCCAGCTGGCCAGCGAGTTGTTCACCAGAGAGAATCATTGTGATTTTGGTCGACTGTAGCGCAGCCGATTCACCACTTCCTCCACCACCCGGCGACGCAGTTCACGCCAGAGCGCGTCCCGCTCGGTACTTTTACCCAACACCTCCGCTTCGTCAAAAGTGTACTCCCTGGCACGAACAACGCTCTGCAAAGGCAGCAGCCTCTCCCCTTCAGGCGTGCGGACACTGTAATCCAACCGGTAACTCAGCTCATACTCTCGGGGTCGTCCCTCACCATCCACCGAAAGGATACGCCGCTGCCGTTGCTCTCCTTCCACAATGATCACCACCTTTCCCTGCCCTGGTTGCGACACAAGGGCGACACCGGCCGCTCTTAAAGCGCGTTTGAGCTCACCAACCACTTCATCGTAACGAGGTTCTCCGGTGACATAGGCTCGCTCCAGCCACGCTGGCAGAGGCACCGCACCGCGCAAATGGAAACCACAGGCAGTCAGGGCAAAAAACAGAACCGCTATCGCAAATGGCCGTTTCACCAACGCGCAGCCCTTCATGCCACAACGATATTTACCAACCTGCCCGGGACCACAATCACCTTCTTCACCTCCTTGCCCTCAATGAACCGGCACACATTTTCTTCCTTCTGTGCTGCCGCCTCCACTGTTTCCCGATCGGCATCAGCGGGTACCTGGATCCGTCCCCGCAGCTTGCCATTCACCTGGACTACCAGCGTTATATTGTCGCTCTGCAGCGCATCCTGATCTGCGACAGGCCATGGCTCGTCGATCACCGCTCTCTCATGGCCCAAGATTCGCCACAACACGTGAGTAATATGAGGAACGATGGGTGAAAGCAGCAGCACCATGGCTTCCAATCCCTCCTGCATCACCGCACTCCCTTGCGGTGTCTTCACCTCGAAACGGGAGAGCGCATTGGCCAGCTCCATCACCGCAGCGATAGCGGTGTTGAAGGTGTATCGGCGCCCCATGTCGTCGCTCACCTTGGTGATTGTCTCGTGCACCCGACGGCGTAGCTCTTTCTCTTCCGTGGTCAGCTCCTCTTTCACCAGCGGTGGCACATCGCCGTCGGCCAAATGCTCATGCACCAGCCGCCACATCCGTTTGAGGAAACGAAATGCCCCTTCCACACCGGCGTCCTGCCATTCTAGCGACTGTTCAGGTGGTGCAGCGAACATCATGAAAAGGCGGGCTGTATCGGCACCGTATCGGGCTATCAGCGCCTCTGGATCCACTGTATTCCCCTTGGACTTGGACATCTTGGCCCCATCCTTGAGCACCATTCCCTGGGTCAGCAATCGTGTAAAAGGCTCATCCCCTTCCACCAGTCCCTCGTCTCGCAGCAACTTGTGGAAAAAACGGGCATAGAGCAAATGCAGGATGGCATGCTCGATACCACCAATATATTGGTCCACCGGCAGCCAGTAGCGGGCCCGTTCATCCAACATAGCCTGATCGTTGTCAGGACAACAGTAGCGGGCGTAATACCAGGAGGATTCCATGAAGGTGTCGAAAGTATCGGTCTCCCGCCGCGCCTCCGCACCACAGCGAGGACAACGCGTCTGATAGAATTCTGGCATCCGTGCGAGAGGCGATCCCGCACCATCCAGCTCGACCGCCTCCGGCAACACCACCGGCAGCTGATCCTCAGGGACCGGTACGGCACCACATTGCGAACAGTTGATGATAGGAATGGGAGCCCCCCAATAGCGCTGGCGGGAGATCCCCCAGTCGCGCAACCGGTAGTTGACCCGTTTGCCCCCCTTGCCCCTGACGGCAAGCCAATCGGCGATGGCATCAAATGCCTGTTCAGAGGTCATGCCGTCAAACTCACCGGAGTTCATTAACACCCCTTTCTCCGTGTAAGCACCCCGATTGAGATCCACCCCCTCGCCATCCTGCGGTGCAATGACCTGTTTGATGGGAAGCCCATATTTACGCGCAAATTCCCAGTCCCGCTGATCATGGGCGGGGACCGCCATCACCGCCCCCTCTCCATACCCCATCAGCACGAAGTTGGCCACATAAATGGGCATCTCCTCCCGGGTAACGGGATGAACCGCTCGAAGACCAGTATCCATCCCTTCCTTCTCCAGGGTCTCGATGGCTGCCTCAGCGGTACCGACGTGACGGCACTCCTCGATAAAAGCAGCCAGCCGGGGATCGTGCTCCGCGCTGCGCAGGGCTAGCGGATGCTCCGCTGCTACCGCCACATAGGTCACTCCCATCAGGGTGTCGGGACGGGTAGTGAACACCTTGAGCACCTCTCCGGTGTCCCTGACCAAGAACTGGACCTCCACCCCTTCCGAGCGACCAATCCAGTTCCGCTGCATTGTGCGTACCTGCTCAGGCCACTCCTCCAGCTGCTCCAGATCGGCCAGCAACTCTTCCGCGTATGTAGTTATTCTCATGAACCACTGCGGAATCTCGCGCCGTTCCACCTCGTGGTCACAACGCCAGCAACGTCCCTCGATTACCTGTTCGTTAGCCAGCACCGTCTGATCATTGGGACACCAGTTGACCGGTGCGGTCTTCTTGTAGACTAGCCCCTTTTCATAAAGCCGGATAAACAGCCACTGCTCCCAGCGATAATAAGCGGGATCGCAGGTAGCCAACTCCCGTGACCAGTCGAAACCAAACCCCAGCCGCTTGAGCTGCCGGCGCATGTAATCGATATTCTCGGCAGTCCACCTGGCTGGCGGTACACCATGTTTGATGGCAGCATTTTCTGCCGGCAGACCGAAGGCATCCCAGCCCATAGGCTGCATCACATTCTTCCCGCACATGCGCTGATAACGGCTGATCACATCGCCAATGGTGTAGTTGCGCACGTGTCCCATGTGTAACCGCCCGCTTGGATATGGAAACATGGAAAGACAGTAGAATTTCTCCCGGGTGGAATCCTCCACCGCCCGGAAGGAGTCATGTTCCTCCCAATAGGCCTGTGCCTCTCGTTCAATCTTTTCTGGATAGTATCGCTCTTCCATCATTGTCCTGTTTTTGTGATTACATGACACTTGGCCGGATTATCCCATACTCGAAGCGGCGCGGCGCAGAAAAATCAGGGCTCCCAGCATACCGAACATCAATGCCACCGCTGGCAGATTTCCCCATAAGACGTACGGGGTGGCATCTTGGCGGGGCTGTATCACATGTCGCAGTGCTGCCACTTCAAACTGGGGAGCAGTAGAAACGACCCGCCCGTAGTGATCCACTACAGCGGTGATACCGGTATTGGTGGCACGCACCAGTGGGCGCCCTCCCTCCCTGGCACGCATGGCAGCAATCTGCAGGTGTTGATGAGGACCAAAACTGTCTCCCCACCAGGCATCGTTACTAACGTTCACCAGCAACCCTGCCTGAGGCAGGGTGCGAATCACCTCGGCTCCGAAGGCATCTTCATAGCAAATTGAGATCCCCACCGGGTGGCCGGCCACGTGCAGCAACGGTTGTTCTTCCGGCCCCGCACTGAAGGAGGACATGGGCAGGTCAAAGAAGGCAATCAAACCCCGTAGATATCCTTCGAACGGCACGAAATCCCCGAACGGAACCAAGTGGTGCTTACGATAAAAACCTTCGTGGCTACCGATGCTCATTACTGCGTTGTAGTAGCGCCCACTCTCCTCATCCAACAAGGGCAGTCCTGCCAGGATATCGGCCCCATGTTCCCGGGCCGTACGTCCGAGTGGCTCGATGAATCTCTCCCTCAACTGATGATAGAAAGCAGTGATGGCGGTCTCCGGCCATATAATCAGATCGGCGTCCCAATGTTGTGCAGTCATCCCGGTATAAAGTTCCAGATTCGGACGAAGCTGCTCAGGCAGCCATTTGATATCCTGGGGAACGTTTCCTTGCAGCAGCACCACTTCGAGGGATGCACCGCTGGGCCGGGTCCACTCCACCTTTCCCAACAACCAGACAGCCACCCAAAGAAGAAGCATCACAGACAACCAGCGTCCCAGCCTGCCTCTATCTACTCCCATCAACACCAGCAGCCCCGCACTGAACGCCACCGCCCAGGAAACCCCGTAAACCCCCAAAACCGGCGCCAGACCGTCCAGCGGCGCACCAAGCTGGCTGGTGCCAAGGTTCAACCAGGGGAAACCACTGAGAAACCATCCCCGCCACCACTCGAACACCCCCCAGAGTGCGGGGTATACCATCAGCAGCGTTACGGGAAAACCTTCGCCTCCCCCAATCCGCCACCGACGAGAGAGCCGGGCAGCAACATAACCCAGCAAGCCAATATAGAGTGCCATGATGGCCACAAAGAGCGAGGTGAGTAATACCGCAAGAGGAATGCTGGCAGCTCCATAGCGGTTGATGGAGACGAAGATCCAGGAGACCCCAACTCCGAACATTCCCAATCCATAGAGCCATCCCCGCCAGAATGCCTGCACGGGAGAAAGGCCCAACCACGCGGCAAACAATAATGCCGGAGAAAGAACAGCTATTGGATGAAAATGATACGGAGCGAAAGCAAAAGGCAGCAGCCCGCCTGCCAACAGCGCCAGCAGATCCCCGGTCCTGCCGGTTGTGAACGGCCACGGGAGCACGTCCTTCAGCGCCATTGTCGGAAAGGATATTGCACCCCTCGCTGAGACAGGGGAAACAGTGTCGCCCTGCTCCTGGCGCAAAGGAAATCCCTCGCGCTAGGACTCACCCGAGGCAGTCTCTTCCTGCTCCTGCCGCTTCGTGGCTCCATCGGCCTTGAGCAGTTGTAACAGATGGATTCGCCGATTGTCGGCTCGCAATACCTTGAACTGGAATTGCCCCAGAACCACCTTTTCCCCCCGTTTGGGCATGTGGCCGAAGGCATGCATCACCAATCCCCCGATGGTATCAAACTCCTCGTCGCTGAAGTCGGTACCAAAATAGTCGTTGAACTCATCGATGGGCGTCAATGCCTTCACCGTATGGCGGTTTGGACCATACTGCATGATGTAGGTGTCTCCATCCACGTCATGTTCATCCTCGATTTCACCGACGATCTGTTCCAGCACATCTTCAATGGTCACCAGTCCGGCCACTCCGCCATATTCATCCACCACGATAGCCATATGATTGCGACTGGCGCGAAACTCCTTCAATAACACATTGAGCCGCTTGCTTTCTGGGATAAATACTGCCGGACGCAATGCCTCCCGGATGTCGAACCGTTTCTCCTCTCCTTGGGCAAGCCAAGCGAGGAGATCCTTCGCCAGCAAGATACCAGCAATCTCATCACGGCTTTCTCCAATTACAGGAAAGCGGGAGTGGGCAGATTCGATAATCACCGGAAGCCAAGAGCGGGGATCAGCGTCTCGCTCTACCACGACCATCTGGGAACGGGGGATCATGATATCCCTCACCTGCATCTCAGCCACCTGTAACACCCCTTCGATCATCGCCAAGGCATCGCTATCCAGCAAACCTCGCCTGGAGGCGTCACGCAGTATCTGGATCAGTTCTTCCCTGTTTTGGGGTTCGGGTTGATAGAGGGCCTGACCGATTCTCTCCAGCCAGGATAGGTGCGGCTTCTCTCCGTTGGCGTTGGCCGCAGGGGTGTCTGATTGACTCTCTTGGTTCATTCTCCGTTCACATCAATAGGGATTGTCATAGCCTAATCCGGCCAGGACGGAAATTTCAAGCGTTTCCATGGACTCCCTTTGCTGAGGTTCCGTGTGGTCATATCCCAGCAAATGCAGAACACCGTGGATCACCAGATGCGCCCAGTGGGCTTCGACGGACTTCTGCTGTTCGGCCGCCTGCTGCTCTACCAATAGAGCACATATTACCAGATCACCCAACAACGGGAGTATTACACCGGGCGGATTTTCAAAGGGGAACGACAGCACGTTGGTAGGACCAGAGCGATGACGGTACCTCTGATTAAGCCGGGCACTCTCCTCCGGCTCCACAATACGGATGGTCATCTCCACTTCCTCCTGCGGATGATCGGCAGCTTCGAGCGCCGCGTGCACCCACAGTTCAAACGCCTCCCGGGAGGGAATCGGCGCCGGCCTACGTAGCGCCATCTGCAGATCCAGAAAAAGACGGTTACGATTCACGAAAGCGTGGTGGTCGAGGCGTTCACTCTTCAAACCGCTCGTAGGCCGTCACGATTCGCTGCACCAGCTGATGACGCACCACATCCCGGGCCTGAAAGAACGTGAAGCCAACCCCCTCTACATCTTTCAGCACCTCAATGACGTGGCGCAGACCGGAACGGGTACCCTGAGGAAGATCAATCTGGGTCGCATCACCCGTAATCACCGCCTTGGAACCAAAACCGATACGAGTAAGAAACATCTTCATCTGCTCCATGGTGGTATTCTGGGCCTCATCGAGAATAATGAACGACTCATTGAGGGTCCGCCCCCGCATGTAGGCCAGTGGTGCCACTTCGATGACATTGCGCTCCATCAATCTAGCCACCCGCTCAAATCCGAGCATCTCATACAAGGCATCATAAAGGGGCCGCAGATAGGGATCGATCTTCTGCGCCAGGTCTCCCGGCAAAAAACCCAACCGTTCCCCAGCCTCCACCGCTGGCCGAGTCAGCACAATACGGCGAACACGATCCTGCTCAAGGGCCTCCACGGCACTTGCCACGGCCAGATAGGTCTTGCCGGTCCCCGCCGGCCCGATGCCAAAGATGGCATCCTCCTGCTGGATTTGCTGGAGATAGGCCCGCTGATTGGCGCCCCGTCCCCGCACCGGCCCTCGAGGGGTTTGGATCACCACATCGGGCAACTCTGTACTTTCCTGCTCCAGCAGGGCATCCACGCCCGATTGCTGAAGAAAGAGATGGACCCCGGATGGTGTCAATGCCTGTTCAGCTGTCTCGGCGTAGAGCTCTTGGACTACCCTACTCGCCAGCTGAATGGCACCTCGACCTCCAATAACCCGGAAATTGTTACCGCGGTTATTGATTTCTACGCCCAAACGACGCTCCACCTGGCGCAGATGCTCATCCAGTTGTCCGCAGAGATTAGCCAGACGCTGATTATCCGCTGGCTCGAGAACGAAATCGATGCTCTCCAGGGGCTTGCTCATGCGCTGGCGGTCAAAGGCTCCTCATGGATAGGGGTCAATAGTTCACCACGTAGAGAATTAGGCAACGCTTCGGTGATGCGGACTTCTGCAAACCGCCCGATCAAGGCCTCATCGGCTGGGAAATTCACCACCCGGTTGTTCTCCGTACGACCAGCCAACTGCCGGGCATCCTTCCGAGAGACTCCCTCCACCAGCACCCGCTGGATCGTTCCCAGCATTTTTCGGCTGATCTCACCCGCATGCTGCGCGATGCGCTCCTGAAGAAAGGCGAGACGCTGTTTCTTCACCTCCAATGGCACATCATCAGGCAGGTTGGCAGCAGGGGTTCCTGGCCGGGCACTGTAGATGAAACTAAAGGAGTGATCGAAGCCTATCTGTTCGATGAGCTTCATGGTGGCAGCAAAGTCAGATTCTGTTTCTCCCGGAAAGCCCACAATGAAGTCGGAAGAGATGGAGATCTCCGGTCTAACCTCGCGCAACCGTCGAATCAGTCGCTTGTATTCCAGAACGCTGTGACCGCGTTTCATCATCGCAAGGATCCGGTCTGAGCCACTCTGTACCGGAAGATGAAGATGGCTGACCAGCTGGGGCACCTCGGCATAAACCTGGATCAGACTATCACTCATCTCCACGGGATGGGAGGTAGTGTAACGGATCCGCTCGATACCATCGACCGCTGCCACATAATGGATCAACAAGGCCAGATCGGCATATTCGCCATCATGCATCACGCCGCGATACGCATTGACGTTCTGCCCTAGCAAGTTTATCTCCCGAACCCCCTGCTGGGCCAGCTGAACCACTTCGGAAATCACGTCATCGAAAGGCCGACTGATCTCCTCACCCCGGGTATAGGGAACCACACAGTAGCTGCAGTACTTGCTACACCCCTCCATTACTGAAACATAGGCGGCGGGGCCTTCCGCTCGTGGCTCAGGAAGCCGATCGAATTTCTCGATCTCAGGGAACGAGACGTCGATCACCCCTTGGTTTCCATCCTCCAGCTCCTCCAACATCTGCGGGAGACGGTGCAGCGTCTGGGGACCAAAGACCAGATCCACGCAAGGTGCCCGCTTGCGTAGCAGCTCACCCTCCTGACTAGCAACACAGCCACCCACTCCAATCACCACTCCAGGGCGTCGCTCTTTCAGCTCCCGCCACTGTCCCAACAGGGAAAATACCTTTTCCTGGGCCTTTTCCCGGATAGAGCAGGTATTGAGCAATAGCAGATCCGCTTGCTCAGGAATATCCGTTTGCTCAAACCCGCGGGTGGCACTGAGTAGATCCGCCATTTTCGCGGAGTCATACTCGTTCATCTGACAACCAAATGTCTTGACATAAAGCTTGCGCTTCATGAATAGGGGATACCTCTATAATCAAAGCAGTAGAGGAATTTTACCGTAGAGCCGCAATTTTGCCTACATCATGCCTCCGGGGCACCCCCCCCGGTATGGAGAATTACTGTCCCTGCTCGGAAAGTGAGGTCTTTTTCCCTTTCAGAATGGGAATCAGTACATTCGCCAGATCCCTTGGCTTGAACTTGCCCACGTAGGCATCGGCACCAACACTCTTTCCAATATTGCTGTTGGCCGCAGCCGAAAGGGATGAATGCATGATAACCGGTACCCCATTGAACCGCTTATCCCCCTTGATCTTCTTGGTCAAGACATAGCCATCCATCTCCGGCATCTCCACATCAGTGAGGATGAAATCCAGTTTATCTGCGACAGACAGCCCTTCTGCTTCAGCTTCAGCGGCTATTTTGGAGAGCATCTCCCAGGCCTGCTTGCCATTCTTCGCACTGATATGTTGAATGCCCAGACGATCCATGGTCATCTCAATCTGGGTACGTGCCACAGACGAGTCATCAGCGAAGAACATCCGGGCAGGAATGTCCACCTTTTCAATCCCGTCAAACAGATGGGGATCAGAAGTCCGTCCAGTGGTCTCGTCCAGAATCTTCTCTACGTCCAGAATCATCACGATGCGATCATCTTTCAGATCCGCGACCGCCGTCACCAGCCCGCCATGACGATGAGCCATCATTGGAGGCGGCTCCTTGATGGAACTCCATTCCATACGCACAATCTGATCGACAGAAGCCACTAGAAATCCCTGCATATTGTAGTTGTACTCAGTAACGATCAGGGCATCGGGTTTACTGGTCACATTAACGTCACAAAAATGTGACATATTGATAACGGGAATCATTACTCCACGGAGACTGACCATCCCCTCTACGCCCGGCGGCATATCGGGCGCACGCACGATCTCGGGGACCCGTAATACCTCCCGGACCTTGAATACATTGATTCCAAACATCTCTTCACGCCCGCTGTTTTGATCCACGCCGAGGCTGAACAGCAAGATCTCCAGGCGGTTGGCACCAGCCAATCCAGTCCGATCGTCTACTGACTTCAAAAAATTTGACATCTTTTGTTACCCTGCTTTTGCTTACCAATCCCGTGCGAGTCCCGAAAAACAGGCTCCCCTGGCAATTTCCGGGCCATAGCCAACAGGCCATCTGGCCCGCATCCGGTCACCCACAAATAACGGCCGCTCGATGAAATTTCTTGAGAAAAAATTACAGTTTCCCGGGATGAGGTTTGCAGACAAGGTTCACACCCTTTTGACAAAAGGGGATGGATAAATCCCGCCATTGAGTCAATACTAGCAACCACAGGGATCGTGCTTTGTCCAAAACGGGAACCTTTGCAGCCGCCGCTCCCCCCGGCGGCTGTTTTTTCCTGCGGCAATTCATCCTTCCAACCCCCTTCACGCATCCAACTCCAGCTCCTTGTCTCGCCCCAGATGCTACAAATTCCCTATAAAACCTGTCTAATTTATTAGAATTTACTAAAGTTCTGCGCAAACAGGCCGTAACAATTACGACACAATCCTGTTTTCTCCAGGCAATGTGTTATGTCGTGGAAAGACTCGATGGTTACAAAAGCACGATAAATCAAGGAATATTGTAATGAACATGCTCTTGAAACCCGCTGTTATGTTGATGAACCAGTTCCGTTTTCGGACCAAATTCATCCTGCTGTTTCTGGTAAGTACCCTCCCCCTGGGGATCTTTGCCTATGAGCTCTTGAGCGGCGGTGAAACGGGGGAAGGAAAAGAAGCATTCAACACTATTATATTTGTGGGAAGCCTGGCCCTCCTTTCCTACCTTTACCTCGCCATATACTCAGCCATCTGCACAACGGTGAAAAAACTTCAGGAGATCAGCCACAAGATGGCAGAAGGGGACATGAGCGAGCACCTTTCACTGGACAGCCGGGACGAACTCAACAACATCGCCAACTCCATCAATGAGATATCCAACGGAGTCGGGCAAGCGGTCACCTCCGTGCTGACCACCGTCGGGGTACTGGCGGAAAGTTCTGACAACTTGGCCGCTCTCAACAAGAAATCTGGAGAAAATGTCGCCATTCAGGCAGAAAACATCGAGCAGGCTGCCGCGGCCATGAACCAGATGACCGCTACCGTTCAAGAAGTGGCACGCAACTCCTCCCATGCCGCCGATGCTGCCCGCGAGGCAGAACACTCGATTGTCAACGGGCAAAAGGTGGTCGAGGAGGCAGTTGGTTCAATCAACGCCTTGGCCAATGATGTACATCTTGCCGTGGAAGCCATCGGGCGACTTGAGAACCATAGCGCCAGCATCAGCGGAATCCTGGATATCATTCGTGATATCGCGGAACAGACCAATCTACTGGCGCTCAATGCTGCCATCGAAGCCGCCCGCGCGGGCGAGCAGGGACGGGGATTTGCCGTCGTGGCAGATGAGGTTCGCTCACTGGCACGCCGCACTCAGGAATCAACATTAGAGATCCAGAACATGATAGAGGAGCTCCAGCGGGACACCCGGCAAACTGCTCAGGTAATGCTGTCCAGCGGCGAACGTGCCCAGCAGAGTGTGGAGCAAGCCAATGGAACCCGATCCGTACTGGATGAAATCGCCCAGGCCATCAACTCCATCTCTGAAATGAACGAGCTCATTGCCACGGCCGTGGAACAACAGAGCGCAGTAGCGGAAGAGATAAACGGCAACATCAATCGCATCTCCCAAGCGGTGGAGGAGATCAACCGCGACGCCCAGCACGCCGGCTCCGAAAGCACCCGTGTCGCAGCGATGGCCTCCGAGGTACGTGTGTTGCTGGATCGCTTCCGCATCAATCAAAAGGCGCTGGAGGAAAAACAAGCCAACAAGGACAGTCACCAGCTGTTCCGCTGGGACGAATCCTTCATGGTGGGAATCAGTGAGATCGACCGTCAACACAAGCTGCTGGTAGACATCGTCAACGAGCTCTACTACGAAGCCGGACAGAAACGAGGGCACGAGATGCTGGGCCGTATCCTCAGCGGCTTGGTGGAGTACACCAAGACCCACTTCACCTATGAAGAAGGGCTGATGGCAATGCACAACTACCCCGATCTGGAAGCACATCAGGCC
>Ga0256914_1000806_pt1 | contig 30302 bp, 34 predicted proteins | sample HulkmetaG_FD_191571 | JGI IMG/M metagenome (GOLD analysis project Ga0256914, IMG submission 191571) | Hydrothermal chimney microbial communities from Main Endeavour vent field at the Juan de Fuca Ridge, Pacific Ocean - Hulk | ecosystem: Environmental > Aquatic > Marine > Hydrothermal vents ... | reverse complement strand
TATTCTTTTTTAAATATCCCGACAAGCCCTTTAATGCTCGTCTTCCCCCGTTGTCTCTCAAACGAGGGTGGAATTATAGTCTATCGTTGCTTAGATTTTACTGAAACATAATTACCCCCTTAGGATTTTTTTGATTTTATTGAAAAAGTGAAAATTTAGTATAAAAAACAACCCTTATATACTATAATTATCTTTATAGATTTCAAAAGAAAGGTTGACAATTGGAGATCATATTAGCTTCCACCAACAAAGGAAAAATAAAAGAGATAGAAAATTTTTTGGATGGAATAAAGACTATTCCCTATACTGATCTGATAGATAATATAGATATAGAAGAAAACGGATCTACTTTTAAAGAAAATGCCATTATAAAAGCAAAAAAAATATCTGAAAAAATATCTGAAAAAAATGATTTCATAATTTTAGCAGATGACAGCGGTATAAGTGTTCCTGTTTTGGACAACAAACCCGGAATTTACAGTGCAAGGTTTGCGGGAAAAAATGCCACTGATAAAGAGAATATAAAAAAGCTGATAGATGAACTAAAACAAAAGAATATAAAAAAGACTTCGGCTTTTTACACTGCAGCGATAGCTTTGGCAACAAAAAGTGGAATATTTACGGTTCATGGATGGATGTATGGAGAAATTATCGATGAACCACGAGGTCAGGGGGGATTTGGATATGATCCTATGTTTATACCTTTGGGATATGATAAAACTTTGGGGGAATTGGATCCAAAAATCAAAAAAAATATTTCTCATAGAACAAATGCTTTAAAATTGGCAAAAATTTTGATAAACAGTATGAAAGGATAAAAATTGGCAAATGTATTAATCATAGGAGCCGGTGGAGTAGGAAGGGTTGTTGCGCATAAATGCGTTAAAAACAGAGATACTTTCAACAAAATCACTCTGGCAAGTAGAACACTGGAAAAATGTGCACAAATCCAACAGGAAGTGGGAGAAAAAAATATCGATATTTCTCAGGTTGATGCAGACAATGTCAAAGAACTTATAACTTTAATAAACAAAATACAACCGGATATTGTGATAAATGTCGCTCTTCCCTATCAAGACCTTACGATTATGGAAGCATGTTTGGAGTGTGGGGTGGATTATCTTGATACCGCAAATTATGAACATCCCGATACAGCAAAATTTGAATACAAAGAACAATGGGCATATAATGACAGATATAAAAGAAAAGGTATTATGGCACTTTTGGGAAGTGGATTTGATCCGGGTGTTACTAATGTTTTTTGTGCTTATGCCGATCAATATATTTTTGATAAGATAGAGTATATAGATATTTTAGATTGCAACGGAGGAGATCACGGATACGCTTTTGCAACCAATTTCAACCCTGAAATAAATCTAAGAGAGGTAAGTGCAAAAGGAAGATATTGGCAAGAGGGCAAATGGATAGAAACAGAGCCTATGGAGATAAAGATAGACTGGAACTACCCTCAAATCGGTACAAAAGAGAGTTACCTGCTCTATCATGAAGAGTTGGAATCTTTAACAAAAAATATCAAAGGTTTAAAAAGGATTAGATTTTTTATGACCTTTGGGCAAAGCTATCTGACACATATGAGATGTTTGGAAAATGTGGGAATGCTGAGAATCGATGAAGTGGATTTTAACGGTTGCAAAATAGTTCCTATCCAGTTTTTAAAAGCTCTTCTTCCCGATCCAGCATCACTGGGTCCAAGAACAAAAGGAAAAACCAATATCGGATGTGTCATAGAAGGCATAAAAGATGGAAAAAGAAAAAAAGTTTATATTTATAATGTAAGTGATCATGAAAAATGTTATCATGAAACAAAAGCCCAGGCGGTAAGTTATACAACCGGTGTACCGGCCGTTATCGGCGCAAAATTGATGGTAGAAAACAGATGGAAAAGAGATGGTGTATGGAACATGGAACAGTTTGACGCAAAACCTTTTATGGATGAATTAAACAGACAGGGTTTACCATGGATCATAGAAGAATTTTAAGTACAAAAATGATATATTTACAGTTAAACTATAAAGAAGGATTATACAGATGGATAATCTTAGTAAAATAGAATCGGTTTTAGACTCCATTCCAACCCCTTGTTATGTTTGTGAAGAAGCTTTATTGGAAAACAATTTAAAAATATTGGATGATGTCCAACAAAAAAGCGGAGCAAAGATACTTCTTGCTTTAAAAGGTTTTTCATTTTATCGTACTTTTGATCTGATAAAAGAGTATCTTTACGGCTGTTCCGCCAGTGGGCTGTATGAAGCTATGTTGGCAGATGAAGAGATGAAAAAGGAGATACATACATATTCACCGGCTTACAAGGAAAAAGAGATAGGTGCAATAGCTGAGATATCCGATCATCTGATTTTCAACTCTTTTAATCAATGGCAAAAATATAAAGATATAGCACTGCCTCTGACCTCCTGCGGTCTTAGAGTAAATCCTGAAGTTTCCGACTCCCCAACCGATCTATACAATCCCTGTTCTCCTTACAGCAGACTTGGCATCACAAAAGAGGAGTTCAGAGATGATTTGATAGATGGTATCGAGGGGCTCCACTTTCACGCTCTTTGTGAGCAAAATGCCGATTCTCTCGAAAAAGTTTTAAAAAGTTTTGAAGAGAAATTTGGCTATCTCATCCCAAAAATGAAATGGGTAAATTTCGGAGGAGGACATCTTATCACTTCTGCTGACTATGACAGAGAAAAACTTATCAATCTTATAAAAGATTTTAAACAAAGGTACAATGATATAGAAGTTTATTTGGAACCCGGAGAAGCCGTAGGCAGAAACAGCGGTGTTTTGGTAGCTTCGGTTTTGGATATAGTTCACAATAAAATGGATATAGCCATACTTGATACTTCCGCCGAGGCACATATGCCAGATACCATCATCATGCCCTATCGTCCTGAGATCAGAAATGCAGCAAAACCCGGAGAAAAAAAATATACATACAGACTAGGCGGAAACACATGCCTTGCAGGAGACATCATGGGAGACTACTCTTTTGATGAACCCTTAAAAGTCGGAGACAAAATCATTTTTGAAGATCAAATGCACTATACAATCGTAAAAAATACCGCTTTTAACGGCATAAAACTCCCTTCTCTCTCTATTTTAAACAGAGAAGGAGAGTTTCATATCATAAAAGAGTTCGGATATGTTCATTACAAAAGAAGATTATAAATTACTCAAAATGCCGCTGTTTGGAAGTTTTAAACTCCTCTCTTTTGCATAAACTCTTTTACCTTGTAGCAGATCATATTTCCAAATAGGGGCATTTGCTTTAAAACCTTCTACAAATTCATCTATAAGTTTTAAAGCAACTTTTCTCTTGGGAGAAAGAACCGCCGAAATATAAGAGCTTTCATGAATATATACATCACCTCTTGCATGAGCCATCAAAACAACAGCTCCTCTTTTTTTCGCTTCTTCCTGCCACTCCTGAAACCATTTGTTTAAGATAGGTTCATAAATATCAAAACTAAGCCCATCAATTGAATCTTCTTCTCTCACAATCCCTACAAAACTGATAAACGCTCCATAATTTTTATCTCTGTATTTTTTATACCATCTGCTTAAAATATCCTCTACTTTTAAAGAACCTTGATATAATTCCAGCATTTTAACCTCCACAAACGGGTGGTAGAATCGAAATCTTGTCTGTCGGATTTACATCCACATCCAAAGAAGTAACCAAAGTATCATTAAGAGCAACAGCACTTATCTCCAACCACTCTTGAAGTTTCTTATCATCTGCAAAAATATCTTTTAACTCTTTTAAATTTTTTATATCAACTTCCATATTTTCCCTCTCTATGGGACCTAAAAATTCCACTATAGCCATTTTTGTATCCTTTAACGGTTTTTTGAAAGTATTATAATCTAAAAATGTTATAATCCACTGAAAATTTCAGAGGCAGGTATATGATATTTGGCAGAATCGACTATATTAACCTTTTACCTTTTTATGTTTTTTTAAAAAGAAGGGTAAAAAGCAGCCGTTTAAAACAGATGGCGGAATACAAAAAAAGCTATCCTTCCAAAATCAACAAAAAATTTAAAAAACAGACTATTGATGCCGCTTTTATCTCCAGTATAGAGAGCAAAAAATACAGATGTTTAAAAACAGGAATCATAGCGAGAAAAGAGGTAAGAAGTGTTATCATAAAAAGAGGCAAAGAGAAGATAGATACTCACTCCGCCACCTCAAACATCTTGGCTAAAATCCTGAAAATAAAAGGAGAGGTTCTTATCGGAGACAAAGCTTTAAAAGTTTATCTGGAAAATAAAAACTCCTATATTGATCTCTCAAAACTTTGGTATCAAAAAACAAAACTTCCTTTTGTTTTTGCAAGACTCTGTTTTCACAAAGATAAAAAACTGTATGAATCACTTGGCAACTCTTTTTCAAAGCAAAAAATCAAAATCCCACAATACCTTTTAAACAGATATTCAAGAACCAGAGGAATAGAAAAAAAAGAGATACTCTCATACCTTGATCTGATAGAATACAAAATCAACTATAAAAGTGAAAAATCATTGAAGATGTTTTTAAAGAAAGCAAAAAACATAAAGTAATGGCAGAGGGGAAGGGATTCGAACCCTCGGTGAGTTGCCCCACACACGCGTTCCAGGCGTGCTCCTTCGACCGCTCGGACACCCCTCTAAATGAAGAGAATAATTATACCGAAAAAAGCTTATTTTCTTCTAAGTAAGCTATCTGTTTTCAGTATCTTTTTTCTTTAGAGATTTATCATTTTTACAATAACTCTTTTTGAGAATTACTGTATAGATAAAATCCTTTATTATAAGTCCTAAACATATAATCCACAGCAGATCCAAAATGGGATTGTCTTTATAATCCAATCCGTAATAAAGCCATGGAAGACCAATAAGTATAAACCATTTGACATAGTAGAAAAAAAGTATCAATGTACCATAAAACTGTCTTAATTCGTTTTTTATAACTTTTTTGATTATATAGCCTTAGGAGAAAACTCCCTCATATTAAAATTATGAGGGAAAAAATTTAACTGTTTTATTACAGAGCCGCTTTTGCCGCTTCTACCACCTTTGCAAATGCATCAGCATCATTCATTGCAAGATCAGCAAGTATTTTTCTGTCAAGTTCTATACCCGCTTTGTTTAATCCGTGAATAAATTTTGAATAACTCATACCGTTTAACCTACAAGCAGCATTGATTCTTGTGATCCAAAGCTTTCTAAAATCTCTTTTTTTCTGTTTTCTGTCACGATATGCATAAACTAAACTTCTCTCTAACTGCTCTTTTGCTTTTCTAAAATGTTTTCTTCTACCGCTGAAAAAACCTCTTGCAAGTTTTAAAATCTTCTTATGTCTTCTTCTTCTGACTACACCTGTTTTAACTCTCATTTTATTCCTTAACCTTTCTTTTTATTTGGTGCCTCTTTTGAGGACTTGCCCTGTTTTACAGGGGGAACTATAATTTTAAATGACTTTCGTCAAAAACTTATTTGCCACAAAGCATCAGTTCCACTCTTGGAACATCTACTTTTGCAACATTTTTAGGCTTTTTTAAACCTCTCTCTGTTTTAGGAGATTTTTTGGTCAAAATATGACTTCTAAAAGCAGAACCTCTTTTTATATTGTTCTTGGTGCGTTTAAATCTTTTCGCCGCACCTCTTAGCGTTTTCATTTTAGGCATGAATGACTCCTTTTTAAAATGGGCGTAATTATATCAAAAAAATTATTTATTTTTTCTTGTTTTTTGTATCTTTTTTAGGAACAACGAGCATATTTACATATCTTCCCTCAAGTTTCGGCTCATTTTCTTTGTCAGCAATATCTTCGACCATCGGCCAAACATGATGTAAAACTTCTATACCGGCACTCGGATTTGCCATCTCACGCCCTCTTAGAAAAACTCTGAATTTTACATGTTTACCCGCTTCCAAAAATGCTCTTGCATGTTTTACTTTATAATTTATATCATTTGAAGCTATTTTTACCGAAAGTTTAATCTCTTTTGTTTCAATGGTTTTTTGTTTCTTTTTTGCCTCTTTTTTCTTTTTCTCCTGTTGATATTTGAATTTGCCGTAGTCCATTATTTTACAGACAGGAGGTTTTGCATCAGGTGCAATTAAAACCAAATCCAAACCTTTGTTCTCAGCGATACTCAATGCCTCGTCAGAACTTATCACTCCGTATTGTGTGCCGTCATCTCCTATACATCTAACCTCATCTGCTCTTATATCTCTATTGAGCAATACATCATTTTTCCTACTCAAAAGTGTACCTCATCTAATTTCTCCTTTACTAATTTCATAAAATCTTCTTCACTCAAAACGCTTCTCTCTCTTGCTCTTCTGTCTCTTAGCGCAACGCTTCTGTTTCTAACCTCTTCATCACCTATAACCAAAATCATAGGCACTCTTTGTTTCTCCGCCGTTCTTATTCTTTTGTTTAAACTCTCATTTTTTGCCGAAACTTCACTGTCTATTTCCAACTGCATAAGTTTTTTAGACAACTCTTTTGCATACTCTACATGAGAATCGCTTATAGGGATTATCACCACCTGCGTAGGAGCTATAAAAAACGGAAACTCTCCTGCCGTATGCTCGATAAGTATCCCGATAAATCTCTCAAACGAGCCTAAAATAGCTCTATGAAGCATCACCGGACGCTCTTTTTGATTGTTTTCATCTATATAGTTTAGATCAAACCTCTCAGGAAGGTTAAAATCCACCTGAATAGTACCGCACTGCCATTTTCTTTTTAGCGCATCGGTTATCTTAATATCGATTTTGGGACCGTAAAACGCTCCACCGCCTTCGTCAATTCCATAAGAGATATCATTGTCATCCAAAGCCTCTTTTAAAGCCTTTGTCGCTTTTTCCCAAATCTCATCACTTCCAATTGCTTTTTCAGGTTTTGTCGAAATTTCCATTTCATACTTAAAATCAAATATCTTCATTATATTATCGACAAAATCCAATATTTCTAAAACATTTTCTTTTATCTGATTTGGTGTGCAAAAGATATGGGCATCATCTTGGGTAAATTCTCTAACCCTGAAAAGTCCGTGAAGCACACCGCTTTTTTCATGCCTGTGAACGACACCGTATTCAAAAAATTTTAAAGGCAGATCTCTGTAACTTCTTATGTCATTTTGAAAAACTTTTATATGACCCAAACAGTTCATCGGTTTTATACCGTATTCCACATCGTCAATCTCGGTAAAATACATATTTTCACCATAATTTTCATAATGACCGCTTGTTTTCCAAACTTCGGATTTTAAAATTTCGGGTCCCCGTACAGGCTGATAACCTCTTAGTCTGTGTATCTTAAAAAGCATATATTCAAGTTTGCTTCTAAGCCTTGAACCGTTAGGAAGCCAGATAGGAAGTCCCGCCCCTATCTCTTCATCAAAAGTAAAAAGTTTAAGTTCGTTCCCAAGTTTTCTGTGATCTCTCTTTTTTGCCTCTTCCAAAATATGAAGATACTCTTTTAGACTCTCTTTATCTGCAAATGCCGTTCCGTATATACGAGTCAGCATCTCGGCTTTTTCATCTCCGCCAAGATATGCTCCGGCAACTCTTATAAGTTTAAAAAATTTTATATATTTTGTGTTGGGAAGGTGCGGACCGCGACAGAGATCTTCAAAATCACCCTGTTTATAAACAGAAACCATCTCATCTGGAATATTTTTTAAAACTTCCTGTTTTAAATCATCATCTTTAAATTTCTCTTTTGCTTCCTCTTTTGAGATACTGTATTTTTCTATATCATACTTTTTTTTAGCAATTTTTTGCATCTCTTTTTCAATAGTTTTAAGATCACTCTCTCCTATCTTCTCTTTTACTCTAAAATCGTAATAAAACCCATCCTCTATAACAGGTCCTACGAAAAATTTTGCATCCGGATATAATGATTTTATTGCCTGAGCCATTAAGTGAGCGGTGGAATGTCTTAAAATTTCCAAAGATTCTAAGCTGTTGTCTAAAAAGATCTTGTCTGTGGTTGTATCGTCTTCTTTTGCGCTTTGGAGGTCTATAATCTCTCCCTCTTTTTTCAATGCTATAGCTTCACTCAACACTATCCTTAATAATTTTGATTAATGGTGGCCACAACAGGACTTGAACCTGTGACCGCTACCATGTCAAGGTAGTGCTCTACCAACTGAGCTATGCGACCTCCTCTTGAAGTAATATTCATTGCAATAATACCCAAAAAAATATTTATTATTTCTTAATGACTCTCTTTTTTGTTTGATTTATAGTGAACATACAAGATAATTAAAACTGATATATCTATGATCACATCGGCAAGATTAAAAACGGCAAAATCAAAACCGCAGTGCCAATAAACATAATCAACAACTCCGCCGTGTAAAAATCTGTCAAACAGATTGCTGATCGCCGCACCAAGAAGCATTCCCGCAGGTAGAGCATATTTCTTTAAAATATCTTTAGTAAAAAATACATAACCGACTATCGAAGAGATTATAACAATCTGAATATATTTTAGATATTCACCCAAAAAAGAGAGCATGGAAAATGCCACTCCTTTATTATAGGTAAGCGTAAAGGAGATACATTTACTCTCCCAATAAAGACCGCTTACAAAAAGAAATTTTATATTTTGATCAAGAATAAATACAAAAATCAAAGATATAAAAAATATCAGATAATATTTAGTCATTTAACCTGCTTTTGAAAAAATCTTTTATCTCTTTGACTTTTTTGCAGATAGCCTTTTCGCTTTTACCCTCAAGTAAAATCCTAAGCAGATTTTCCGTTCCAGAATATCTTATAAGAGATCTGATATTGTCTTTTTTAAGAGTATCTACAATCTGCTTATATCCATCTATCTTCTCCAAAGGTATCTTTTTATTGATTTTCACATTTTCCAAAACCTGCGGATAGAGTTCAAAAGGATTTAAAGCAACACTTGCCGCTTTGGCACTTTCAAGGATCATCGCCGTAACCTGAAGAGCCGAAACCAAAGCATCACCCGTTTTTGCATAATCACTGAAGATGATATGACCGCTTTGTTCTCCTCCTAAATTTATCCCCTCTTTTTGCATCGTTTCCAATACAAACTTGTCTCCCACATTGCATCTAAAAAGCTTTAAACCTCTTTTTGCCAGATAATCTTCCAAAGCTTTATTGCTCATAACGGTAGCTACAACGGCATCTTGGCTTAACTTCTTTTTTGTTTTCAGATAACAGGCAAGTGCTCCTATAAGCTTGTCTCCGTCAATCACCTCTCCGTTTTCATCAACAACAACCAATCTGTCCGCATCTCCGTCAAACGCAAATCCTATATCGGCTCTTAATTTTTTAACCTCTTTTCCAAGAGCTTCCGGATGAAGCGCTCCACAGCCGTCATTGATATTTTTGCCGTCTGGTTCGTTATTCATGACAAATACCTCGGCTCCCAACTCATTGAAAATTGTAGGCGCCACTTTATAGGCGGCACCGTTTGCCGTATCCAAAACAATTCTCATATTGCTCAAAGTCAGAGTTTTCGGAAATGAATTTTTGATATGAACAATATATCTTCCGATAACATCATCAATTCTTTTGTTTGCTCCAAGATCCATATTTTGCACTTGATACTCTTCTATAATCTCATCATTAAAATAGATCTCTTCTATCTCTTTTTCTACCTCTTCATTCAGTTTGTTACCAAATCTGTCAAAAAATTTTATACCGTTGTCATAATAGGGATTATGACTTGCACTTATCATAATACCGCCGTCACATCTCATATCTTCGGTCAAAAAAGCGATAGTGGGTGTTGGCATGGGACCTATCTGCCTCACATCAAAACCGACAGCCGTCAAACCCGAAACTATCGCATTTTCTATCATATAACCGCTTCTTCTGGTGTCTTTTCCCACAATAAGCTTGTTTGTTATTGCATTTTTTCTAAAATATATACCAACAGCCATAGCAAGTCTCATGGCAAGAGGAGCGCTTATCTTGCTACCGGCTTTTCCTCTTACTCCATCCGTTCCAAAAAGTTTCATTATTACACCTTTAATTTATAAATTAAAAATATTTTTAAATTTCAAGCAATTATTATACCATATAGTACTCTAATTCCTCTTTTAATTCCAAAATCGCTTCATCTTTTCTTCTCTCTATAAAATCAGAGATCTTTTTTTCTCCCTCTTTATCCGGTATCAAAACTCCCACATAGTAATGATAACCGTTTCTTAGATATTTCTCTTCCACTCTCATCTGCAAATTTACACATCTGTTATCATCCTTGTCCAGACAAAACTCAATATTTATATTTTCAGATTTCTGGCATATATCCTCTTCCGACATTAAACTGATGCTTTTCAAAGATATACTAGAAACCCACCCGTTAAAGATACGAAGATTTTTGCCTATTTTAACAGATTGTGGAAATTTAGGCTCGACTTTGAGATTTTTTAATTTATTGCCAAGATCACTTTCAAAATAGTATCTGGGATTTTTTATAACAACACTGTTATTCATAAAATTGACAACCTCTATCTCAGCCTTTACTGTCTGAGGGAAGATATCCTCCTTTTTTATAAGCACTCTGTTTGAGAGCTTCATCGCCATTTCCTGAATCGTTGATGTTCTAAGTACCACCATATTGTCATCACATTCCAAAATATCAGCTTCATTTTCTATAGGAATACCTCTGTAAAAATTAAGAAGTTTAACTCTTTTCCCCTCTTTTTTTGCTTTTTCAAAAATTTCGGACAAAGAACCGTTTTTAAGAGACTTTTCATCTTTTCTCTTTTTGTTCTCTTTTTTAGATTCCACAAATGAATCTAAAACTGCCGTCTTCTTTTTAAACAGATATATAAACTCCTCCAAACTCTGTACCAAATCCTTCTTCTCTTCCTGAAGATAAGAGATATAACTCTCCTCCATAAAAATAAAAATCTTTAAAAAAAGAGAACCTGTATCAACTCCTCTTTTTTTAAAAGAGAAAAGATAGTTTTTAAAAAGAACAGAATTATTCTGTTCATGCCTGAAAAGGAAAGAATAAACTTTTTTTGCAAACTCTTTTAACTCCTTCTCATCAAATAAAACACTGTTTTGAGAAGAGATCTCTTTTATAAAAAAGTTTATAAAATTCTTTTTATTTCCTTTAAAAAACTCTTCATCCCTCTTTAATAAAAGCAGTTTCATTTCATCTATTGTATTTCCCATCTTTCAGACCTTAATTTTTGAGAGTTGCAGGATAAATTTCGTTCCTTTGTTCTTTTTCGACTCTATATAGATCGGAATAAAATTCTCGTCACAATAGGATTTTACGATGTTAAGACCAATCCCATATCCCTCTTTTTTATTATTACTTTGATAATATCGGTCAAATATCCTAAATATTTCTTCTTCACTCATTCCGATACCGCTATCTTCCACTGTCAGTTTACAATCTTTCAAAGTAACTTTCACATATCCGTTTGCTATATTATATTTTATAGCATTCAAGAGGAGATTGTCAAACAGCTTCGTAAAACCTCTTTTATCGGCATAAAGCATACATGAGTGAATATCTTTTATGATCTTTATATTTTTTTTAATGTCCCAAAAATGTTCTATCTCTTTTTCTATCACATCTTTTGCATCAAACTGCTCTTCATAGGATCTGTTAATCTCTTTTTTGATCATATAATCAACTTCCTCATACAAAGAGAAAAGCTTTTTTGAAGCTTCTTCTATGCGTCGTAAGCGTTTTAGATTTTTTTGATCCTTTTCTCTGTTTTTTAACATAGAGACATTTGCATTGATCGTAGCTATGGGAATATTTAACTCATGCAGAGTATCTTTTAGAAGTTTATCCAGAGTTTCAGCCGTATCAAACATCGGTTTGAGAGCAAAAACGGTGATAACATATCCGCCCATGACGGAAAAAACCGCAACAATAAAAGAGGCAAAAAAAATATTTTGAAGATATCCCTGTGATAAAAGATAATAGATAAGAAACAAAGAGATAAAAAACCAGAGGATAAAAAGAGATATCACTCTTATAAAAATAAGCTTTTGCCTATTTTTCAAATTTATATCCAATCCCTCGAATATTTACAATCTTCTCTTTGGAAAAAATCTTTTTAAGATTGTTTATATAAACTCTGATAGAGCCGTAACTTGCCTCCTCCTCACTGCTCCATAAAGTTTCCAAAATCATCTCTTTTGTTACCACTTTACCCCTGTTTTGTACCAACAAAATCAAAAGTTGAACATCTTTTAGATTTAGAGGAATCTCTTTAGAATTTTTATAGAGTCTTTTTCTTTTGATATCAAGGGTAAAATCACTGTCTATCTCAAACAGATCAACGATCCCTTTTCTTCTCAAAACCGCATTGATCCTAAGAAGAAGTTCTTCAAGTTCAAAAGGTTTTTTTAGATAATCATCAGCCCCGACCAAAAATCCTTTTGAGAGATCTTGCATCTCTTTCAAAGATGTTATAAAGATAGCCGGAGTATCATTACCGGCATCTCTTAACATTTTCAAAAAATCAAATCCGTTTATATGGGGAACTTTGACATCAAGAAGATAGAGATCATAAACATTGTTATAACTTTTTTGCAAAGCCTCTCTGCCCTCATGAGCCAAATCCACATCAAAACCCTCTTCTTCCAAAAAATCCTCCAGAGTTTCACAAAAAAGTTCATCATCTTCCAAAAGAAGAATTTTATGAGACACTCTCTATACTCCACTCTATCTTTCTACCCGCAAACATCGGTACGACATTGCCGTAGCTTTTTGGAATTTCAAACTCTTTTTTTACCAAAACCACACTTTTTGAAGGAGGAGTGACACCGTAAATTTTAACTGCATTATCACTGACAAATTTTTGAAGATTTTCACTCCGCTCTTCAAACAAAGATGCAAGCATTTGCAAAGCTATCGGTGCCGTAAATACACCCGCAGCACATCCGCAGGTCTCTTTTTTGCTTTGGGGATGAGGTGCGCTGTCACTTCCAAACATCACCTTTTCATTCGCTTCCAACGCCACTTTCAAAAGAGCTTCCCTGTCTTTGGGTCTTTTGGCTATCGGTTTGCAAAAAAGATGAGGATCCAAAAGTCCTCCGGCAACATCATCAAGAGTGATTAAAAGATGGTGAAGAGTGATTGTCGCATAAAGATTTTCATACTTTTGCAAAAGCTCAACACTCTCTTTTGTGGTTATATGCTCCATAATGATTTTCAGTTTCGGAAAATCTTTTGCCAACTGTTCATAAACACTCAAAAACTCCCTCTCTCTGTCCATCACAAAACCGTCACTCTCTCCGTGAACACAAAGCGGAATATCCAAAATACTCATAGCTTCCAGAGTTTTTGCCAGACTTTTACTCTCTATCGAACTGACACCTCCTTCACTGTTTGTAGTAATCCCCGCCGGATAGAGTTTGATAGCGGTAATATATTTTTTAGCCTCTTTTAAAAACTCATAATCATAATCATTTTTAAAAAAGAGAGTCATATACGGTTCAAAAACTTCATCTCCTATCGCCTCTTTTATCCTCTGTTTATATGAAACGACATCTTCTATCGAGGTTACGGGAGGAACAAGATTTGGCATCACAACTGCACCGCTGAAAGTTTTGGCACTAAGAGGTGCTACCGTTTTTAACATATCTGCGTCTCTTAGATGCAGATGCATATCAAGCGGATTTTGTACGATAATCTTCACTTTCTTCCTTTGATGTTTGGTTTTCTTTATGGGCAGTCCTGCGAATTTCTCTTACGAAATCTTATATCTTCTTTGCCTTCTATGGACTGTATAAATTTTTAGAGCTGCCCTTATTATAACATAAGTTTTTATCCGTTTTTTTATCCTGAAAATCAAAAATTATCTTGAGAGTTTTACCCCAAAAACAAAAAACTCCTTCTCTCCGGCATAATACGGTTTCCACCACTTTATCACCAAAGGGACACTGATATTTAGCAAAAATGTAACCATAATAAGCGTATAAAACTGTTCTATATCTATGATTTTGTTATCAACAAAAGCTATATCTATAACAATAAATGCAAGTTCGGCTCTTCCTAGCATTCCAAAACCGATCATAACACTCTCATGCCATCTGTAACTTCCCGTATATTTTGCCGCAAAAGAGGCAGATAAAATCTGTAAAACAAAAACCAGAGAAAAAAGCAGAATAACACCTAAAAAGACATCCTGAAATATCTGAAAATCAAATACCAGCTTTGCTCCGAGATTTACAAAAAATATAGGACCAAATATAACAAAAGCAAGTGTATCAATAGTTCTTTTTGAACTGAAAAAATAGTTTTCATCACTTTTTCTTTTATGAAATATAAAATACTCTTTTTGTAAAAAAAGTCCTGCCAAATAAGCACCGATAGCCGGATGAAAACCGAAAAAATGGGCGATTGCCGCTATGGCCATAGCGATAAAAACCATAATCAAAGGAGTAAAGAGACCTCCCGATAAAGCTACAAACTTTTTAACACCAAGGTATCTTTGAGAAAAATTTCCTATTTTTACAAAATATCGTAAAAATTTATGTTTATCAGAAACACTTTTATAACTTCTTTCGGGAAAAACAAAAAGACCCACAAATAAAACTATACAAAAAAAGAAAAATACTTTGACTATTATGGTAAAGATCACTCCCATCTCCAAAGATCCCTCCTGACCGTTTGAAGCTGATATAACCAGTGGAACTATGATCGCAACACCTATCAAAGACAAAATATCATCTACAACAGCAGCCGTCATGATACCTGTTGCGGCAGTACTTTTGTGTAAATTTTCCTCTCTCAAAGACATCATTGTCAAACTAACGGCCGTTGCTGTCATAGTAAGTCCCCAAAGCATTGCACTGTTACTGTCATAACCCAACACTTTTGCACTGTAAAATCCTGCCAAAAAAGGAAACAAAGCACCTATTATCGCTATTCCCATACTCCTTTTAAGCCCTGTAAAAAAATGTGAAAGATTTTCATCAAGTCCCAAAGCAAACATTATAAAAACAATTCCCCACTCTCCTATATATTCCAGTATTTCATTATGTTCGGGAATAATTCCTATATTTGAAAAAACAGAACCAAACAGAATAAGCCATAGAACATCTATTGTAGAGGTTTTCAACGCTATAATTTTTGAAAGAATTACGATACCAAAAATAACTGCAGAATAAAACCAAATATGTTCCATGTTAAACCTTTTAAATATTTTTTGTTGCTCTGCCAAATTTTAGCATAATTTCTTAAAGAATAAATAATTTTAAAAATAAAAAGATATTTTTATCAAAAGGGCATAAAATGAAGAGCAAAAGTTCTCTCTATCGCCCATAGAAGAGATATAAATGCCGTCAAAAGAGACAAAAACGGCATGATGATTTTTCTATATGCCTTTTTGTTTGATATAAAATAGATCAAAGGCAAAATCGCCAGAACAATAACAACCTGCCCTGCCTCCACACCGAGATTGAAACCAAAAACAGTACTTACAAAATTTTTATATTCAAGTCCCATCTCATGCAGAGCATTTGCAAAACCAAAGCCGTGGATGAAACCAAAACAAAAAGCCAAAAGCCACTCTTTTTTAAAGGAAACAACAGAATATAGATTGTTAAGTGCCGTCAATAAAACAGATACTGCTATAAAAGTCTCTATGATCCTTTGGGGAGGATTGAGAATACCGAACATACTTAAAGACAAAGTTATGGAGTGAGAGATCGTAAAAGCGGTAACAATTTTTAGGATATCAAGAAAAACACTCTTAAAGCCTCTTTTTGTCAAAACAGAAGGCAAAAGCAACATCAGCAAAAAAAGTATATGATCGATACCCTCCCAGATATGCCAGATACCTTCTATTAAAAAATTTTTAAAATTAGCGGAGTTTGATTTTGTTGTTTTAACGATATAACTCTCTTTTCGGGGACTGAAAATCAAGGTTTTACTCTCCTTTGGAAGATTGATTTTCATAACCCCCTGTTGCGTTTTGTCAAATTCAAAAAAGAGATTGAATTTTATTTTCAGATTTTTAATCTGCTGTTTGCAGACCACATTAAAAGATGAATTGATAACTATCTCATTATGAATATCAAAAGAGAGTGGATTTAAAGTACATTCAAAATTATCATTTTTTATCTCTATACTCTCTTGAATATATTTTATAATCTCATCTTTTTTTTCAAATATAATCTTTGGCTCAGGATCTTTTAAAAAAAACGGTGTTTCAAGATTAAAGGAGACAAAACGCAAAGACAACAAAGGAATAGAGCTGTTTAGATCCAGATTCATCTTTGTAAGATTCAAAGGATGGGCATCTAAAGAAAGTATCAAAAACAGTAAACAGACTAAAAACTGCATTTCACTCTTTTTATAAAAAATTTGATTTGCTATAATTATACAAAATAATTCCAAAAAGGATCTGTATGCAAGAAGTTATTGACAAAGAGAGTTTGAAAAAGGAACTCGACAGACTGATAGAAATCAGAAAAGATTTTTATAACTATCTGGATAACAATATCCCAAAAAAAGGCGACCAGTTTGACTTTTCAGAGAATCCGAAACTTGATGCAAAAGAGATTTACGGCAGATTTTTCAAACTTGATTATCAGGCAAGAAAACTAAGAGGTTTTTTAGTAAAAACTTACGGAATAAAAGCCGAATAGATGGCATATATCAAACTTAATTCTTCAAATTATTTTCATAACCTCGATCAAATTTCCAAAAAGGCGGGTGGCAAAGAGAAAATTTTTGCCGTTTTAAAAGACAACGCCTACGGACACGGACTAAAAGAGATGGCAAATTTGGCACATCAATACGGAATAAAAAGGGTTATTGTCAAAGATCTAAGAGAAGCCGATGAGATAGAAAATCTTTTTGAAGAGACTCTTATACTAAGCCAGATACCAAAAGGCATCATAAAAAAAGGTATAAGCATAACGATAAACAGGATTGATGATCTTTTTCATCTTCCGCAAAAAAGTGATATCCATCTGAAGATAGACAGCGGTATGCACCGAAACGGCATACAGGAGGAGGAGACAGAAGCTGCTTTTAAACTGATAAAAGATAAAAAGCTCAATCTAAAAGGGATAATGACCCATTTTAGAAGCGCAGACGATCTCTCAAGCGAACTTTTTTGGCAAAGGGAGAATTGGAAAAAAATAAAAAAGCAAGTTTTAAAATTTTGTAAAAAATATGATATCTCCATTCCCTCTTTTCACTCCTGCAATTCCGCAGCCCTTTTTCGTCTGAAATCATGTGATGATGATTTTGTCCGATGCGGTATAGCCACTTACGGATATCTTGAAACAGATGAGATATTTGGAACATTTGATCTAAAAGCCGTACTCTCTTTGTGGGCGGAAAAACTAAGCTCAAGACTTCTGAAAAAGGGAGAAAGAGCAGGATACGGAGGTATTTTCAGAGCCGACAGAAGTATGATAATCTCCACTTATGATATAGGCTACGGAGACGGATTTTTTAGAGCAGACGGTACAAAAGAACTTTTTACAGACTCTAACAAGAAGATACTCGGAAGAGTTTCAATGGACAATTTCATCTGTGAAGGGGAAAACAGAGAGATAGAGGTTTTGAATAATGCAAAAAAAATGGCAAAGCATTTCAACACGATCTCTTATGAAATTACAACAAAACTTTCTCCCTTTCTAAAAAGAGTGGTTGTTTAGTTGTCTTAACTATCATCTATATAAAAATATAACCAAAAACAGAGAATATAATTTTGGTATAATTCTCCAATCAAACAAAATTAAGAGTAACAAATGCAAAAAAGATACAGTTTCAAAGAGGCTTTAGAGTTATATGATCTTGATCTCTTTACGCTGGGAAAACTTGCAAACAAAGAGAGAGTCAGAAGATACGGCAAAAAGAGTTTTTTCAATATAAACCGCCATATAAATCCGACAAACATCTGTAAAGATGTTTGTCAGTTTTGCGCTTTTTCGGCAACAAGGAAAAATCCCAATCCCTACACAATGAGTCATGAAGAGATTTTAAAAACAGTGGAAGATGCTTCAAAAAGAGGTATCAAAGAGGTTCATATCGTCTCTGCCCACAATAAAGATGCAGGACTTGAATGGTATATGGGTATCTTTAAAAAGATAAAAGAGAAATTCCCTCACCTTCACATCAAAGCCCTTACGGCGGCTGAGATAAATTTTTTGGCAAAAGAGTACGGATATGATTATGAAGAGATAATCGATATGATGATCCAAAATGGTGTGGACTCAATGCCCGGAGGCGGAGCGGAAATCTTTGATGAGAAGATAAGAGAGAGAATCTGCAAAGGCAAAGTAAGTTCTGATGATTGGCTTAAAATCCACAAACTCTGGCATAAAAGAGGAAGGCACTCCAACGCCACGATGCTTTTTGGACATATAGAAAAAAAAGAGCACAGAATAGATCACATGATGAGGCTTAGAGATTTGCAGGATAAAACAGGCGGTTTCAACGCTTTTATCCCTCTTGTTTATCAAAAAGAGAACAACTATTTAAGAGTAGAGAATTTTCCAAGTTCTCAGGAGATATTAAAAACAATGGCGATAAGCCGTCTTGTACTTGATAACATTCCCCATATAAAGGCGTATTGGGTAACTTCTACGATCAATCTCTCTTTAGTGGCGCAGGAGTACGGAGCGGATGATCTTGACGGAACAATAGAAAAAGAGTCGATAAACTCCGCAGCGGGAGCAAAAAGCGCCAACGGAATGGCACTTGAAGAGTTTGTTTCTCTCATCAAAAACAGCGGTTTTATACCTGTTGAGAGAGATACCCTCTACAATGAGATAAAAGAGTGGTGATGAGATACTACTACGGTTATGAAAGTTTCAAAGATGATCTGAAAAAACTCTCTTTGAAGATAGAAAAGGGATATGAGTTTGATGCCATTGTGGCAATCGCAAGAGGCGGAATGACGATAGCCCACCTGCTTGGAGAGTATTTTGACAACCGAAATGTTTTTACGATAAATACCATCGGTTATGAAGATGATAAAAAACTTCCATGCGTAAAGGTTTTTAATATCCCAAATCTAAAGGGATACAAAAGAGTTTTGATAGTCGATGATATCGTTGACAGCGGAGAGAGCATGAAAAAGGTTGTATCCATCCTAAAAGAGAGATATCCGCAAAATATTTTTAAAACAGCCGTTATTTTTCAAAAAAAAGCTGTTTTGTTTGAGGCTGATTTTTATATAAAAGAGCCTCAAGGGTGGATTGATTTTTTTTGGAGTGTGGATCTAAAGTGAAATTTTTTCACCCCTTTGAACCTGTTATCTTTGAAAACTCCAAAATTCTCATCCTGGGTTCTTTTCCCAGTATCAAATCATTTGAAGAGAGTTTTTACTATGCCCATCCAAGAAATCAGTTTTGGGCAATTCTCTCTGATATCTTTAATCTCCCGACAGACACAAAAGAACAAAAAATACAACTTCTAAAAAAAAGCCGTCTTGCCCTTTGGGATGTGATAAAAAGCTGCCAAAGGGTAAACTCCTCCGACACAAATCTAAAAGAGTGTGAGCCGAATGATTTTTATAAGCTTTTGAAAAAATATCCAAATATCAAAATGATATTTTTCACCGGCAAAAAAGCCCAGAGTCTTTTTAAGAGATATTTTAAAGATATCTCTTTACCGACAAAACTCCTCCCCTCTCCCTCTCCGGCTTATGCGGCAATGAAAAAGGAGAAAAAGAGAGAGATCTATGAGAGGATGTTTAAAGAGTGGTTGTGATTTGTTTGCTTTCTTGATAATATATCGGTAAATCAAATAATTCCCATAAATCATCTATATGCATATTTATATGATGTATGATCTCATCTGATTGTTCTCCAAGTTCCACTGTAACCAACAAAGTTATCTCCCAATAGAGATCTTTTTCATATTTTTTATGTGCCGAAGTAACACGGGGCACATCAAGAAGCTGAAGAGAGATTCTATCCATCTGGATTTTTTTTAGATTTGTTTGAATTGTATTTTTCAGATGCCATATCTGACTCGCAAGAGCAAAGTAATAATAGTTAATATTTACAAGAAGTTTTGCTATTTGCTTAAATTCTTCAGTTTTCTTTTTATCCTGAAAAGTTTTAAATTTTCTTTTTATACAGTATTCATCCAAATGATAATTAAAATCTTTACTTCTCTCTTCAAATTCATAAACTGTAGCAATAATAGCCGCCACTATTTTTTTAATGATTTTATAAATTTTTTCTAATTCTTTATTTTCACCTGTCTCATTTTCATCAACGATATCCTGAATTTTTTCTAAAAAGAGATTTTTTCTAAATTCTTTATTTTTATTTTTAAATAAATCCCATATTTCTTTTCTTTCATCTTTGGTTTTTTCTTCACAATTTTCAATTTCTTCTATTGAGTTTTTAGACGATTCATTCAACACCTTTTTAGGGGCTTTAATTTTTTCTTCACAGTCTTCAATTTTAAACCTTGGTTTTTTTACACCCGTGCTTATAAAAGTAGCCAAAAGCAAAACCATTTCTGCTTTTCGTGGAATATTTTTATCATTTTTCTGATCGGGAACAAAAATAGTAATCTCTTTTCTGTAATCCAATGTAGGTTTTGTATAATTTACTATTGTACTTTGAACAAGCTTTTTATGAGGTATGGTTATCTCCGTATTTGTGTTGATACCATAAAATTTATCAGCTCTAAAACCGATACTTTTAACTTCCATCATCTCTCCGTTTATAGTTACTCTCTCTCCTTCTTCATAAGGAGAATTTATCTTTAAAGAGAGTCCCGCAAAATAATTTTCCAACAAATCTTTAGTAGCTATTGTTGCTATAGCTCCAAATATTGCTAAAAAGATACTCAAAGGAAGGTAATCTTTAATAGAAGACTTTTCCTTATAACTATAAAAATTGTTATGAGCATTTCCAAAATCAGCTTGTTTATTATTTAATTCATCTATCAAATCAGGATAATTAACAAAGAGAGTTCCATAAAGCAGAATTATAACTATAATAAACAGTACCAAATAACTGAATATTCTAATAAATTCAGGAGGAACCATATGCCTTTTCTCTTTATGATTATCATAAAATTCAAGATATTTTTCAGTGTAGTGTTTTATAACAACATAACCCAAAAAGGATATAAAAATAATAAAAATTGTTTTTAATGCAATAAAAAGTGGTATAAATTCTTCAGTTTTATCAAATATTACCAAATGAAGAATATTTTTTAAATTTTCAAGATATTTCAACTCTACTATAGGGAAAAATAAGTTTTGAAATAAATTAAATATATGCTGATATTCTTTACCAGATTTAATAAGAAAATAAAATCCAAAAATAATAATTAAAATAAATACAATGAAAAAAATACTGTATATTAAAATGTTTTTAAAAAGTACTCTCCATTCATCATGCTTCTCTCTTTCTATTCTCAGCCTAAACATTTTAAAACAATTATATAATAGATAAGTCAAAGGTGTGGCACCTATAATCAATGATATACCTATAGAAAAAAATGAGATATTATGAAAAAGGATTTTAATAATATCCTCAAATTCTTTATATGAAATATTATCAAATAAAAAATTATATGACATAAAAAGAATACTCAAAGATAATATTGTTATTAAAATAAATACTGATAAATAATAAATTATTTTTATAATAGCATAGGTACTTAAAAGTATTCCTGTACGATATTTTAATAATTTGATAGAAAATATTAACTGATTTATCAAATCTAACTTTTTCTCCATGCTTGTTTTGTCTTTTTCTGCAATATTTAAAATAGAATCTTTAAAAGCATAGATTATTTCCAAGAAATGGGATAAAAAGAATATTTTGGATATTTTTTGCTTTTGTTTTGGCAAAACAAAATTATCTATCAGATTATTTTGTTTTGCCAGATTATAAACCTCATTTTTTTGATTATCAGAAAATAGATTTGTAATGTCTTTCCATATTCCTTTATTTTCACCTTCAATCCATATTTCCTCATTTTTGATATCTTTTTCTTTGTTTCCAAAATATAAAGAACTAATATATTGTATATTTGCATTCTTACTTTTCTTTTTTATTAAAAGATCTACATCCTCATCTATAGATTTTAATTTTGTCGTAAATAAAAATTTATTTACAACAAAAAATGATCCGATAAATGATACAAATGTAATAACAAGAGTCCAAAAACCAGATTTGAAAAAAATTTCCGATTCAAAATGATATAAAAATCCTGTTAAACCAAACAGTAATAAAAATATAATTCCTCCTATAACCACTTTTTCCTCCTTTTTTCTTCTTTTGTATAGATATATTGCCTGTATATTTTATTTATATAAAAATATTTATTAAAAAGCCTTTATTATTTATAATTTTTTGAAAAATATGACAAAGTTATAATAAATCTTATAAATAGTTGTAAAAAATTCATAAAAATATCATTTTATTCATATCCGATAAATTAATCTCAAAATTTTTCCGCTTTTGTCTTTAAAACAATAACTCTTTGGTATAATCTCTCAATTAGTTTTTAGCAGGGAGTTTTACCGTGAGAAGAAGATTTATAATCTACATGTTCGTTTTAGCCTCTTTTTTACTTTTAAACGGATGTGAAAAAAGAGGTCTTGTTATAGAGGGAAACAAAGAGAAAAAACCGTTGGAGTTTAAACTTCATCAGATTCAGTGTCCGCAGTGCCACATGGAAGTGGATACTCTAAACCACGCTTTGGAAGTTGTACTGGATGATGGAAAGACATATATTTTTGATGATCCAGGCTGTGTAATCTTGTGGCTGGATACAAACAAAATAGATCCAAAAGAGGTGGTTATCTGGGCTTACAGCGGTGATACCCATAGATGGATAGATGCCAAAAAGGCTTACTACTCTCTTACTGACAATACGCCTATGAAATACGGTTTTGGCGCGTATGAGAAAAAGAAAGATTCCTATATCTCTTTTGATGAGATGAGAATCAAGATGCTAAGAGGTGAAAATCTTACAAATCCAAAAATAAGGAAAAAGCTATTAGGTCGATAGAAGATAATATATTTACTTTGATTCCCGAAAATTGTGAAGAAGAGATTTTTCAGACAATTTTTGAAAATGATACCGTAAAGATAGAGAGGATTGTCTCCTACGGACAGAGTTCTCCGGTCGGATTTTGGTACGAGCAGGAAAGAGCCGAATTTGTAATACTTCTAAAAGGTGAAGCTGAGATTTTATTTGAAGAGAGAAAAAAAGAGCTTAAAGAAGGAGATTATATCCTTATCCCGCCTTACAAGAGACACAGAGTCTCTTTCACTTCCAATCTCGCTGTTTGGCTTACAATATTTTTTGAGGAGTAGTCATGTATGATGTTGTGATAATAGGCGGTGGTATAATAGGACTCAACATCGCCAAAGTTTTAAAAAAAAGATACTCAAAACTGAAAATAGTTTTGATAGAGAAGGAAAAAGCCGTTGCAATGCACTCCAGCGGCAGAAACAGCGGAGTTTTACACGCCGGTTTTTATTATACCGCCGACTCTTTAAAAGCAAAATTCACAAGAGAGGGAAACAGAAGATTAAAAGAGTTTTGCAAAGAGAATGATTTGGAGATAAACGAGTGTCAAAAGGTCGTCGTAGCCCAAAACGAAGCTGAACTTGAAGGTTTGGAAGAGTTAAAAAGAAGAGGTGACAAAAACGGTGTTTTGCTTGAATGGCTGAATGAGGATGAATTGTCAAAACTCTTTCCCGAAGTAAAAACCTATAAAAAAGCTCTCCTCTCTCCCACTACCGCAACAGTTGATCCTGTAAAGGTTACAAAAAAATTTCAAGAGATAGTACAAAAGATGGGAGTCAATGTACTTTTAAATACAAAATATTTAAAAAAACTCTCTGATAATGAGATACTTACCAATCAAGGTACTGTCAAATACAAAACTCTCATCAATGCCGCCGGACTTTATGCCGATAAGATTGCCAAAGATTTTGGTTTTGGGAAGGATTTTGTCATTATCCCTTTTAAAGGGATATATCTAAAAGATTCCAAAAATTCTATTCCCCTCAATACAAACATCTATCCTGTTCCAAATCTCAAAAATCCTTTTTTAGGAGTTCATTTTACGCTTACTGTTAATAATGAGGCAAAAATAGGTCCTACCGCAATTCCAGCTTTTTGGAGAGAAAACTACAAAGGTTTTGACAATTTCAAAAAAGAGGAGCTTTTGGAGATACTGTTTTATGAGACAAAACTTTTTATCTCCAATGCTTTTGGTTTTAGAGACCTTGCTTTTGAAGAGATCAAAAAATATTCCAAATCACATCTTGTCTCTTTGGCAAAAACACTGGTTAAAAAAGATGAACTCTCTTTCTTTGATAAATGGAGCAAACCCGGTATCAGAGCGCAGCTTTTGGATAAAAGATCGTTAGAGCTTATTCAGGATTTTGTTGTAGAAGCCAAAGACAACTCCATACATGTCCTAAATGCCGTCTCTCCCGCCTTTACATCCTCCATTCCTTTCAGTGAATGGATTGTGGATAAATATTTTTTAAACTCTTCTTAGATACAATATCCACTTAAATTTTAATACGAAAGGATGTTTATGAAAATAACTAAAATATTTACTTTGATGATAGCGATAGGTTTGTTATCGGGTAGTTATCTGTCTGCCGGTGAGGCTAAAAATGAAACAAAAAGTGTCAAGAAGGCTGAAGTTAAAAGCGAAGCAAAGAAGGAGACAAAAAAAGAGGAATTGCCAACTTTCAAACTAAAAGATGTTAACGGCAAAGTTTATGATATAAAAGCGGTAAAATGGGGACTTACTTTTCCAAAACTCAAAAACAAGCTCGTTTTTATAGATATGTTTGGCAAAAACTGTCCCCCATGTTTAAAAGAGATTCCCCATCTGGTTAATTTAAAGAAAAAATATAAAGATCATATCGAGATTATAGCTTTACAGGTTCAAGAGGGAATGGATATAAAAGAGACAAAAGAGTTTATAAAAGAGCATAAGATCAATTATCCGGTTATCAAAGGAAGAGACTTTATGCAGTTTATTTACTACTTTGCCAAAAAAAGCGGTTGGAAAGGTATGGTTCCTTATATGATCATGTTTTCTCCTGAAGGTAAAGTAAAACTGGCTCATAAAGGTTTTATCGAAGAAGCTGAACTTGAAAAAAAGATAAAAGAAGAGATAAAAGCTCTAAAAAGTGCTAAAAAGAAAAAATGAAAGAGAGACTTTTAAAAAGAGCGGTAGAGTTTAAAAAAGATGATTTTGAAGCTCACCGTGAATTGTTTAAAGAGATAGGCAGAGGTCAAAAACCGCATACCCTTTTTATAGGGTGTGCCGACTCAAGAGTAGTACCAAATCTCATCACCAAAGCACTGCCCGGAGAGCTTTTTGTGATAAGAAATATTGCCAATCTGGTACCTCCCTATCGAGAATCAATGGACTATTTTTCCACTTCATCTTCTATCGAATATGCGGTATTGGAATTGGAAGTGGAAAATATTCTGGTTTGCGGACACTCAAACTGCGGAGGTTGCAATGCTCTTTATTATCCAAAAGAGAAACTAAGCAAAATGCCTTCTGTGCAAAAATGGCTTGAACTTGCAAAAGATGTAAAAGAAGAGGTTATAGATATGGGTTTTGATGAAGATTTTGCGGCAAGAGAGTGGCTGACAGAGCAGTTAAATGTCGTAAAACAGCTTCAAAATCTGATGACTTATCCTTTCATAGAAAAAAGAGTCAAAGAGAAAAAACTTCATCTGATAGGATGGCACTATATCATAGAAACCGGAGAAGTATTTAATTTCAATGAGGAAAAACATTTTTTTGAGTTGATAAGGTAGATTATCTCACTTTTGTTTTATATTTAAAATCACCCTCTTTGTCTATATAAAATTCAAATCTTTCCGGTTGGGTGATCATCAGCCACGCAGCCGGAGATATGAAACATTTTTTGAACTCTTTTGTCTCAAACCTGGAAAAATTATAGATTTTAAGAGGAATACGGTCTCTTCTTCCCTCAAAAGACGAAATATCAAAATAGTAATTTCTGTTTTTTTCCCTGTAAGTTTTTATAGAAACCTCTGTAAAATCCTTTTTACAGTTAGTGTCGGATACTCTTTTCTTCTTCACAACCCTCTTTTTACTCTTTTGCTTTTGCTGAACAACCTTCTCTTCTTTTGGCAGTATTAAATTCATCTGATCCTGCAATGCGCATCCTGCAAAGAAAAACAGCAACATGATATAAATTATTAGATTTTTCATAGTCTTTTTCTATCCCACACAATTTTTTATGTGATTATATCCAAAATTTGTAACTTTTCTGTAATCAAAATATTCTATAATAACCTAAAATAAAATAAGGGCATCTCTAAAAACCTATACAGTTCATAGCTTTGTCAGTTTGTTCATAGGCGAGGCGCAACGACGAAGGCTATGCCAAAGCATAGTCAAGGAGTTGCAACGAAGCATATGGGCAAACTGACAAAGCCCGAAGGGAAGGCAAATAAGGCACAATCTTTCGCAAGATAAATTCTTGAATTACCTTTGGGTAGTCCTGCAAATTTCTCTTACGAAATCTTATGCCTTCTTTGCCTTCTATGGACTGTATAGGTTTTTAGAGATGCCCTAAAGGTGTAATCTTTGGTAAAAGATATGATTGTTATCATAGAAGATGAGGCGGATTTGTTGGAGCTTCTTGAGTACAGACTCTCAAAAGAGGGATATGAAGTGGAAGGATTTTTATCTGCAAAAAGAGTAGAGGATTTTTTGGAAGAGGAAAAGGTTGATTTGATGATCATCGACAGAAATCTTCCTTCTGTCGAGGGAAGTGAATTTGCAGCAAAACTCAGGGAAAAAGGGATAGATATACCGATTATATTTTTAACTGCAAAAGTAAAAGATACTGAAATAGAAGAGGGCTTTCTAAGAGGAGGAGATGACTATATAACCAAACCTTTCAACATAAAAGAGCTGTTACTTCGCATAAAGGCACTTTTGAAGAGATCAAATCCAAAAAAATATGCTCAACATATAAGATATAAGGATATCACCATCTATCCAAAAAGCAGAAAGGTTCTTATAGAAAACAAAGAGATAGAACTTACCAAACTGGAATTTGACCTGCTGATAGAGTTTGTTCACAACAAAAATACGGTTTTAGACAGAAACTATCTTTTGCAAAAAGTATGGAAAGATGAGAGTTACAGCCAAAAAAGCGTAAATGTGGCTATCAAAAGATTAAAAGAGAAAATAGACCCCGGTAAAAACAAAAATTATATAGAGTCAATAAGGGGAGTGGGGTACAGATTTTGTTAAAACTGCATCAACTCTTTTTTATAAATTTTCTCATTTTGTTCATTACCGTATTGATATTTTCCTCTTTTGCAAGTTATTTTACTCTAAAAGATATACAACGGCTTGATTTTGATAAAAAGATCGTAACCGATCAAAAAAACAGACTTTCAGATAAAAATCATTCCGATAAAACAGTGCCTGATTTTCACTCCCTTTGGTTGAAACTCGTAACTGTCTTTTCTTTTTCCGTTTTGATCGCCATTTTGATCTCATACTATTTGAGCAAAAACATAGAAAAAGAGATAGATAAAATACTTTTATATTTGAAAAAGATATCGAACAAAAACTACAAAGCAAAAATAGATGTGGATTTTGCACAGGAATTTGCTGAGATCGCATATCATCTTAAAAATCTTGCAAAAAAGCTAGAAAAGAGAGAACAAAAAAAACAAAAATATACCCAAAGGCTGATTCGCTCCAACCGTCAGAAAAGTGAACTCATCTCTGCCATAAGTCATGAATTCAAAAATCCTTTGGCAGTAATATCGGGTTATACCCAAACACTGTTGGAAGATGATTTGGACAAAAACATGAGAGAGAAATTTATCGGTAAAATATACAAAAACTCCCAAAAACTCTCCGATATGATCGACAGACTTGCCATAGCGGTAAAATTTGAAAACAATGAGCTTACTTTAAACAAAACAGACTTTGAAATATGTGATGTGATAAAGAGTGCGGCAGAACTTTTAAAAGACAAATACAAAGAGAGAGAAATTATATTCAAATGTCAAAATCAAATCGTAAATGCCGATAAAACTCTGATAGAAACGGTAATCATCAATCTGATAGACAATGCACTGAAATATTCCGAAGATGAAGTAACCATAGAAGTTAAAAACGGTAAAGTTAAAGTTATGGACAAGGGAATAGGAATCAAGGATGCTGAAAAAGAGAAAATAGTCAAAAAATTCTATCGTGCAAGAAGAAACAGTTGGGATAATTCAATGGGACTTGGACTCTATTTTGTTTCATATATCCTGAATCTTCACGAAAGTTCTTTAAAAATAGAATCAGAATTTTCAAAGGGAAGTATCTTCTCTTTCTCTCTTTTTGGACATTAAATTTTTAAGATTTATCAATCTTTTTGTATAATCTGAAAAAACTTTGCCAAGGATGTAAAAGTGAAGATTCAAAAATTTAGTCGTATCGGATTTATTATGGCAGCGGCGGGAAGTGCCGTAGGGCTTGGAAATATCTGGAAATTTCCTTATATGACCGGAGAGTATGGGGGAGGTGCTTTTGTACTGGTTTATCTTATAACGATAGCTTTTATAGGATTTTCCGTTATGGTTGCGGAGATGCTTATAGGAGCTCTTGGTCAAAGAGATACGGTAGGTTCATTTGAGAGACTTGCCCCGCCAAATCAAAAAGGGTGGAAATATGCAGGTTTTATGGGACTTAACGGTCTTATAATCATGACCTTTTATTCTGTCGTTATAGGCTGGATATTTTATTATCTTACGAGATTTGTCATCCATCTGCCCTCCTCTACAAAAGAGGCAAAAGGGATTTTTGATTCACTGGTGGGAAATGAGATTTACACCCAGATATTTTGGCACTCTGTTGCCGTTTTTATTGTGGCATGGATTGTGCATAAAGGTATAAAAGGGGGAATTGAGAAGATAAATCTTATCCTGATGCCTTCACTTATGATCATACTTTTTGGTCTTTTGTTTTATGCTTTTTCACTTGACGGCTTTTCCAAAGCGTGGGATTTTATGTTTTCTCCAAAATGGGAAAAACTAAATTCGGAAGCGATTGTAAGGGCTGTGGGACACTCCTTTTTCACGCTCTCTCTTGGAATGGGAGCGATTATGACTTATGCCGCAAGTTTGCCAAAACACTCCAATATCACCCAAACTGCTTTTATCGTTACTTTTATGGATACTCTGATAGCTTTGGTGGCAGGACTTGTTATCTTTTCTTTTTTGTTTCAGTTTGGCGGTAAACCTGCTCAGGGACCGGGACTTGTTTTTATCTCTCTGCCTGTAATTTTAAACAATTTCTCAACCCTTGGAATATTTTTTGCCCTTCTTTTCTTTCTGGCTCTTGCTTTTGCGGGAATCACTTCGGCAATCTCCCTGGTGGAACCGGTTGTTCAATACCTGATAGACAGATTTAAAACCACAAGAACAAAAGCGGTTGTTTTAAGCTCATTGGTATATTGGCTCGTTGGTATCGGAGCTATTTTATCCTATACAAAAAGCTGGGGAGAGGTTTTCAGTATAGGAGGAAAACCTCTTTTTGATATTTTGGAATACACAACCGATTCTATCCTGCTTCCTCTTGGAGGACTCTTGATCTCGATATTTGTCGGATATGTTTTACAAAAAAACAGAGTTTACAGCGCTTTGGAGCATGAAATGGGAGATAAATTTTATGCCATCTGGCATTTCAGTATAAGATATATAGCTCCTGTTGCTTTGATTTTTATGATGTTAAATCTGATGGGACTCATAAAAATAGGTTAGATATTTTAAAAAAACGGGAAGGAGAAATTGAACAAAAAGGGAAAATTAAATTTGACATAATCATACAGATTTTATGCTATAATAGACCAAAGACCCATAAAAAGGTAAAGCTTGAAAAAGTTTGATATCACACTAAAAGAGGTAATAAGCGGATTAGAAAAAGCATTTTGTAAAAGCTTTCTTGATATGGATATTATAGAGGCAAAACCTCTTGACAGTGATCTTCAAAAGATAGAAGAGAAACAGGCTGATTACATAGCTAGAATAAAAGATGTGGAAGAAAAAGAGTATATTTTGCATATGGGCAGCTCTAAAAACCTATATAGCCCATAGCTTTGTCAGTTTGTTCATAGACGAGGCGCAACGACGAAGGCTATGCCAAAGCATAGTCGAGGAGTTGCAAGCAAGTTATGGGCAAACTGACAAAGCCCGAAGGGAAGGCAAAGAAGGCACAATCTTTCGCAAGATAAATTCTTGAATTACCTTTGGGTAGTCCTGCAAATTTCTCTTACGAAATCTT
>Ga0256914_1000805_pt1 | contig 30305 bp, 20 predicted proteins | sample HulkmetaG_FD_191571 | JGI IMG/M metagenome (GOLD analysis project Ga0256914, IMG submission 191571) | Hydrothermal chimney microbial communities from Main Endeavour vent field at the Juan de Fuca Ridge, Pacific Ocean - Hulk | ecosystem: Environmental > Aquatic > Marine > Hydrothermal vents ... | reverse complement strand
GTCCAAGATTGTGTAGTCTATCCGCAAACACTATCATGTCGGAATGCCTTCAGATTACCCGGGCAGCCTGATTGGGACACGTAAGGATTGGCCAGTAGACGGGGCCTGTATATCGAATAATCATCATTCTATCAATCTTCAGTCGCATCCCAAAGTGTGGGGTGCGTTTCAATTTGGGGGCGCTTTTATTTTTGGGCCGGGCGGATTACGAATCCGCCCTGGGGAGCCCCGCTTCGGAGCCGGATTCGCAATCCGGCGGGTTTTGCAATGTCTGCCCCAATTTTGAGACACACCCCAAAGTGTGGAATGATTTGACATTAAATGGAGTTTTCGTTACAATACTTTTCATGGTTTTGTGTAAAATGGACAGAATTCTTGCACTTTCTTTTGGCGGTTTGACGTAAGCTTCACAGTCGCCTTGACCGCCAATTGAAATCAGAACTCAATTCGCGTCAGCGAACCGTAACTTTGTGTTGTGCTTTCTGTCGTTAAGTAAGTGAAGATATGCACTTGCAATGAGCCTTGCGGACGATACATCGCATCAGATGAAGAATGACGAAAAGATGAAGTTGGATGATGTGAATCATCGTCACTATGCGCCAATTTTCGTCCTTTGTTCGTCTGAATGTATAGGCGTTTTTTCAAGTTTCCAATGTGCAACTACTTAAAACATTAGAGAGCTGTGCCTATGGCGTTATCCGATCTGTTGCACTAAAAAACGGATGCCTCCCAGCATCAATGAACAGGACGACCATCAACGCCCCTTCATTACGTTCACTTTCACCTAACCCCACCCCATTGGAATCCTTTCCATCAAAAACAAGGAGGAGAACATGTCAAAAATTATCCGAACGTTATTGGTAATCGCCCTGCTCGTTGGCGCTGTTATCCTGGTGGCTGGATGCTCCTCGTCACAACAGCCTGCCCAGAAACCCACCGCAGCGCCCGCCGCGACCGAAGCGCCCGCCGCGACTGAGGCTCCGGCTGCGACCGAGGCCCCCGCTGCGACCGAGGCCCCCGCCCCCACCGAAGCGCCTGCAGAGCCTGCCAAGTCCGCAGAACCCAAAACCATCATCTACGGCCTCTATCAGGAGCCCGATGTGCTCAACCCCTTCATCGCCACCCAATACGCAGCCGATGAAGTGAGCAAGATGGTGGTGGAAGGTCTGGTGGACGTGGACCCCGACGGCAATTTCTATCCCGTCCTGGCCGAAGAAGTGCCCACCATCGAAAATGGCCTGGTCTCGGAAGATGGCCTCAACGTCACCTATCATATCAAGAAGGGCGTGGTCTGGTCCGATGGCGAGCCCTTTACCTGCGACGATGTGAAATACACCTGGGAGATCGTCACCACGCCCGAAAGCGGCGCGGTCAACACCTCGGGCTACGACAAGATCGAGGCGGTTACCTGCGACGATCCCAACACCGTCCAGATCAAATTCAAGGAATTCTACGCGCCCTACCTCACCCTGTTCGACTCGGTGTTGCCCAAACACGCCACCGAAGGCGCCACCGACATGACCACCTGGGAATACAACACCACGGGCCTGCTGGGCACCGGCCCCTTTGTGCTGCGAGATTGGGAATCGGGCGACCACATCACGTTGGTGAAAAACGAAAACTACCGCGATTATCCCGACATGCCCAAGGCGGATCAGATCATCGTGCGCATCATTCCCAGTCGCGAGGTGGGCAAAGCCCTCATCACCTCGGGCGAGATCGACATCTTGTGGGACCTCTCCGAAGCGGATGTGCCTGAATTCGAGGAGAACCCCGACGTGGTGGTGCACAAACGCCCGGGACCCGGCGCGGAGCGCCTGCTGCTGAATCTGGCTGATCCCACCCTGGACGCCACCGACGATCCCCTCAACCATCCCCACCCCCTGCTGGCCGATCTGCGGGTGCGCGAAGCCATCCAGTACGGCATCGATAAGCAGTTGATCGTGGATGAGCTGCTGTATGGCGCCACCACCGTGGGCACCAGCGAGCTCAGCATCGGCTGGGCCAAATGCGATATCCCGCCCTCCGAATACAACCCTGACAAGGCCAGGGAGTTGCTGGATGAAGCGGGCTTCAAGGATGAGGATGGCGACGGCGTGCGCGAGTGCCACGGCTGCAAGTATGCCGAGGAGGGAGCGCCTCTGAAATTGAAGATCCAGACCACGTCGGGCAACCAGTTGCGCGAGGAGTGTGAGCAGTTGCTGGTGGAAATGATGAAGGACATCGGCGTTCAATTCTACATCGAGAACGTGCCCAGCTCCGAACTCTTCGGCTCCTGGTCCAGCGGCGCTTTCCGCAAGCACGGCAATTTCGATATCCTCATGTACACCACCAGCGAGCGCATCGATCCCCAAAGCCACATGTACGGCTATTTCCACAAGAATAGCATTCCCACCGAAGCCAACAACGGCAAGGGCTTCAACTATGTGCGCTGGATCAACGATCGGGCCAGTGAGGCCCTGGACAAGGCGGGCGCAACCCCCAACCTGGAAGATCGCAAGGCCCAATACCAGATCGCCTGCGAAGAAATCGCCCACGACATCCCCCATCTCTATCTCTACGACCGTTCGGAGATTGAGTTGACGCGATCCAACATCAAGGGATTCAAGGTCAACCCGTGGGGTCGTCAGACCTGGAACGTGGAGGAATGGGACAAAGAGTAATCCATTGTTCATCACCCTGCTCCCTGGCCGCGCCCTGGCCAGGGAGCTTTTCTGCTTTCTGGAGGTTGGCGTTTGGCTCAATACATCCTAAGACGATTGCTGTATTCCATCCCCTTGCTCATCCTCATCAGCATCATCGTCTTCTTCCTCATTTCTCTGGCCCCGGGCGGGCCTATGTCCGCGTTCGAGGAGAATCCCAACCTCACGCCCGAGGACATCGTGCGGCTGGAAGAGGAGTTCGGCCTGAATCAGCCCATCTATGTGCGCTATTGGAAATGGGCCAGCCGCATCATCGTGGGCGATTGGGGATACAGCAACGTCACTCATCAGCCGGTGTTGCAGGAGATCGCCCATCGTTTGCCCAACACCCTGCAATTGATGTTGGTGGCTTTTCTCATCACCCTGCTCATCGCCATACCCATCGGGCTTTATTCGGCCCTGCACCAATACTCGCTATTCGATCACATCGCCACCTTTTTCGCGTTCGTGGGGCAGGCCATCCCCATTTTCTGGTTCGGTCTTATTCTCATCATCATCTTCAATGTGTGGCTGAATAACCCCATCAGCCCGCATCACGGATTCGCGTGGTCGCATTTCACCGATTGTGCAGATTGCAAACCCTTGCTTCCCGGGGGGGGCATGGCCCCGTATGGCGTCGATGATCCCACCCTGTGGCAGCGGATTAAGCACATGATCCTGCCCGTGACCATGCTGGCTATGTTTGGCATGGGCACCTACACTCGCTACATGCGCGGCCAGACCCTGGAGGTCATCTATCAGGATTACATCCGTACGGCCCGCTCCAAGGGCCTGCCCGAGCGTTTGGTGGTGATGCGCCACGCGTTCAAAAATGCGCTGGCTCCGGTGGTCACCATCATCGCCCTGGATTTGCCGGGGTTATTCGGCGGCGCCCTCTTCACCGAGACCATTTTCTCCTGGCCCGGCATGGGCAGGCTCTTCTATCGTTCGGCCCAACGGGGCGATTATCCCCTGCTCATGGGCATCGTCATGATCAACGCGGTGCTCATCATCGCCTTCAATCTGCTGGCCGATCTCTCCTACGCTTATCTCGACCCGCGCATCAGGTACGATTGACATGGCAACCACAACCACACCCATTTCGGCTGCCGAGGCGCTTCCTCACAAGCAGCGCACCTTGCGCAGCCTGGCCTGGCAGCAATTTCGACATCATCAAATGGCCATGGTGGGCAGCGTCATCCTGGGCTTGCTGATTTTCGGGACGATTTTCGTCTCCTTTCTCAGTCCCTACAGTCCCACCGACAGCAGCTTGCGCGAGCGTCGCGAACCCCCCAGCATCACCCATCCCATGGGCACCGACACCCTGGGCCGCGACCTGATGACGCGCATCTTCTACGGCGGGCGCATCTCGCTGACCATTGGCCTGGCCGCCACTATTTTGGGCGTGACCATCGGCGTTATCATCGGCTCTGTGGCGGGCTACTACGGCGGCAAGACCGATGAGGTGTTGATGCGCATGACCGATCTGTTTTTATCCTTGCCGCGCATCTTCATGCTCATCATCATGGCCATGCTACTGCGGGAGGTGGAGATCCCCATCCTCAAAGCCAATGGCAACATGGGGGGCATCATCCTCATTCTGGGCCTGCTTTCGTGGACCAGCGTGGCCCGGCTGGTGCGGGGGCAGTTCCTGAGCCTGAAGGAAAAGGAGTTCGTGGAATCGGCCCGCACCATCGGCGCTTCTCATTCCCGCATCATCTTCAAGCACATCTTGCCCAACACGGCTACGCCCATCATTGTGGCCGCCACGTTGCTGGTGGCCCGCAACATCATCTCCGAATCGGGCCTCAGTTTTTTGGGATTTGGCGTGCAGCCGCCCACGCCCACCTGGGGCAATATGCTTAACGCCGCCCAGGATGAGATGCGCAAGGGCAACTGGTGGATGGCTTTCTTCCCCGGCCTGATGATCTTCCTCACCGTCATCAGCATCAACTACATCGGCGACGGTCTGCGCGATGCGCTGGATCCCCGCAAGGTGAAATAACCATGACTTCCCACGAGTTGAAGCAACGCGTACAGGAATACATCGACGACATTGCCGCGGAATTGGCGGACATCAGCCACACGCTGCACGAAAATCCGGAGCTGGCGTTCCATGAGTATCGGTCCATGAACCTGCTGGCCGATGTGGCGGAGCGGCATGGCTTCGAGGTGCAGCGGGGCGTCGCAGGCCTGGAGACCGCGTTTGTCGCCCGGAGCGTCAATGGCGCTCAACATCCAGCCATCGCCATCCTGGCCGAGTATGACGCGCTGCCGGGGTTGGGGCACGCCTGCGGGCACAATGTCATCGCCACCTCGGCCATGGGCGCGGCCCTGGCCCTGCAATCGGTGCGAGAGGCCCTGCCCGGCGTCATCGCGCTCATCGGCACGCCCGCGGAGGAGAAGGGCGGGGGCAAGGCCATCATGGTGGAGCGGGGCGTGTTCGATGATCTGGACGCGGCCATGATGATCCATCCCGGCAGCAAGAACATGGTGGACAAGGGCTCGATTGCGTCCAACGCTCTGGTGTTCGAGTTTTTTGGCAAGGCTGCCCATGCTGCGGCCGCGCCCGATCTGGGAATCAACGCCTTGGACGCGTGCATCCAGACCTTCAACAACATCAACGCGCTGCGCCAGCATCTACCCTCGGATGTGCGCGTTCATGGCATCATCACCCACGGCGGCGAGGCTTCGAACATTGTGCCAGCGTACGCCCGGGCCGAGTTCGGCGTGCGGGCCGCCACCTCCGATGTGTCGCTGGAGGTGGTGGAGAAGGTGAAGCGTTGTGCGGAGGCGGGGGCGCTGGCCACGGGCGCCAGGGTGAAAATCCACCACCTGCGCCATTACGCTCACCGGCTGCCCAACCCCACCATAGCGAAGCTATTCGCAGAAAATCTCACGCTTTTGGGCGAGCCAGTGGCCAAACCGGGCCCCAATGAGCGCCGCGGCTCCAGCGATATGGGTAACGTCAGTCACGTTATCCCCGCTATTCATCCCTACATTGCCATGGTTCCCGAGAATGTGGGAGCGCATACGCCTCAGTTTGCGCTGGCCGCGGGCGGCGAGGCCGGGGATCGGGCGTGGCGCGTCGGGGCCAAGGCCCTGGCCATGACCGCGGTGGATTTGTTTACCCGGCCCGAGCTATTGGCTCAGGCCCGGGCCGAGCTGGAGCAGATGACCGATCTCAACGCCCGCTGGCGAAAAATGCGTTTTTTCACGGCGATGGAGTCGTAAGTGCGAAACGTAGATAACGTTAGCTTCCGCGCCAACCTGACTTCTCCCGACAATCCAATTTTCGCTTCTCCCTCTGTCCGTGTCTGAGCGGCGGCGGATCTGCATCTCGCCAGTTGTGCCTCCTCTGACCGCTACAGTTCTGGCCTCCTCTCTTGTAACGAAAGTCGGCGTGCGGCGCTTCTACGTTTCGAATCCAAACCGCCAGGCCCGAACATCCATGGGCAAATCGGCCAGATTGGCTCGACGTAAATGTTTGAATCGGTGCAACTGCTCGGTCAGGGAATCCCCTCCAAGCTTCTCCATCAGCGCATCTGCCAGCACAATGGCCAGCATGGCTTCGCCCACCACTACCGCCCGGGGCACAGCGTTGAAATCGGAACGCTCATACGTGGTCACATCAGGTTCTCCTGTGGCCAGATTCACCGATTTGCGCGGGTTGAGCACCGTACTGATCGGTTTCATAGCTGCACGCACCACCAGCGGCTCGCCCGTGGTGATGCCGCCCTCCAGCCCCCCTGCTCGATTGCTTTTGCGAATAAGCGTATCGTGTTCATCAACAAATAACTCATCATGCACCTCGGAGCCAAACATCGTCGCATTCTCGAACCCAGGCCCGATTTCCACCCCCTTGATGGCGTGAATCGAACCCATCGCAGCCATAATGCGGGCGGATAGACGACGATCCCAATGCACATGACTGCCAAGACCCACGGGGAGCCCCAGAGCAACCACTTCAAACACGCCGCCGATGGTATCCTTACGCTGCATGGTCTCGGCCACGATGGCCCGCATGGCCGTCACGGCGTCCTGGTCTGGACAGCGTAAATCATTGCTTTCAGCTTGCTCGAAGCGTTGCAAATAGGGCATGTCATCGGGGATGCGGGCCTGCACCGGCCCGATGGCCGTCACATAACCTTGCACCCGAATGTCGAACTGGGCCAGATACTGTTTGCACACGGCGCCTACAGCCACACGCGCCGCAGTCTCGCGGGCGCTGGCTCGCTCCAGCGCCAAGCGCAACTCCCGGTAGCCATATTTCACCGTGGCCGTCAGGTCAGCATGGCCGGGGCGAGGCGTAGTCATGGGCGGAATGTCTTTCTCTCGCCAGTTCTGCCAGTCGCGATTGGGAATGTGTAGGGCGATGGGGCCGCCGGTAGTCTTTCCGGCCATCACGCCCGCGGTGATGCGGGCTGCGTCCTTTTCGATGGCCATGCGTCCGCCCGAGCCGTAAGCTTTCTGACGACGGGCTAACTCCTGACGAATGATGTCGGGATCAATGGGCACGCCCGCGGGCATGCCTTCGAGAATGGTAGTGAGTTGTGGACCGTGGCTTTCACCCGCGGTCAAAAATCGGATAGGCATAATGGCGATGGAGTGAAAAATAAGTTGTGCAATACTGACCTTAGCGCCTTACCAACGAGAGTTTAGCCCAAAGAGCCAAAAATATCACGCCAAGTCGCAACGTGCGCCAAAAACTTTGATCCCTTTTCCTTCGCGGCTTGGCGCGAGAAATTTACTTTGTTCCGCTTGTCTGGATTCGGCGACGGTTGGTGACAACATTGCAGAGGCTGTTGAGATTTCTTGAATGTTTAGGTAGTTGATGGTGGGAATTTAAGTAGTTGATGATATGAATTTGAAATAAACTTTGGAGATGCTTCCAACTCATCAGACGAAGATAGACGAAAAGATGAAAGTAGACGAAGCGAACCATCGTCCATGTTCGTCAAAATGCGTAGTCGTCTTTCTCAAGTTTCAAATGCGCATCTACTTAAGATCATCCTTAGTTGAGGATGACAACTCATCAAACAAAGATAGAAGAAAGGTAACTACTAACGTACCTGACTTCAATCACCACAAAGGCGCAAAGACACTAAGAACACCAAGAATTTCAAAGCTTTTTCTTTTCTTCGTGCCTTTGTGGCTTCGTGTCTTCGTGGTTTCTAGCCGGGCTACCTTAGTAGTAACGAAGAAAGGATGAAACCCGCGGCAGGTGACCAAAAAACAAAATGCTCGGACGATTCTCTTCTCCCATCCCTCTCGGTGCGAGAGAGACCAGGAAAAGCCCGGCCCGAATTCATTCGACGAGACCGCGAACAGTGCGGGCGTAAATGACATAGCCAGCAGCAATTCCAAATTTAGGGAAAACCGGCCAGAAAGCGTTTATCTGAGGCTTCCCCGCCTCCTTTTTGCCCCCTCCCCGGCCCTCCCCCGACACTCGCTACGCTCGCGTTCGAGGGAGGGAGCCCTTCATCTACAAAGTTTTTTTGCTCTCGTCGGGCTCCTCCCCCGTGCGACGGCTGTCGTAACGAGGGGAGGCTGGAAGGGGGGTTTGGAGCAATGACAAATTTGAAACTGCTGCATAGCCAGTTTTTCGGTTGAAATCTGACCATGATACACTATGGCAGAAAAATTGCGCGTTAGCGTTTCCTGTTCTATTGTGCCAAATCTGGCTCATTCACGCCACTTTGCATGCCTGTACTACTGGCGGTTTCGATTGCGATTTTCGACCATTCACGCATCCTGCTTATCCAGCGGGAAGATTTTCGCGTATGGGGGTTGCCGGGCGGAGACGTGGACCCAGGGGAGAGCCTGGGCCAGGCCGCGGTGCGCGAGGCTCGGGAGGAAACTGGTCTGGCAGTTGAGCTGACGCGGCTGGTGGGGATGTATTCGTTGGTGGGCAACGCGCACTCCCTGGTGACTGCACTCTTTGCCGCGCATGCGGTGGCGGGCGCGCTGCATCCGGATCCTCGCGAAATCTCTGATATCGGTTGGTTTCGCTCCGATCATCTGCCCGAGGATCTCATATGGTGGCACCGCCGATGCATCGTGGATGCCTTTGCTGGCGTCACTGGCGTGGTGTGGCGGCAGCAAGGCGGCTGGCCATTTCCACCCGGGTTTACGCGGCGCAACCTCTACGCCGCCCGTGATGCTTCAGGTCTGCCTCGCCCCCGGGCCTTTCGTCAACTATTCCCCGCCCCCGGGACAGAAGATGAAATCCAGGAGATCGCTCCGACTTAGTAAGCTGCAGAAAATGTCTTAACTCCTGACAGGAGTCAGGCGACCTGTCATATTACGAATGTAGACGAAGATAGACGAATGTAATCGATTGTCTCCGTCTATCTTCGTCTCTGTTCGTCATTTCTCAGGAACTTCCGAAGGTTGCATTGCGAATCAGCTTTGCCTGGGGCTGTGCGCAAGTAACGTCAGTTAACAAAATCGGCTAAGGCGTTTCCGGTCCATTGGGCGTCCAATGTCGCCATCCCGCTGCACGAGCATCTTGCTCGCGACAAAACCACATCTTCGCCTGCTGCATGGCGTAGATATCATCTATCGGCGTGACATAAAGTTTCATGCCATCCAAACGCGCCACATAGGCTTTGATTTCACAACCTGGTGGCGGTTGCTGGCACCCTTGTTGGCACAGGATTGGGGTGGGCGTGGGCGTGGGGAGCATCTTGCCTGAGATGGTCATGTTTTGCTGGGAGATAAGAAGGCGATCTCCTGGATGTAGCTCATCTGGACGCTCTAGCTCGTTGACTGCCACCAATATTTCGATGTCCGTGTGGGTTTTTTGGGCAATTGCCCATAGCGTGTCACCTGGTTGCACTACATAAAGATATGGCGTTGGCGTCAAGTCTGAATGAGGTCTGGGAATGTGTGTAGCAGGCGTAGCCCGCACAGGTGGCTCCGAAGGCATTGTCAGAGGCGTGCTGCAAGCGGAAAACAGCAAAATTGCAAACAAAGCCATGAGAAAGCGCACCATCGCTGATTAATCTCCACTTTTTTTGAACGCGTTGATGGTCGCGGCTGAAGCATTTTTTATGACAGGCAGTTTGACAAGTTGTCGTGGAGGCAGCAGTCGCGGTTGTTTGACCAACCGCCTCTTCTTTGGCGTGGTGTTGCACGCTGTCATCTTTCTGCTCGGGTATCGATAACGTTGTTGCATCCATCTCTGCGCAACAACGGCCTGATTCGTGCCCTTAGGCAGTGGCATGAAATAGGCTTCGATTGGGGCGTCTTTGGCTCCGGCGGGCAGGCAATACCCCCGCGTTCGACCAGCTGGCGGCTTCCTTGCGGTCTCGATGGGGAAGACTTCTTCGAGCATTCGTGGGCACGAGGGAGTGAATCTTCCTGGCGTCCAATCGCAGACAGGGACAAGCTTTGTGCCTGCTGGCCTGGTGAACCCTTTGGGTAGCGTCGTGCTAAGATAGCCAAGCGTGTTCACCAGCGCCGGGTCGGCCCAAACCGCCTCCATGATGTCGTGCCAAATGGGAGCCGCTGTATAAAGTCCGATGGCATTCTGCATCGGCTTGCCATTGCTATTTCCCGTCCACACCCCCACGCTAAGATAAGAAGTGAATCCCACCGTCAGGTTATCTCGCCAGCCATCGGTGGTGCCTGTTTTCACCGCGGTAATCTGACTCGTATCCAGCGCTGAGGGGCGACCGAACATGGTCTTTCTGGCCCGGGCGTCGCTGAGCACGCTCGCCAATTGATAAGCAGCCACTGCCGAAATTGCTCGTTGCGTTTTGGAGGCCGGCTCAGCCCGATACACCACCCTCCCTGCACCATCTTCCACCATCCTGATGGGGCGGAGTCGCGTGTAGACGCCTTTATTGGCAATGGTGGCAAAGGCGTGAGTGAGTTCCAACAAAGACACTTCATACCCACCCACGGCCAACGAGAGCCCATATTCACTGGGGGGGTTGCGCCAAGATTCGATCCCCAACTTCTTAGCCGTTTCTAACATGGCAGGAATACCAACTTGATCCAGTAACTTGACAGCAGGCACATTCAACGAGTTCGACAACGCCATGCGTAAGCGCAAAGGACCATAATAACGTTTGGTGATGTTTGTGGGACGGTATCGGCGGTTGCCGATCAGTTGATAACTGACCGGGGTGTCCCAAATCACCGAAGCTGGGCTCCATCCCCGATCGAAAGCCGCAGCATACAGCACAGGCTTGATAGACGAGCCAGGCTGGCGCGGCTCGATGGCCATATTGACCTGCCCCGCGATTTTCTTGTTGTTGAAATCGATACTTCCCACCATGGCCAAAATCTCGCCATTCTGGGGTTGCAGAATCACCACAGCCGCATTACTGAAATGGTGTTTTTTGCCCAGCGCTCGCACCTGGGCCCGGGCGATGCGTTCCGCCATGCGTTGGTAACGCGCATCCAGTGAAGTGTGCACCTGATATCCAAGATGGAGGCCTTTTGTGCCATAACGCTCAACCAGAATGTCGCGCACATAGTTGACAAAGTGAGGCGCGATGGGGCCTGGTCGCCGGTATGGATGGAAAAGAATGGGTTGGGAGCCGATCTTTCGGGCCTGATCCGCGTCGATGAATCCCGCCTCGACCATCAGCGTAAGCACCTGATGTTGTCGCTGCCGGGCCCGACGCGGATGCTGCAAAGGGTCATAGAGGAGGGGCGATTGCGGTAGCCCCGCCAATAGCGCACATTCTGAAGCCGTTAGTTCCGCCGGCGTTTTGCTGAAATAAATCTCAGCCGCGGCGGCAATGCCATAGGCCTGATGTCCATAATACACCATATTCAAATACATGGCGATGATTTCATCTTTTGTGTAGTATTTTTCGAGATCCATGGCCAGGCGCGCTTCTTTCATCTTACGAGAAAGACTCTGCTCATACCGTTCTGTGGGAGGCATGAAAAGCAGCCGGGCCAGCTGCTGAGTGATGGTGCTTCCTCCCGAGACAATGGTTTCAGATTGTGAGTTTTGCCAGGCCGCGCGGATGATGGCCACATAATCGATGCCGTCGTGGGTGTAAAATCGCCGATCCTCCGTGGCAATGGTCGCTTGAATCAAAAATTCAGGAATTTCATCTAGCCCCACGATGGTGCGCCGCCCCAGATCATCGATATCGGCCAAAAGTTCACCACGTCGATCATAGATGCGCGTTGTTTGGAAAGGCGTTTCGCCACTCAACCAGGTGATCATATCGATTACGCGAGCAGCGTTGGGCCCTGTTTGCGGGCCAGGGATATCCTCTGCCCTCACCAGCGAAGCGGGTAAGGTGGTCAGCAACAGTCCAACCGCCAACAACCCCCGCGTAAAGAGGCGTAACCAGATCCGAAGTTGTCCAATATCTGCCATTTTCGTCGCACAGGAGGTGAACGGATGAGGAAGGATCGATTTTGCACTTCCGAGTTATGAGCTTATGGGCCCAAAACAACTCCTCCAACGGGAATTCTATTTTCGTAGACGGAAACATTCCCAAAAAGATACGCGCAATGTGCGGTGAATTTCATTTTATGGCTTTTTCGGTTCATTTCGAATTCAGACAGCCCGGGCTTTGTCACTTGTGAGAGATGGTCCGAAGATTTTTCTTTCTTCGCGGCCAATGACGGAGCATGAAGGGGGCGTCTTAATTTAGGGGCGAGTTGTCTAATGATGCACTGGCCGAGTGAACTCGGGCTCTGCAGGCGCAGGCTTGAAGCGCCCGACTTGAGTACTTGGGTCGGCCATGAACGCGAAAAGCGTCCCCATTTCGAAACGCACCCGGGCATGAATCGTTACATGCACCCTTTTTCGAAGGTGATGGCGCGCCCCTATTCTCATTTCCCCTGGGGCGTCATCGCCTCGATTTCCCATCGTGGCGATGGTTAGACTTCCATCAGTGTGCAAAGCCCGAACATGATGCTGGCAGCCGCACCTGTGGTGCCCACCCTCCCGTCATACAACGCCCGTCGCAGCTCTGCCAGAGTCATCAACACTGGGCGCACCTCGGCCAGGTCTCCTGCGTCGGGTACGGCCACCTGCCGTAGGCCCGTGGCCAGAAAGTGATGCCCCACGCTCATCCCGCGGTTGCCATCGTCATGGGTGATCGCCAACAGCCGCAGAGAGTCGGCCTCGTATCCCGTCTCTTCCAACAACTCGCGCCGTGCGGCTTCTTGCGCATCTTCGCCCGGATCAATGATGCCGGCCGGAACTTTGAGCACCACCCGGCCAGGACCATGCTTGTACTCCTCGATGGCCACCACCAGCCCATCGGGCCGTAAACCAAAAATGGCGACGTACGAGGGAGCTTCCACCCGCAAATAATCGGTGATGATGCGACCGTCGGGCAACTGCACATCTTGTTCATACACCCGCATCCAGGGCGGGCGATCCAGGATGAGCGCTTCGCGCAGGACGTTCCAGGCGTGGGGATCAGGATTGAGTCGAGGCATGTTGTGTGATGAACTCCATAATATCAGCGGTGTTTTGTAGCATGTCCAGGGCATTGATGCGGATCATTTCGCCCTGCCACACTGGGCCGGGCTCGTCGAACTCCCAGTCCCAGGGTTCTTCAATGGTGAGGTTGATGCGTCCGTGGGGGCCCAGTAAGGCCAGATCCGCCTCGGGGCGATCGCCCAACTCCACCGGATACCAGCACTCTACGGCCAGCCCCCGTTCTCGTACGGCGGCATAAAGCTTTTGTCGGGCCGCGGCTCGCAACCATAACTCACTCACATCCTGGGCTGTTAGCAATCGTTCCAGGGTGGTGGTGATGAAAGTTATGCGAGGTTGGCGCGCATTATCAATGGGCCGGGCCAGGGGAATGAGATCGCCCAACTCTAGTTTGAAATATGGATCATTGGCTCGGGGATGATCCAGTTGGTCGGGAATGAGCTCGGCCCGGGTAACGACATGATAACGCAAGATTGGCGCATAGTAGTTGATACGTCGTCCCTGCGACCCAAATTTTGCGGTCTGATACAAGGCCAGATATTCTGCCGCGATCTGGCGTGGCGCCCGCTTCACAGGAATGCGATACCAGTGCTCAGAGCTGGCGCGTTGGAAGTCTCGCAGGTTGTTGACCACAGCCACCAGCACAGGCGTCCACGCATCCATAGATGGGCCAGCGTTGTAATGGGGGCGTTTTCGCTGCAACTCACTCATCAGAAGACCTTGATCTGCCCTGTTTTTTCGAAGGATCGCAATGCGTTGAGCGCAAGAGAAACTTCTTCGTGCAGATTTTGGGGGAGGCTGTCGCTGGGGAACGCCTTCACCTCCCAGGGGCTTTTCCGACGCTGCGCGTCCTCACGCCAATGTCGCACCCAAAACAAGGTGCTATACATCAAGAAGAAATCACCATACATGGCGTCGGTCCGAAACTGACCTTCGTCGATGCGGGCGATGGGGGTTGGGCGTTCAGGCAGCACGCCCGCCAGTTCCACCAGAACCCGCCGGATGGCGTCGTATGCGGATTCATCATCTCGCACATAACCGCCCGGCAGCCGCCAACGTCCCTCTTGGGGATGCTGGATGAGGAGAATGTGATCCTCGTTGTTCCAAAGTAGAGCCTTGGCTTTGGGCTGCACCTTGCGGCGGCGTCTGGCGCGGCGATTGAGATAGGTGAGTAGATCGCTCAGGGAGGACATGTTGTTGAAGGAAAGAGAACCAGAGGTCTGCGCCTGACACGCAGATTATGCGAGTGCGTGCTGTTCCTGCCACTGCTTCAGCGCGGTCAACGCCCGCTCTGCATATTTCTGATAACGCGCCCGTTTGCGTCGCACTCGCGGCTGCAACGGGGGAAGAATGCCAAAATTGGCTTTCATGGGTTGAAAAGATTCAGGATCAGCGTGGGTGACATAATGGAATAATGCTCCCATCATGGTCACCTGAGGCGCGACCAGGGGAGCGCGACCTGCCATCAGGCGAGCCAGATTGATTCCCGCCAACAAACCGCCCGCGGCCGAACCCACATAGCCTTCTGTGCCGATGAGCTGACCCGCAAAGAAAAGATTGTCCCGATCGCGCCATTGCAGGGTGGGGCGTAGCAGTGTAGGCGAGTTGATGAAGGTGTTGCGGTGCATCTGGCCCAGGCGCACGAACTCCACCTCTTCCAGGCCCGGAATCATGCGGAAAATACGACGTTGTTCGGGCCAGCGGATATTGGTCTGGAACCCCACCAAATTGTAAAGCGTTCCGGCCAGATTATCTTGCCGCAGTTGCACCACCGCAAAGGGACGCTTGCCCGTGCGCGGATCTCGCAATCCCACTGGGCGCATCGGCCCAAACGCCAGCGCGTCATCCCCCCGCCCCGCAATGACTTCTACCGGCAGGCAGGCTTCAAAGAATTTTTCATCGTTTTGCTCGAATTCTCGCAATGGGATGCGCTCAGCGTTGCGCAAGGCCTGAACAATGGCCCGGTACTCGTCTTCGTTCAGCGGGCAGTTGATGTAGTCGCCCCCGCGCTCGCCGCTATCGCGATCGTAACGCGATTGTCGCCAACAGGGAGGCATCTTAATCGACTCTAGCGTGACGATGGGGGCCAGTGCATCGTAGAAGGAGAGATACTCCTGACCCGCGAGCTCGCGGATGCGCTCGGCCAGTGCTGGAGAGGTTAGCGGTCCGGTGGCAATCAATGTCGGACCAGCAGGAATATCCATCACCTCCTCGCGATGAACGATGACGTGGGGATGTTGGCTGATGGCGCGGGTGACGTGGGCGCTGAAAGCTTCTCGTCCTACAGCCAGGGCGCCGCCAGCGGGCAGAGCGCTGGCGTCTGCGGCTGCGATGATAAGTGATCCCAGGCGCCGCATCTCCTCCTTGAGCAGTCCCATGGCCCGATCCACCGAGCGCGCGCCCAGCGAGTTGGAACACACCAGTTCTGCAAACTGATCGGTCTGATGCGCCTCGGTCTGCTTGTGCGGGCGCATCTCATAAAGATGAACGGTGACGCCGCGAATGGCGAGCTGCCAGGCCGCTTCAGACCCGGCCAGTCCTGCGCCGACGATCGTAACTTTGCTGGTCATAGATGGTGGTTTAAAAAGAAGATGGTAACTACTAACGTACCCGACTTCAATCACCACAAAGGCGCAAAGACACTAAGAACACCAAGAATTTCAAAGCTTTTTCTTTTCTTCGTGCCTTTGTGGCTTCGTGTCTTCGTGGTTTCTAGCCGGGCTACCTTAGTAGTATAAGAAGATAGGCAAAAGGCAAAAATGATGGGACGTCACGCATTGCGGCTGGCGTTGTACGCATCTCGGCCGTTCGCACCAGGTTGGCGTCAGTCGTCTCCGCTGGTATTGGCTTGCGAAGCCTGTGGTAAAGGAGGACAGCGGCGAAGGCGGGGAATTAGCATGGGAACCTGCGCCCGATAGTCGTCGTATATTGGCCCGAATTCGTGGCGCAAACCTGTTTCCTCATGTTTTGCGCCCAAATAAAAATAGAGCGTGAAAAGCAGCGCGATGGTCAGGCCGTTGACTGTAAGCACGGGAGAAAGCCAGATGAGAGGCAGGCTAAAGAAGTAGATGGGATGACGCACCAGGCAATAAAGCCCTGACAATCGCATGGGTTCCTTACGATCAGGACTCCATCCCGGTCGCAATTGGGCCAGTCCTGCATATTCTCCCACATCCGTCTCGAAGATGGCCAATACCAAACCCACAAAACTCAGCAACTGGACGCTCCGTATCAACCAGTTCCAGGGAGAGGGCGCCTCCCAGAGCTTCTGGTCGGGCAGAAGCCAATTGGCCAGGAGTACAGGAATAAAGCTCATGGTGGCAAAACCATTGTAGCCCAGGCGATACCAGCGATAGGCGCGATCCCCAAATTGGGTTCGAAAGCGGGCCTTGAGATGAAAATCTGCCAGAATACTGTGCAACACCGCCCACGCGATGAATGTCAGGAAAATAATCAAAACGCTCTGCATGATGATATTGTAATTCATTTCCATTTCTCCTGAAAATGCCCCTTCATGCCTGGGCTCGAATCTGTGCGCGACGCACCAGATGTGCGATAAGCTATCGTCGCGAGCGCGAGCTCACGTTTTTTCTATGCTGGAAGTTGCGAGTCGTGGCTCATCGGCGTGTTATTTCCCACTTCAGTCACCAGGATTGTAACCCGGCAAGGCTGCTACATAGCATCTAAATTGAACCGCCCCGTCTTACTCGGGTGCGTTTTAATTTCGGGGTAATTTGTCTAACGATGCACTGCACTGGGCGAGTGAACTTGGGCTCTGCAGGCGCTTCGCGCCCATGGTCGCTCTCCGGCGACCGGGACGGACTCCGCCGTCCCCTGGCCGCAGGTCTGAAGCGCCCGACTTGCGTTGGCAGGAACGCTAAAAAGCGCCCCCAAGCTGAAACGCCCTCCTTGCTCTGGTACATTCTGAGGTGCGTTTCAAAATGGGGGCAGGCATTGTAAAACCCGCCGGATTGCGAATCCGGCTCCGAAGCGGGGCTCCCCAGGGCGGATTCGCAATCCGCCCGGCAAAAAAATGAAAGCGCCCCCAAGCTGAAACGCCCCCCTTGCTCTGGCTACATTTGCCAAAGTCGCTTGCGTCGTGTATTATTTTCCATACTTCAGGCAGTGCTATATCAAAAAATGAGTATTTGATGAGAACCTGCGGCAATCGCGCCGCGGGCAGGGCTTTTTATGGAAAAATGAATTTTAATAGCGTTCGGCTCTTGACAGAAGGGAAAGCGTGTGCTAAACTTGATATTCGCGTCGAAAAGAAAAAAGCCCATTCTGCCTGAAACCAAAAAACTGCTCTTGCACCCCCTACTGCCTCGGGCGCTTCACAAATTATTACATGTTTTATCTTCGATAAACGTCAGCCATGTCTGGCTGGCGTTGCGAAATGTCTTGCTCACCACCTGGTTTGGTGAGCTTGTTGCGCGTGAAGATGCTGTGGTGCAGTGTAATAGCTGGTTGATTGGGGTTTTTTCTTTCTTTGCGTTGAGCAAGAATGCCGGGGATAGGCTTTCGGGCTGTTTCCGGATGACACAATTTATCAAGGAGTATTAGTGCACATGCCCGCGACCAGAATGCCGAATATCATGGTTCACCGCAAGTCTTATGCGCGACTAAAGCCGGTGATGCCGCTTCCGCAACTTATTTCTGTGCAATTGAATTCATATCGATGGTTCCAGGAAGAAGGGTTGAGGCAGCTTTTCAAGGAAATTACGCCGATTATTTCCTACAACAAGAATCTGGAACTTCATTTCGAAGATTATCGTTTTGGCGAGCCCACTTTTACGGTCAAGGAGTGTCGCGATCGTGAGTCCACCTTCAACATGCCTTTATATGTGCAGGTGAAGCTGGTCAATCGCGAGACGGGCGAGATACAGGAGCAAGAGGTTTTCATGGGGGATTTCCCCAAGATGACCGAAAACGCCACTTTTATCTACAATGGTGCGGAACGCGTCATCGTTAGCCAGCTCATTCGCTCTCCGGGAGCGTATTTCATGGCTGACGAAGATCGTCAAACCGGACGTCGTCTCTGCTCCGCCAAGATCATTCCCTATCGCGGCGCCTGGTTGGAGTTTGAGACCAGCAAGCGGGATGTGATTTCGGTGAAGGTGGATCGCAAGCGCAAGTTGCCTGTGACGATTCTGCTGCGGGCCCTGGGGTTTGGCACTGACGAGGAGCTGTTGGCGCTTTTTGCCGAGGATGACGCCAATCCTGAGCATCCCTTCATTCTCAGCACCATCGAAAAGGAAGATCCCAACAAGCGTACGCCCGATGAGGCCCTCATCGACTTTTACCGCCGCTTACGCCCGGTCGATCCTCCTACTCTTGAGAACGCCAAAAATCACCTGGAGCGCTTGCTCTTTGACCCGCGACGATATGACCTGGGTAAAGTTGGACGTTATAAGCTCAATCGTCGACTGAAGACGGATGCGCCGTTGGAGCATCGGTTGCTGACCAAAGAGGATGTCATCGAGGTGATTCGTCACATCATCCGCATCAACAATGGTGTAGAGGAGCCGGATGACATCGACCACCTGGGCAATCGCCGGGTAAAGACGGTGGGCGAGCTGCTGCAAAACCAACTGCGTGTGGGCCTGTTGCGCATGGAGCGCACCGTGCGGGAGCGCATGAGCATCCGCGACGCCGATCAGGTCAGTCCCCTTTCACTTATCAACATCCGCCCCGTAGTGGCTGCGGTGCGTGAATTCTTTGGCGGCTCTCAGCTCAGCCAGTTCATGGATCAGACCAATCCACTCTCCGAGCTGACCAACAAACGTCGTCTTTCGGCTCTGGGGCCGGGCGGGCTGCGCCGCGAGCGGGCGGGCTTCGAGGTGCGTGACGTTCACCACTCTCACTATGGTCGCATCTGCCCCATCGAAACGCCCGAAGGTCCAAACATTGGTCTTATCGGCTCCTTGGCCACCTATGCCCGCATCAATGAATTTGGCTTCATCGAGACGCCATACCGGAAGGTCATTCACGAGATCGAAAACAATCCCGAAAAAAGCGTGGGATACATGTTGGATAAGGATGTGAAGCATCCTGAAACGGGTCAATTGCTGGCCACTGCGGGCGATCGTATTGATGAGGATTTGGCCATCAAGCTGGCCGAACTGGCTGAAAGCCTGCCAACCTTGCTCATCCAGCCGGTGGCAACCACCGAGATCACCTATATGAGCGCGGATGAAGAGGAGCCCTACACCATCGCCCAGGCCTCTACGCCTCTGTATGATGATGGTCGTTTTGTGCGCAAGCGCGTGTCGGTGCGACACAAAAACGAATTCATGCTGGAAGACCCACATAATGTGCAATACATGGATGTTTCCTCGCATCAAATCGTTTCCGTCTCTACTGCGCTTATTCCCTTCCTGGAGCACGACGACGCCAATCGCGCCCTCATGGGGTCGAACATGCAGCGTCAGGCCGTGCCGCTGATGGCCCCGCAAGCGCCCGTGGTGGGCACCGGCATGGAATATCCCACGGCAGTGGATTCGGGGCATGTGTTGCTGGCCCAGGCTCCGGGTAAAGTGGTCAGCGTCACCTCCGAACGCATCATCGTGCAAGAAGAGGATGGCGCCCAACGCACCTATGAGCTGCGCAAATACTCCCGCTCCAACCAATCTACTTGCATCAACCATGCTCCCATCGTCTACAAGGGGGACGAGGTGAAAGCTGGGCAAGTGTTGGCCGACTCCACCTCCACCGAACTGGGAGAGCTGGCGCTGGGGCGCAACGTCACCGTGGCCTTCATCGCCTGGGATGGCGGCAACTATGAGGACGCCATTCTTATTTCCGAACGTCTGATTCGGGAAGACGCGTACAGCTCCATCCATATCGAAAAATATGAGGCCGAGGCCCGCGACACCAAACTTGGCCCCGAAGAAATTACCCGTGATATCCCCAACGTCGGCGAAGATGCTCTGCGCAACCTGGACGAACACGGCATCATCCGTATTGGGGCCGAGGTCAAGCCGGGCGACATCCTGGTGGGCAAAATCTCGCCCAAGGGCGAAACCGAACTCACCCCCGAAGAAAAACTCCTGCGCGCCATCTTTGGCGAAAAAGCGCGTGAGGTCAAAGACTCCTCCCTGCGTTTGCCCCACGGCGAGCGCGGCAAAGTGGTGGATATCAAAGTCTTCACCCGCGACGATAATCGCGACTTGCCCGCGGGCGTCGAGAGCATGGTGCGCGTCAGCATTGCCCAGCGTCGCAAACTGACCGTGGGCGATAAAATGGCGGGGCGTCATGGCAACAAGGGCGTGGTCTCTCGCATCGTCGCCGAGGCCGATATGCCCTTCCTGCCCGATGGCACCCCGGTGGATATCATCCTCAACCCCCTGGGCGTGCCCGCCCGCATGAACATCGGCCAGGTGCTGGAAACGCATTTGGGCTGGGCGGCCGACAAACTTGGGTTCAAAGTCAAGACCCCGGTCTTCGACGGCGCTTCCGAATGGCAGATCGAGTCAGAACTGGCCCGGGCCTGGCTGATTGACAAAGCCTGGAACGACGTCACCGAAGCCGCGTTCGCCTGGGTCGAAGAACTGGGCGAGGATGCAGGTGAATTCGAGGATGACGCGGACATCCGCATCGCTTACATCGAAGAGGTTTATCTAACCAACGAATCGGTCGACTTCGAGCGATTATTTATGGATGACATCTACGCCCGGCGTATGGTGTTGCATCACTGGTTGCGCGAACGCGGCTACGATCCCGACTACCTCATGGTGTATGAGGAAGATTCTCGCACACTGGAGGCAAAAGATGAGGCCGACGATGCGGTCATCGACGTCGCCCTGAGAGAATGGATGAAGCACTATGGCGTCGACGCGCCTGAGGCCAACGGGCTAGCATTGCGAGAAGCCGCTGAAGCGCTTTCTGACAAGATCGGCTGGCCTACGCCCATCACCGGCAAGATGAAAGTTTATGATGGACGCACCGGCGAAGCCTTCGAGCAATTTGTCACCGTGGGCACTATCTACATGCTCAAACTTCATCACCTGGTGGAAGATAAAGTCCACGCCCGCTCCATCGGTCCCTATAGCCTGGTTACCCAGCAGCCGTTGGGCGGCAAGGCTCAATTCGGCGGCCAGCGCTTCGGCGAGATGGAAGTGTGGGCGCTGGAAGCCTACGGCGTGGCCTACATGCTGCAAGAAATGCTCACTGTCAAATCTGATGACGTATTGGGCCGTGTCAAGACCTACGAATCTATCGTCAAGGGCGAACCCATCCAGCCCCCGGGCGTACCCGAATCCTTCAAAGTGTTGGTCAAAGAGCTACAATCTTTGGCCCTAGATGTCGAAGTCTTCAACGAGAACGAAGAAAGCATCCAACTTTCGAAGGAAGATAGCGCCGATCTGCCCAGCCTGGGCTTCAGTCTTAAACTCCCCGGCTCCATGACTGGCCGACGGCGATAGCCCGTAGGTGGAACGCATGTATCAGTCATATTCACGGCTGCCACCCCTTTAGTGGCAGGCAAGTGCGTTCCTTGATGAATTATTCACGGAAGGTGGGCCCCACCTTTTTTATCAGGAGGTTTTTACCTTGGAAGTCAACAACTTTGATGCCATTCGCATTAGCCTGGCTTCGCCCGAGAAGATTTTGGAATGGTCTTACGGCGAAGTCTTGAAGCCCGAAACCATCAACTACCGCACCCTGCGCCCCGAGCGGGATGGTCTGTTCTGCGAGCGTATCTTTGGCCCCACCAAAGACTACGAATGCTACTGTGGCAAATATAAACGTATTCGACATAAAGGGATTGTGTGTGAAAAATGCGGCGTCGAGGTCGCGCCCGCGCGTGTGCGTCGTGAGCGCATGGGCCACATTCAGCTCGTCACGCCTGTCAGCCACATCTGGTATGTCAAGGGCGTGCCCAGTCGTCTGGGGCTGTTGCTGGATATCTCTCCTCGTAACCTCGAGCGGGTGCTCTACTTCGCCCAATACATCATCACCAAAGTGGATGAAGACCAGCGCGGGCGAGCCTTGCAGCGCCTGGAGCGTGAGATGCAATCCCGCTTTGCCCGGGTGGAAGCAGACGCTAGCGCCCAGATCGAAGCTGTGGAAAACGCCCGGGATGACGCCATTGCCGCGGTGACAGAAGAAGAAGCTGCAGCAATCGCTCGCGCCGAAGAAGATCTAGAGACTCGGGCCGCAGAAGTAAGTCAGGTAGGGCGCGAACTTCAGGCCTATATTCAGGAAAACCGGGGCAAAAAGTTAGCCAAAGCCATCATGTTGCCCTGGAGCGAAGAGCCATTGATCGCTGCAGGCGTCAAACTGGATTCTGGACACCAGGATGTATTGAACGCTGCGCTCACAGAGCGCCTGAGCGTGTTGCAAGAGGAGCGCGACCGGGCGGTGGACGCAGCCACTCGCGTCGCCAACGCCAAACGTGAAGAACACTTCCGCGAAGCAGAGGAATTGCTTTCTCGATTTTATGAGAATATTGACGCTCGCAAAGAAAAGATTCGCCAGCACATTGAAGACCAGATGCAGGAGCTGAAAAGCCTGCGTGAAGGTGAATTGTTGACCGAAACAGAGTTTCGCGATTACGAAGACCGCTGGGGCAACATCTTCCGGGCAGGCATGGGGGCGGAAGCCGTCTACGACCTGGTCAAGAAGGTGGATCTGGATAAAATGGCTCAGGAATTGCGTCATGAGATCCGCACCACCCGCTCCAAGCAGCGCCAGCGCAAGGCCGCTAAACGGCTGCGCGTGGTCGAAGCCTTTCGAAAGAGCGGCAATCGTCCCGAATGGATGATTCTCACCGTGCTACCCGTCATTCCTCCCGACCTGCGTCCCATGGTGCAGCTCGATGGCGGACGTTTCGCCACCAGCGATCTCAACGACCTCTATCGCCGCGTCATCAATCGTAACAACCGGCTTAAACGATTGTTGGAGCTGGGCGCTCCCAGCGTCATTGTGCGCAACGAAAAACGCATGTTGCAAGAGGCTGTGGACAGTCTGGTGGACAATGGCCGTCGCGGTCACGCAGTCAGCCGCAGCGGTAAGCGCAAGCTCAAATCCCTGAGCGATCTGCTCAAAGGAAAGCAGGGGCGCTTCCGCCGTAATCTCTTGGGTAAGCGCGTGGATTACTCGGGACGCTCCGTTATTGTCGTGGGCCCCACCCTCAAACTACATCAGTGCGGCCTGCCCAAGAAGATGGCGCTGGAGCTCTTCAAGCCCTTTGTTATGCAGAAACTGGTGGAGCACAACTACGCCCATAACATCAAAAGCGCCAAACGCATGGTGGATCGCACCGACCCCGCGGTATGGGACGTGCTGGAAGATGTCATCAAAACCCGCCCCGTGCTGCTGAACCGCGCCCCCACCCTGCATCGCCTCTCCATCCAGGCCTTCGAGCCCATTCTCATCGAAGACAACGCCATCCAACTACATCCCCTGGCCTGCGCCGCGTTCAATGCAGATTTCGATGGCGATCAGATGGCTGTGCACGTCCCCCTTTCAGAACAGGCCGTGCAGGAAGCGCGTAAATACATGCTCTCCACCAAAAACCTGCTCAAGCCCGCATCGGGCGAGCCCATTGTTGGCCCCTCCAAAGATATGGTGATGGGCTGCTATTATCTGACAGTGGAAGACCAGGACGCCAAGGGTAAAGGCAAGGTCTTCGGCGATTACGAAGATGTATTGCTGGCCTACGACCTGGGCGTAGTGGAGCTACGCGCCCCCATCAAATTCTATTACAAGAGTTGGATGGATGACCTGGCTATCGAGGAGATGGAATTGCCGGAGCGAGTCGTCGAGGCCCTGAAGCAATCTGGCATCGAAAACGCGGGTCAGATCGTTAGCCTCTATCAGGAACATGGACGCAAGGGGCTCATCGATCTGCCCGGCATCGGCCCCGCCGCCTTCCGTGACATCATGGATGCATTCAAAGCCAAGGCCATTTTGCCTGATGAGGAGACCCCCACAGGCATGATTGACACCACTGTGGGCCGAGTCATCTTCAATTACTATCTACCGTCCAAAGTGCGATTTGTCAACAAACTACTCGACAAGAAAATCCTCAACGACTTCATCGGCACGGTGTATCAGCGCCTGGGCCCCGAGGGCACGCCCGATGTGGCCGACACCATCAAGAATATTGGCTTTTATTTCGCAACCCGTTCTGGCATGACCATTGCCGTTTCCGATATCCACGTGCCGCCAAATAAAGAGGAGATTGTCCAACGCACTGCGGATGAGGCCGACAAGGTGGAGCGCCAGTATCGTCGCGGCCTGATCACCGAAGATGAAAAATATAACAAAATCGTCGAGCTGTGGACCCATGCCACCGATGAGCTAACCAAAGAGGTGCAACGGTTGCTCGACCCCCGCGAAGGGTTGGGAGCCATGTCGCACTCCGGCGCCACCAAGGGCGGCGTCCAGCCCATCCGCCAGCTTGCAGGCATGCGTGGCCTCATGGCCGATCCCTCCGGGCGGATCATCCCCCTGCCCATTCGCTCAAACTTCCGCGAAGGGCTCACCGCGTTGGAATACTTCCTCTCCACTCACGGCTCCCGCAAGGGCTTGGCCGATACCGCTCTCCGCACCGCTGATGCGGGGTATCTCACCCGCCGTTTGGTGGATGTCGCCCAGGATGTGATCATCACCGAAGAGGATTGCGGCACTGAGCATGGCATCTGGCTGACGCGGGCGGACGCAGTCGAAGCGGGCGTACCTTTTGCCGAACGCGTCAAGGGCCGCTCATTGTTGGATGATGTGTATGATCCTGAAACAGGCGCCTTATTGGGTTCCAAGGGCGAAGTGCTGGATATGGAAGCGGCCATGGCCATCGACAATTCGGAGATTGAAAAGATCTACGTGCGCTCGCCCTTCACTTGCGAAACCGAATTCGGCATCTGTCGCCACTGCTACGGCGAAGATCTGGCGCGAGGCGGCGTGGTGGAATTGGGTGAGGCTGTGGGCATCATTTCCGCCCAATCCATTGGCGAACCGGGCACCCAGCTCACCTTGCGCACCTTCCACACTGGCGGCGTGGCCGCGGGGGGCGACATCACTCAGGGCTTGCCCCGCGTCGAGGAGCTGTTCGAGGCCCGCAACCCCCGTGGCGAAGCCGTCATCTCTGAAATCGACGGCATCTTCGATGTTTATTGGGATGAAGAGCAGCGCTACGTCTCTGTCACCTCCACCCAGCTTATTCGTCATGTGGTCGAGATCCCCGCAGGCTATGAGCTTCTGGTTTCCGATGGCGATCGTGTGCAGGCCGATACGGTGGTGGCCCGCAACGCCGAAGGCGAAGAGCTGATGGCAGGCGAGGAAGGTGAAGCCTACTTCGAAGATGGCGTGCTCTACATCCGTCGTGAAGACACCGAGGTGTGGACGAAACCGATTTCGCCCACCGCCCGCCTGCGGGTGGAGAAAGGTCAGCACGTTCATGCGGGACAGCAGCTTACCGAAGGCGCCAAGAACCCCAAAGAGGTCTTACGCATCCAGGGGCGTGAAGCCACAGCCATGTACATACTCAACGAAGTGCAAAAGGTCTATCGCTCCCAGGGCGTGGGCATTCACGACAAATACATCGAGATCGTCCTGCGGCAAATGCTGCGGCGAGTGGTCATCAAAGATTCGGGCGATAGTGAATTTTTACCCGGTGAAGTGGTGGATCATTTCACATTGCGTAAGATCAACGATGCCATCGTGGCCCAGGGCGGCCAGCCAGCCACCTTCGAATACACCCTCATGGGCGTGACCAAGGCTTCGTTGAACACCGAAAGCTTCCTGGCCGCAGCCTCCTTCCAGGAGACCACCCGGGTGCTGACCGATGCCGCTGTGCGCGGCGCGGTGGACCACCTGCGCGGGCTCAAGGAAAACGTCATCATCGGCAAGCTCATTCCTGTGGGCACCGGCTTCAAGGCCCGCATGGAAGCCGCAGCCCGACGCAAGGCCATCGAAGAAGAGGCCGAGCGCGAAGTTCAGGAAGAGGTCGAAACGCTGGACGCCATCATCAGTGATGAGCTTGGCGCTGACACGATGGCCGAATTGGACGAGTTAGGCATGCCTCTGGGCGTCGATGCTGCTAGCGCTGAATTCGACGAGCTTCTGGGTGAAGAGAGCGGCATGGGCCTGGAAGGGGGCGATCTGGACGACGTACTGTAGAATATCGACCGGGGATCGGGGATGGAGGGCGGAAAGAATAACGTCCTTCTCCCGGTCTCCGGTCCTTGGTCTCAGGATCCCCTGGCATTCATTTGCCAGCAGGCAACCGTCCATAATTCAAGTCATCAAATTTGACCCTCCCATCATTTTGATGTATGATAGCTAGTCGCTGGTCGGGCCATCTGGCCCGGCTTATGTGTGCTATTGGGCTGTATTCGCCCCCTCTAATTGAAACCATCACGCCAATTAAGGCATCCAACTTCCATTCCTATTCACAGAAGTCAGGAGTAAGACGTTGCCCACCATCAATCAGCTCGTGCGAAAAGGGCGCAAGCCCATCAAGAAGAAGAAAAAAGCGCCAGCCCTGCTTTACAGCTACAATGCGCTGAAGAATAAAAGCCGTCGCATGCCCAAGGGGAATCCTTTCCGTCGCGGCGTTTGCACCGTGGTGCGCACCACCACACCCAAAAAACCCAATTCCGCCATGCGTAAGATTGCTCGTGTGCGCCTGACCAATGGCATTGAGGTGACCGCTTATATCCCGGGCGAAGGGCATAACTTGCAGGAGCACTCAGTGGTGTTGGTGCGAGGCGGTCGTGTGCGCGACCTGCCCGGCGTGCGCTACCACATCGTGCGGGGCGCGTTGGATGCTTCGGGCGTGCAGGGTCGAGAGCGCGGGCGCAGCAAATATGGCGCGAAACGTAGCAAGAAATAAATCCGAAAATCAAACTTTAGTCTAGTTCGACGCAGTCGAACTTCAAAAGCCTGCGCCGGGATATCCCTCATACGCAAGCTGCCATGAAATTGAAATTTAGCGAGATGCAGGTTAGGGGGCACCTCTGGGTCAAAGCTCGAAAGAGCGCCGAATGTGCCTTCTGGCCCGCATCTTGCAGTGTGTCTGGGGCTCGTGTCCCGAGCCATATTTCAGATAGCTAGCAACGCATTTTCATCGAGATTTGACGTCAGCTCAAAGCGCGTCGCACATTCTCATTTCAGGAGACGATTCTATGCCTCGTCGTTACCGCCCGGAGCGCCGGGATGTGACTCCCGACCCCAAGTACAACAACAAGACCATCGCCCGTTTCATCAATCGCTTGATGCGCGGGGGCAAGAAGAGCGTGGCTCAGCGCGTGATGTATGACGCGTTCGCCATCATCGAAAATCGCACCAAAAAAGACCCGGTGGAGGTCTTCGAGCAGGCCATGGCCAACGCCATGCCTCAGATCGAAGTCAAGCCCCGCCGTGTGGGCGGCGCCACTTATCAGGTGCCGGTGGAAGTGCGCCCCGATCGCCGCGAGGCCCTGGCTCAACGCTGGCTCATCATGTTCGCCCGCAAACGCAATGGCAAGTCAATGGCCGAGAAGCTGGCCGCTGAGCTGATGGATGCGGCCAACAACCAGGGCGCCACCATCCGCAAGCGGGACGAGACCCACAAAATGGCCGAGGCCAACCGGGCCTTCGCCCATTACCGCTGGTAAATCAATTCAACCACTGAGACGCAGAGATCACGGAGGAAGAAAGAAAGCACCGAGAAATTGCTTTTTTGTCTCCGTGCTTGTCAATCCTCTCTGTGTCCTCCGTGCCTCTGTGGTGAGTAAGTAAAATGTCTGTCAATCGTAACCTCGAAAAAATCCGCAATATCGGCATCATCGCCCATATCGACGCGGGTAAAACCACCACCACTGAACGCGTGCTCTACTACGCGGGCAAAACCTATCGTCTTGGCAACGTGGACGAGGGTACGACCGTAACCGACTTCATGGAGCAGGAGCGCGAACGCGGCATCACCATTCAATCGGCTGCCATCACTGCCGATTGGAAGGGGTTTCAGATCAACCTCATCGATACGCCCGGCCACATCGATTTCACCGCAGAGGTGCAGCGCAGCCTGCGGGTGCTGGATGGCGGCGTGGTGGTGTTCGACGCAGTCGCTGGCGTGGAGCCACAATCGGAGACGGTATGGCGTCAGGCTGACCGTTATAGCGTGCCTCGCATCTGCTTTGTCAACAAAATGGATCGCACAGGCGCGGATTTCGATCGCACAGTGCAGATGATTCGCGATCGCTTGGGGGCGCATCCTCTACCCATTCAATTGCCCATTGGCGCCGAAGCTGATTTCGCAGGCGTGGTGGATCTCATCGAGATGACCGCCTGGATGTACACCGATGAGCTGGGCGCGAAACCCGAGCAAATCGAAATCCCTGAGGATTTGCGTGAAGAAGCAGAGCTGGGCCACGAGCATCTGCTGGAGGCCATTGCCGAGACCGATGACGAGCTCACCATCAAATATCTGGAAGGTGAGCGCATCAGTGCGCAGGAATTGAAGCAGGCATTGCGAGGCGCCGTGTTGCGCAACGAGCTGGTGCCCGTGTTGGCGGGAACAGCGCTCAAAAACAAAGGCGTGCAGCCCCTACTGGATGCTGTCATCGATTATTTGCCTTCGCCGTTGGATCGCCCCGCTATCACCGGCATTGACCCTCGCAACGATGAACTCGTCACCCGCAGTCCATCTTTTGATGAACCCACCACCGCCCTGGTCTTTAAGATCGTCACCGATCCCTACGTGGGGCGTTTGGCCTATATTCGGGTTTATTCGGGCATCGTCGAAAGCGGCAAGACCTTGCTCAACGTGACCAAAGGCAAGCGCGAACGCATCGGACGGTTGATGCGGATTTACGCGGAGAAGCGCGAGGAAGTGAAAGAGATCGGCGCGGGCGACATCGCCGCCATCATCGGACTCAAGCAATCCTTCACGGGCGAGACCCTCAGCGATCCCAACCATCCCATCGTGTTGGAATCCATCAGCTTTCCCGAGCCGGTCATCAGCGTGGCCATCGAGCCCAAGTCCAAAGCGGATCAGGACAAGCTGGCCGAGGCGTTGCGCCGTTTGGCCGACGAAGACCCCACCTTCCGGGTGCGGGTAGATGAGCAGACCGGGCAGACCATCATCTCGGGCATGGGCGAGCTGCACCTGGAAGTACTGGTGGATCGCATGATTCGCGAATTCAAAGTGCACGCCAATGTGGGCCGTCCTCAGGTGGCGTATCGTGAGACCATCACCAGGCCAGTGGATGCGGAAGGGCGCTTCGTGCGGCAGAGCGGTGGTCGCGGTCAGTTCGGGCATGTGAAGGTGCGCTTCGAGCCCCTGGATCCTGGCAGCGGTTTCGAGTTCGAGGATGCCACAGTAGGCGGCGTCATCCCTCGCGAGTACATCCGCCCAGTGCAGGAAGGCATCAAGGATGCGTTGGAAGGCGGCGTCATTGCTGGATATCCCATTGTAGATGTCAAAGCGACACTTTATGACGGCTCTTATCACGAGGTGGACTCTTCGGAAATGGCATTCCGCATCGCCGGCTCGCTGGCCGTGCGCGATGGCATTCCTCGAGCCCGCCCCATTTTGCTAGAGCCGGTAATGAAAGTGGAAATCCTCACGCCCGAAGAGTTCCTGGGCGATGTCATCGGCGACATCAATAGCCGCCGCGGACAGATCGAGGGCCTGGAGCCCCACTCGCATGGCATGCAGTCGGTGCGGGCGATGGTGCCCCTGGCCGAAATGTTTGGCTACGCCACCCGCCTGCGATCAGTCACCCAGGGCCGCGGCACCTTTAGCATGGAGTTCGACCATTACGCCCCTGTGCCTGAAAGCGTAAGCAAGTCGATTTTGAAAATATAACCGATATTTTCCCTTCCGGTTTTTGTCCAATCCTCACAATTCTGCTAAAATAATAAGGTTGCGGGTGGGATCATCCTTGACCCTGTACAGCCCGCACGCCCCCATCTGTGCGTGAACGTTGGGGGAATTGCAGACCTGGTATGGATGAGGATCGCGAAGCCAGGAAGAAAATGGTTTCGTGCTCCTCTTTTATGCGTCAAAATTTTTAGCAATTCATCAATTTCAAGCAATCAACACAACACCCTGCTTCGTTATTTATAGCAAGGAGAAACCAAACTCATGGCAAAGCAGCATTACGAGCGGAAGAAGCCCCACGTAAACGTGGGCACCATTGGTCACATCGACCATGGCAAGACGACCCTGACCGCAGCCATCACCAAGACCCTGAGTCTGAAAGGTT